>MDTA01074078.1_pt1 | contig 11935 bp, 9 predicted proteins | sample 811151 | NCBI WGS metagenome assembly MDTA01 (sample SAMN05326648, study PRJNA326480) | marine metagenome | isolation source: seawater | place: Indian Ocean: South | collected 2010 | reverse complement strand
TGATGAAGGTCACCAGGTTCTTTTGATACAATACTTGCAGTAGCTTTTGTGAGGCTGTTTACCACGTGTTTTATACGCTTTGGATCGACATATGCATTATGGTAATTTGGGTACCGCCACACCGAGTCGATTTTCACATACCGCCAACTGCGACCATTGCTGGCACGGGCGATTATTTCGGTGACTTCATTCTCGGGGATTGATCTTAGGGTGCGTACACTACTCTGGAGTAGGTCCTCCTTTGTTATATATTCAACTATGCGCTGTTCTATAATAACCAGTGCTGTAAATATGACGAACAAAAAAATGAGTAATCGATTCATGAGCTTTTTCTACGAAGGGAACGTATTCGGAAAAATCCAAATATTAAAAAGACGAATGGAAATAATCCCACCACAATGATTCGCCAAGTTTGCTTAGATGTTGAACTTTGAGATACAAATCCCCGGGCCGTCGGCCTTCGTGCTTGTAGTTTTCCTAACTCGGTGTCGTAAGCCATATGTGCAATCGCATTGAGCAGGAACTGATCATGTTGGAAACCATCTGCATATAAATACTTGTTTTTAAACATTTCAGATGAACCAATAAGCATGAGTGTACCTTCGTTTTGAGTTTTTCCATCAAACACAATTTGAGTACTTCCCTTATCGTCTTCCGAGATACTAACTGGGTCGAATCTTCCTTTGAACGCCATTGACAAAGCTTGTTTACCTAGAAGATGCTGCTTTTGCGGTGCTAAAATTTCCAATGGAAGCCAACCACCTTTCCAGTTATAAGACCAACTCTGATCCGAAGTTGAAATGATGGTTTCTGCTTCGATGCCTAAAGACGATAATTTTTGTTCATTGGTAGAGAAACGGTTCCCCCATATAAATAAAAGGTCCCCTAAATGGCGGGTTTCAGGTCTATTCTGTGAATAATTGGTTCCTACAGATCGAATCAAAAAGGGTAGTGCTACCTTTTGTGGATCATATTCCCTTACAGCTGAGCGATTTATTTGAGTTTCTAAATCAAGGTGTGACTGCGTTCGATCGAAGAGAATTTCACGTACTTGCTTTATACCAAATAACTCAGTGAAGCGGTTCAGGTCTTGAAATTGTGGTTGTGGCCAATAAACAGTCTGAAATCCATTTCCGCGATACTGTCTCTGTTGGATATTGAAATGTTGCAAAGCTACAATAGCTTTGCCTCCAGACGCTAAATGTTTACTTAATAGTTTTATTATTTGCTTTGAATCACGTCGAGGTTGGAGCCACAAAAGAATATCGGTGTTTTCAGGTAAAATAGGGTTCTTAGGGTGGACATGTTGTACGTCATAAAGATAATTGTGCAAAAGGGCTTTTAGTTCGCTATATACATCCGCTCCCCCCGGAGCGATCAGGCCCTTTTTCTGGTAGTCCTCAAGAGCTTCTGCAGGAGATAAGCGTGGTAAATCCGAAATTACTGCGATCTTAGGTTTCTCATGATGATTCAATTGGTGTATCCCAGCTGCAATCAGAAACTCTAAATGAAGCATGGTGCGACTATCAAGGCGAGGAATATTTATCTGGTTTTGGTTGTTTTTAAGGCTTAAGGAACTCCAAATTGGTTGAATAGAAAGGGTGTCATGTTGAGTGATTTCTTCTGAGAAAGGTTTAATGTTTTTTAGTGCCAAAGAAGATAGTTGAGAATCAGAAAAATTTTCGGGCCGGTGAATCTTGGTAGGAACTCTGCCCATATTGAGCAGGTGTATGATTTTACCTTCATTTTTCTTCAGAGGACCAGGCATAATAGCTCTGGGACTTATAAACAGTTCAGCATTTATTTTACCGGCGTTTTGACGTAATAAGTCTTTAACAGTTTGATTAGGAGTGTTAAATTTTTCGTTTGTAAAATCTACAAAAAGCAGGCGGGGAGTGCTCGAAATCCAATTTCCTATCCATATTAAGGAAGCACCTATTAACGACGTAATAAAAATTCTCGATTTTGACAGTCGTTTGACGGTCCATCGTTTCCAGAGTTTGTATCTATAGACTGCGATAGTTAGTACTAAAGAAGGAATGGCAAAAATTACAAACACTCGCCAAAGCAATCTTTCACTATCTCCAGGTAAAGCAAGTCGAGGAGGAGATTTTTTGTCTATACGAGCTCTAATAATTCTATCTGGGTCACCCCACGTTCTTGCGATGTTCTTGAGAAAAATCCGGTGAGCATAACCATTTTGGTTTATAAGCTCATCGCGAAAAGGAGATGCACTTGCTAAGACTAATAATTCCCCATGCCAATTATTTTTTGGGGTTAACTGTACGATTAAGTTTTGTTTTGGTACTGGGTGGCTACTGATTAGGTCGCTTTTAGTAAATGGCTTTGAAGGAAGAGAAATAACACGAACGTGCTCCGTTGTTGTACCTATTGGTCGAGCTCTAAATCCACTTTCTTCGGAGACCAATGGATCTATTTTAAGAGAGCTTGCTGCGACAAAGTTTAACCCCCCTCGTGCAGGAAGATGGAACCCTTTCATGTCATAAAAAGCTGGTAACAGGCGCAAATGAAAAGGCGCTTCGATTTGTTGAATTTCTCCGTTAACCCGCATAGGGACGTTGCCAAAATTGTTGTCCATTATAAGATCGGGGATCGGCTGAAGTCCAAACGGCCTGAGAATATCTTCCCACGAGTTATTAAAAAGTTTCGGGGAAAAGGTTATTGTTTCATTTCTATAGGAATAATTGATGTCGTAGGTGCTCCCAGCCAAAACTGCGGATCTACCAGACCGGAGAAAGTCTTTTAGATTTGTTACATGATCTGGTGTAACCCTATCAGGCTGTATCCAAAACAATACGTCTGCTTCGTGCGGAATTTTATTACCATTTCTTAGATCAACTTCAATTACCGTTCCATACTCATTAAGTAATGCAGGTAAAAACCGGTAAGAGTTTTGCATAGATACAGCGAAAACGGGCTGTGGCGGAGATTTTTGTCCCTTTAATTGCTCTATTATTAAGCTCTCTAAATAGGTTAAATGTTCTGATTGTATACGCTGAATTAGGATTTCAGCCTGCCCCGAAGTTTTTAACACTAATGACGACCATATATTTTGTTCTGAATGTTCGTCTTGTAATACCTTTCTGACGTTGAATGAAGAAACTCTTTTACTTGAAGCGTAAGCAATACCGTTTAACCTGCTTACATCAGGGTCGATTATACGGAAATCGATTTTTTCAGGAACTACGTCTTGTATCGCTTCTAACAATCTTTTTACTTGGCGCGGCGTTTCTTTAAGATGGGATGGTAGGCGGTCTTCGGATGTGGCGAAGTATGTGATACTTAAACGTCCAGGTAGGCTTCTAAGGTAGTCTTCTGTCGTTGGGTGAAGTTGAGAGATATCCGCACTGCCCCAGACGGGGGCGTCGACAAGCCGCAATATCCTTCCCACATACATTGCTATACCTAATAACAGGATGCAAGAAAAAATGATTTGCAGCAAAAATCGTCGCTTCAATAGCGGGACCTCTGTAGACTAATGAAATTCATGATAATGAAAAATGCGATCATGAGACCGAAATAAATAAGATCAGCAAGAGCAACAATACCTCGGTTAAACATCTCATAATGGGGTAGTACGGATATTGACTGGTACAGCCAACTTCCCAATTCTAAATTCGGAGCCAACCCGTCGAGAACCTCGACTACTTTTTCATGACCTGAGAGCACAAATATAAACCCCATTAATGTAGAAAGTACAAAAGCGACTATTTGATCCCGAGTAAGTCCTGAGGCAAACAAGCCAAAAGAGAGAAAAAAGGCACCTAAAAGTAAAGCACCGATATAATTGGAAATGATGAGTTTCAAGTCTGGTTGGCCCAAGAAGACGAGCATTACGACAATTGGGGTACTTCCAATTAGTACGATGGCATAAAATACAAAGGCTGCACAGTACTTCCCAAGGACACATTGGCTTGGATGAAACGGCAAAGTCATTAACATCTCAAAGGTGTGCTTGGAATGTTCCTCAGCCCACGATCGCATGGTGATAGCCGGTATGAAAGCAATGAGAAGATAGGGGAGTATCTCGAAGTAGTATGACATATCTACAACAGCATTCAAAAAGAAAGAATTCATAAAGGTTGTGCATGATAGAATTAGAAAAACAGCCGTGTAAATATATGCGATTGGTGAATCAAAATAAGCTGTGAGTTCCCGAGAAAATACTACTTTAGTACCTCGAAAAAATTGCTGAGTGTTTAATCCTTTATTTGAGATATCTGCCTTGATTTCCATGATTTAATTACGATTGCTCGTGAATTGGTGCATGATTTTTTATCAGATGTGCAAAAATTTGCTCTAGATTTGACTCTGGAATTCCGTTAAGTTTTGCCAATTCTTTGACAGTGCCATTGCCCAAAATTTGCCCTTGATGAATAATGAGTACTCTATCAGAAATTGCCTCCACGTCAGCTATGATGTGGGTGCTGAATAGTATGGCGCGGTCTGTTCGAAGATTCTGTAACATATCGCGAAAGGCTAGAACCTGTATAGGATCAAAACCATGCGTAGGTTCGTCAAGCAGTAAGATAGGTGGATCATGGATAAGCGCGGTTGCTAATCCAATCCTCTGACGAAATCCTGTAGAGCACTCGCTAACTCGTTGATAGACAACATTTTGTAGACCGCACAATTCTACAACTCGATCAAAACCCTCTTTTAAGGTTTCTCCATGCAGATTTCGAGCTTGTCCAATGAACTTGAGGAAAGAATCAACTCGCATTTCCTCGTATAGGGGGGTGTCTCCTGATAAATAGCCTATGCGACGTCGTATTGCTAACGGATTCTTCTCCGCGTCTACCCCATCTACTATTATGCTTCCTTCATTCGGGAGAAGAAATGTTGAAAGCATTTTCAGCATGGTACTTTTGCCGGCCCCATTGGGGCCCACAAAGCCCACGATTTCGTTTCGGTTTACTTCAAAACTTACATTATCTACCGCTGTAAGGTCGCCGTAACGGCGCGTAGTGTTATTTACTTGGATCATTAGGATTAATCAGTATAGTGCTTGAATTTGATAAGGTTGCAAAAATTAGTCTTTGAATACTCCGCAATTTAACATTGATGCTCCAAAATATGGATTTATTAAATCGGAGTCTTTCCTTTGTATCCAGTGAGCACCGTTCCCATCAATAGCCATAGGACAATATGCTATAGCAAAATCTTCAGATAAGCTTTGTGTCTCAATTACGACATCAGATAATTTCTTAAATGCATCTCGAATATTTTCTATTGTCGATAGTGATGCAGTATTTTTGGCAAGTGAACCGATTGGTTCCTCTGCGCTACGGCTTAGCTGTATTAAGGCGGCTTGAGCAACTTCTAAGTTGTCGTTTGCCAAAGCTTCCTGGGCCGTTATATAATGGCTTAATACAAGAGGCACTGGGGTTGGTCCACAGCCCATAAAAATTAGACCGAGCAAGCAAATAGTTTTTTTCATTACTTCGTTATTTCTCTTGGTTTGAATTTTTATATATTGGAAATTTAAAGAATAACAAAAAACCAAAGGTGTGCAACCATGTGGTGTGCTCCAAATGATGAAGTCATAGAAGCTCAGAAACGGGTTTGTACGGGCCCTAAACAGAGTCGTCCACTTACTGGGGAACGGGATAGCCCTGATCCGAAACGGATTTTAGATCTCATTCTTAAAACGGTATCTGGTGAAATTCTTCCAGGTCAGGCGGTATCATATTCCCAAATAGGAGCTTACCTTGCGGCTATGTGTATTCGCCGAACGTTTGATGATAGTTGTAATTGGTCGCCAGCTGAAGAAAACGCATTCGCTGCGGTTTCTAACTTGTTGAAAAAGCTTCCACCAGGTTTGAAATTTTTGTTAGACGGGAAAGGGAAGCCTGATTGTTCTCACGACGAAATGGCTGTTGTTGAGGCGCTTAGGATTGTTCTTGTTGGACGACATTTGGATTATGCCCAGACGAAGTCTGCATTGAGTGGAATTCTTTCCGGTCAGGTTCGACCTGAATGGTCGGCTGCATTGCTCATTGGTCAGCGAATGAATATCGAAAATGATGAAGAGGTTTCAGCATATCTTGATGTGGTGTTACCCGTAGAAACGGTTTGGCAGTTGAATATTCCATCTATTACTCATCTTGGATCACCTTTTGATGGATCTCTGCGATACTTTAGGCCGAATATCTTTATTGCAGCGGTAAGGGCTGCATTAGGTAGACCGACCGTTCTCCATGGAGTTGATCTGATGCCTCCCAAAAATGGCATTACGGATGAACAGATGTTGAAATATATGGGAGCCAATGTTGACATTTCTATTAAAAATGGATCAAGATTACTATCGCGTGTTGGGTTAGTATATATTTCTCAACGGAGCTATGCGCCGTCTCTCTATGAATTGCGTGATTTACGCGTACATATCGCCAAAAGGCCCCCATGGTCTACTACGGAGAAGGCACAACAGATCTATAAGTGTTCAGGACGGAATTGTATTGTGCTGGGCTTTTATCATACGGGTTATGAACAAAAACTTCTTAGGCTAGTTAGAGATCGTGGTTTTGATGCAGGTTTGGTTATAAAGGGAGAAGAAGGTGGAATATCTCTTGGTCTACGACTGGGAAAACCTACAAATTCGACACGAAAAGCGGTTAATTATTGTGAAGGGTTTGTTCGATCGCATAGGTGGTCGGAAGATGTGGAGCCTAAATTGTTTGATATGAATTACGAACAGAGCCCACGTGCTAAAGAAGTTAGTGTCGAGGCTTTCGTTCGCGAAGGTATGGATGCATTAGGGGGATGTCACGGCCCTGCTTATGATAAGATCTTATTAAATAGCGGAATGATAGATTATCATTTGGGATTTTGCGAAAGTGCAAGTGAAGGTATCCAACAAGCACGAAAAGCTTTAGACAGCGGGTCAGCTCTTTCAAGTCTCAACAGATATATTGACGTCACTAATGAATTAAAATAAAGCATCAAATCCGGCCTGTCTTTTATCGAAGAATGTAAAAATGCGAGAATTTTTGCTATGGGACTTGTAACTTCCAAGCATAATGTTCCATCGGTGGTGATGAAAAAATAATTTTGATTTTTTCATCATAGCGTTAAACTTTCGGAAAGGGTTTGAGTAGTTCGGTTAAATCGTCAAATAGGGCAGGTTGGAAATCTATTGAGGTTTTTTTTCCAAGAAGTTGCAAGTCCATAAAGTTTAATAGCGAAATGAAATCTTCAATAGTATGCGCATGCTCCCCGTCACGTAGAGCCCAGCCAATTGATCTGGTAGATTGAAACATTTCGTAGAGCTCTAGTGCAGTTTGACAGGCAAAGTATGTACCCCTTGGGTTAGCGGCATCATCACCTTTAGCTTCCGTAAATAACAAAGGGCGTGGGGTTATAAGGCCATGTAGGAAATGTTGATCGTAGGGTAATTTGTTGTCTTGTCCGCGATAGCCTCTAAATTGATCAGAAAACCAAAATATATTTCCTGAACGGAAGAAGCTGTCAATAGTTTCAGCTCCATCTGTTTTCCAATGGTTAGGAGCGGCTCCACCGGTTCCAGATCCGTTTGCATTTACCAGTGCTATACGGTCATCAGTTGCACCGGCAAGTAGTGTTGTTTTTCCGCCTCTAGAATGGCCACTGATTGCGATTGCATCGCTACGTACCTGGGGCAGCTGGATTAAGGCGTCAACACATCTATGATAGGCCCATGCCCATGCTGAAAGTGCGCCGAAATTCGTGGAGGAAAGTAATTTGTATATGCCGGTTTGTCGGTAGTTGTCCTTGTTGTCGGCTGCGGCTTCTGTGCGATCAAAAATAGCTGCTATATAGCCTCGTTCAAGCACCTTATTTAAGACTGCTTCATTAAAAAAACTCCAACAATTGTCACCGTATAGTAATGTGGGAAATGGTCCGTTCCCCGGAGGTGACCACAACGTGAGTGTTTGTTTAAATTGAATATTTTTTTCAAACTCGGTAATTATATCGTAAATGGTGTGTGTGACGTTAGGCCATTCCTTTGGCATGTGTTTACATCGTTGAATAATAACTGTTTTTTTCCCCGGTGGTGGTATTGTGCCATATTCGTGTGGTATTATCGCGCTATAAATTTCTTGTTTGCGGAGATGCCAATTAGACAATGTCACTGAGTCGCCGTTATTGAACCGGGTCAGTGTAGGTCTCATTTTCATAAATGTCCTTTTTTTTATAGATAGAAGTAAGTATTTTGTAGTTTATTTTGAATCACAGTTACATTGAGTATTTTGCCAATAGTTTAGTGAATAATCGATTAAAATTGAAGATAAATGCATAATCTAGTTGCGGCGACCAAAAACGAAGGGGATATCAATTGGAATCTGTAGGTTTATCAACCCTTGATTATATAATAATGGCTATTTACATGCTTATGCTCTTGGGGATGGGCTTGTATTATCGTGGCTTTGCCCAGCAAAATATGGAAAATTATTTTCTGGGAGGTCGTAAATTAAAGGGTTGGATGAGTGGTACTAGTTATGCCGTAACCTGCATGAACGCAGACGTGGCGCCAGCCTATTGTGGTATGACTGTTGTAACCGGTGCTTTTATTTGTTGGTGGTATCTGAGTCGGTTCGGGTTTGCTTTGATGATTGGTGGCATACTTTTCGCCATTGTTTGGCGTCGTCTAAAAATTTTTACTTCTCCTCAGTTTTATGAATTACGTTACGGTGGAAGTCCTGCTGCAGTAATGCGTGGTTGGGTGGCGTTGCGTAGTGCGTTTATTGCAGTTGTTGCGTGGACCGGCGCCGGCCTACTAGGTTTGACTAAAGTCTCTGAGGTTCTGCTGGGCTGGTCTCGTATGGAAACGTTCCTTGTGGTAATCCCGATTATTCTAATTTATGTGGTCCTTTCCGGTTATATGGGTGTGGTGGTTTCTGATATAATTCAAACTGTGATAATGGTCGGATCATCTTTAATTCTGATGGGATTGGTATGGTCGGATTTTGGCGGCCCGACAGGGCTTTATGAAGCGCTTTTTAGTCAGTTTGGTGAAAGCGTCGTTAGTTGGCATCCACCTACAAGTCATGAAACGCTTGGGATTGTAGCTATTGTTGCATGGGCAATGGGAACTGCTATTGGATATGGTGGTGATGTAGCACCCATGAGTGGAGCGATGGAAGGGCAGCGGTTATTGTCCTGTCAGAATGAACATGAAGCAACACGTATGTATATTTGGACGGAGATAGTACTATTTTTAATGCTGGCAGTCCTTACACTCCCAGCTTTGGGAGCGATGGTGAAGTGGCCAGGTTTATATGATGGTAGTATGAACAAGGAATTGGCCTATGGTCTGTTACTAGGACATTATTTGCCTTCGGGTTTACTCGGCTTAGCCCTTGTGGCTATGTTCGCTTCTATCATGTCTACAGTTGATTCAAATATGAATTTTGGTGCTCAGGTTTTTATAAATGACGTATACGGACGTTTTATGAAACCGAATGCATCAATGAGCCATCTGATGCAAATTGGTCGATTTGTGATGGTAATTATAATGGCGTTATCGATTTTGGTGGCTATGAGTGCTACAAATGTAATTGATATTGCCGTTTTCATGTTAGGTTTATCTTCAGCCGAATTGAGCGCTAATTGGGGTCAGTGGTGGTGGTGGCGTTTTAATGGATCAGCAAGATTAGCTGCTTCGTTTGGAGGGCCGTTAGTGTTTTTGTTTAATAAGTATATCGTTTTTTCTTTATGGATAGACGCAGGGCAAGATACTGCGTATGTGGTTGTGTTGTCGTCAATCGCTATTACTTGTTTGCTTTGGGTTTGTGTGGCCTTGTTAACAAAGCCGGAACCAGAGGAGAAATTAGTAGCATTTTATCGTCAAGCTCGTCCAATGGGTTGGTGGGGACCAATAGCAGATAAAGCTGGGTGCCAAGCTTTATCCGGTTTTGGGCCTATTGGAAAAGGTTTGGGTATTGCTATGGTAGGAGCTATTGCTGTGGGATGTGCAATTATCGCAATTACTGGATTCTATATCGGCCGAACGGAGGTTCTGCTATGGGGAAGTGGCATAGCTTTAATTCTAGGTTTACTGTTCAAGAGCAACTACACAAGCTACATGAAATCCATGAATAAATAAATTTATTTTTAATTATGACTCCAATCAAAATCTATTGATTGTAAAAATGCTTTTGCAAGTATCATGTGGCCAGTTTGATTGGGATGTACTCTGTCTCCGCACATAGATTGCGTAGGTCGATGTTTTAGATGTTGGTTAAAAAAATATTGTGTGTCTACAAACATGGCATCATAATCATTGGCAATACGTTTTACAATTTTACCATAGACGTCCATAAGTTTTCGCATGGGGTCTTCTGCGTTGGTTTCCAGATAGAAAGGAGTCATTAACGTAAGGCCTTTTAGTTTGTCTCGAATTTGGCCAAGAAGTTCTCTATATGTCGATTCAAATCGTTCCGGATCTATTTGTTCCAGAAGGCTTATACTGTCAAATTGACGCGCGACATCATTTATTCCGATCATAATTGAAAGCCAGTCGGGGGCGATATCTATCGCATCCGTTTGCCATCGATGGGCTAAATCAGTAACGCGATTTCCACCGATGCCGGTGTTAACGACATGTATTGGTTCCTCGGGATAAAAACTCGCTAATAAACTATCAACTATTGCTACGTATCCATTTCCAAGTCCGTTTCTTTCGCCTATGGGACGGGATCTGCCACAATCTGTTATCGAGTCACCAATGAATAACAAAGTTTGTTTTGTGCCAATTTTCATGTGAGTTGATCCTAAAGTTTATATTAATTTTACTGTCTATGAAGCATACGATAAAAGAAGGGTTTGTATTAAATATTAAGGTAACGTGATACTTTTTTTATGTGAAGTCAATTAACATAGAGTTGCGATTGGATCGCATTGTTTATGGCTTTAATTTTTTTGGTTTGAGGCTACCTTTCAAGTAAAGTGGATGTGCTGGCTCACCAGTAAGATTTATTTGTAGGTAGTAAATACTCTTTAGTGAGTGTAGGACCTGATCAGATCTATTAAGGTATTTGCCGTGATTACCCCAGGCTGCCACGGTTAGCGTTGACTCTCGGTGGAGTTGTTTTAACCATCGATCATTAGCTGGTCCGATTGGATCATCATTCAATTTTAATTGATGGGGATCGGTAGACCTTAAAGCAAAAAGGTTTCCAATGGATAATCCCCCAAACCCCCATTCATATGCAAAATTGATACAGCGATTTAATGTTGGGTCATCATTTGTTTCATCGGCTTTGGATGGGTTGAGCGCGATGAATAAAACCCGTGGCTTTATGGCGTCCCATGTACGCCATAAAGCGTATCTATAATTGCGACAAGATGAAAGGTTTGCCGTGTTTTTGAGTATCGGGGGATGTGTTTCCTTTGTCAATTATTTCTTAATCCGTATTCATTTATGCGCGATTCCAAATCGCAGAATCTATCTTTGAAGTGCTCATGTAGTGCTGTATTGAATCCATTGAGCGCTTTATCACATCAATAATTGCTGGCGTGTAAGCGCTTAGAGCTTCTCTGTTTATCATATGAGTAATTAAAGAATCTGGATTTTCTGATGATCTAATGACTGCGTTTATGGAATCGACGCGGTTAAAAACAAGATCCGTGAAACTTTTAAACTCTACTTTAGAAAAAGCTTGGACTTCCTCGCTGAAAACTGTCTCCATTAAACTGATTTCATGCGGGTTCAGGAAAAAAAATTGTGTTACTTTTCGGGGCATGGTTGCAAAGAAGTCATCTACAGCAATAAAGCCCAGAGGGATGAGTTGATCAGCAGTTATACTTGTTCCAACCTCTTCGGTCCATTCTCGAATAGCTGCGTTCAAAGGGGTTTCCTTTGCCCGAATATGGCCTCCGGCCGGAGCATCAATACTTCCAGCAAATGGATCATTCGGACGCGATCGAGTTTGTA
>MDTA01177184.1_pt1 | contig 11939 bp, 15 predicted proteins | sample 811151 | NCBI WGS metagenome assembly MDTA01 (sample SAMN05326648, study PRJNA326480) | marine metagenome | isolation source: seawater | place: Indian Ocean: South | collected 2010 | reverse complement strand
TTTACTCCACGGCTGTCCCAAGAAACGTCAGATTATCTGAAGCACCTTCACATGGAATACCAGTTCTACTATACGATAAAATTTGCCCAGGTAGTAAAGCTTATTTTAATTTTACAGAGGAATTTTTAGAACAAGATAAACAAGTGGAGAGTGCAGCATGATCAATCCTTTTAAAAGTAAGAAGGGGCTAGGGCGAGGATTATCATCTTTGATAGGAGATAGTGATACAAAGATATCAAGTAATAAAATTTCAGTAAGTTCTATAATTCCAAATAAAAACCAACCAAGAAAAAAATTTGATAAAGAGGCTTTAGAGGAATTAACTAACTCAATAAAAGAAAAAGGTGTAATCCAACCATTAATAGTTAGAAAATCAGATGATCAAACAGAAAAATTTGAATTAATTGCTGGAGAAAGAAGATGGCAAGCAGCTCAGTCAGCAGGTCTCCATGAAGTGCCTGTAGTAGTCGTAGAAGCTGATAATTTAAAGTCGTTGGAATTTGCAATTATAGAGAATGTTCAAAGAAAAGATTTAAACCCAATTGAAGAAGCTAGTAGTTATAAAAATCTAATTGAGAATTTTGGATACGACCAAGAAAAAGTATCAAAGTTTATAGGAAAAAGTAGATCACACATTTCAAACTCCATACGTTTGCTAACGCTACCAGAAAAGATAATTGAAATGATTAAAAATGAAGTAATTTCCCAGGGACATGCGAAAATTTTAATAGGTCTTGAAAATTCTCAATTAATTGCAGATAAAATACATAAAAAAAAATTATCTGTAAGACAAACAGAGAATTTAGTTAGATTGATAAAAAATGGGAATAAAAAAGTTACTAAATCCAAGGACCCCAATACAACTTCTACAGAAAACGATTTATCAGAAAAATTAGGGATGCGTGTTTCATTGAATAATAAATCTAATAATTCTGGAACTTTAACTTTTGAATATAAAGGTCTTGATCAATTAGACAGATTAATTGATGTTGTTAAAAATTATTACTAAAAATTAAAAATAAAATCCGATAACATATTTAGAGAATTATTTGGGTTATTTTTTAGCAATAACTCTAAATCATTAATTTTATAAACTTTATGTTTCAAATCTTCTAGCTTCCAATTATTTGCTTGTACTTTTACATTGTCTTTTTCTTTCCAGAAAATAGGAGGCTTAATGTTAGAAAGTACTTTATCAATATTTTTTGTTTCCTTTAAACAATCTAATATTTCAATTAATCTTTTTGATTTACCTAAAATTGTTCTTAATACTAGAATACAATCTTCATTATTGTAATTATTTTCATTTATAATTTTTGATATTCTTTTTTTATTTTTACAAAGATATGCATCTGATAATTCATTGACAGTATAATTTTCAGACAAATTTGATAGTTTTTTTATAGTATCGTAGTCAATGCTTTTGTTGGTAGTAGAATAATTTAATAATTTATTTAATTCAATTTTAAGATTTTCTCTATCGCCTCTTGCTCTTTCTATAATAAGATTAGTAGATTCTTTTGAAATTTTAATTTTATTTTCGTTAATAAATCTTCCAACTAAATATGAAAGTGCTTTTAAACTGTCTTCATAAACCGGTATTGTTAATAATTCATTACTCTTTTCAAATAGATTTCTTAATTTAGATTTTTTGTCTAAAACTGTAGCTTTTAATATTATTTTTATTTTATCGATATTTTTGTCGACAACATCATTAATTAATTTTAAAATTTTATCAGTAACTCTTGAAATTATTATAAGTTTTTCTTCGTTGAATAATGACTTGTTTTGACACTCACTTATAATATTATCGTATTGAATAATAGCATCATTTTCATCATATCTAATAATATCACCGTTGAAATCTTTTAAAAAGAAATCATTAACAATATCATTCTGCAATCCATAATTCTTGCCATAAAGAAGAAAGATTTTGTATTTTGAAACAATTAACTTATTAATTTCAAAAGATTTTTTTATCATTTATTTAATGAAGATATTGAAATTAAAATTTCATTTCCAATGTTATTTGATAAATTTTTAATTATACCTTCTTCATACTTAGATAACTCAAATTTATCGTTTATATTATTATATGTTATTTGTTTCTGTATAGTATCTCTGTATATTACTTCATTATTTTCAATTAAATCATAATTTAATTCAATATCTATTTCAAAAACAGTTGGATCACCTCTAGAGTCAGTAGAGATTATACTCTTATTTTTGAAAGATTTAATATTAATACTATAGTTTTTACTACCAACTTTTCTTTGTTCCAATTTGTTTTTTATTATTCTATTTACAATTTCTTCACCTTCATGATTTATCTCCTCAAAAATGAAATCAAACTTTTTAGTGGATAATATTGGTTCATAAGTACAACCATAAAATATTAAAAGGAAGGTAAGTAAAATTTTTATTTTCTTCATGTAAGTATATTTATTAAACGATTTGGTACAAAAATAGTTTTCTTAATTTTTTTTTCTCCTAGGTATTTATTTAAATTATCTTCATCCTCTAAAATTTTCATCAAATCACTTTCATTGATATTTTTACTAACATTTAATAGCAACCTTTTTTTGCCGTTTATTTGTATTACAAAATTTACTTTTTCATCTTCGATTAATTTTTTATTAATTTTTGGCCACTCTAAATTATCTTTATATCCAATATCCTCAAGACATTCATTTGCAAAGTGTGGAATTACCGGAGAAAGACAAGTGATTATTTTTATATAATTACTCTCAAGATTTAAGATATCCTTATTATCTTTTATATACTTGTTAAGATAATTATATGTTTCGTAAATATTGGCTATAATTACATTATAATTAAATTTTTCTAAGTTATTTGTTATTTTATAAATTATTTGGCTAATAAATTTATTTAGTTTTTCATCAACTTTACTTTTTTCGTCATTTTTAATCTTATTTTTAATTTCGCAGTGTAACGTCCACATTTTTTGAATGAATTTATAAGATGAAGCCATACCCTGCTCTGACCATTGAACATCTTTTTCTGGTGGGCTATCAGATAGTATAAACAGCCTCACAGAATCTGCTCCAAAATTTTTGATTATAAATTCTGGGTCAATGACATTTTTTTTTGATTTTGACATTGATTCTGATGGACCAACTTTTACACTTATTTCTGGATTAGTTTTTTTTACAAATTTTCCATTTATTTTTTCTACTTCATCTGGTCGTAGCCAGTTATTATCTTTATCCTTATAAGTTTCATGACAGACCATGCCTTGAGTAAACAAGCTTTCAAATGGTTCTTTTATTTTAAAACTTTCATTTTTGTATTCTATGGCTCTCATGAAAAAACGTGAATAAAGTAAATGAAGAATAGCGTGTTCTACTCCTCCGATATATTGGTCTACCGGCATCCAATAATCTATATCTTCTTTTTTGAAACCATATGATTTCTCATTTGGTGAACAAAATCTTAAGTAATACCATGAAGAACATACAAAAGTGTCTAATGTATCAGTTTCTCTTGTAAGTTTTTTTCCGTTAATGTTTATATTTTTCCATTCGGGTACACCATCAAGAGGATTTCCTTTAACATTAAGATTAATTTTTTCAGGTAATTTTACAGGTAACATTGATCTTGGTATTGGATATGCTTCCCCTTTTTCATCGTAAGCAATTGGAATTGGGCATCCCCAGTATCTCTGTCTAGATACACCCCAATCCTTCAATCTAAAGTTTATTTTTTTTCTGCCAATTTTCTTTTTCTCAAGAATTTTTATTGTTTCAAGAACAGAATTTTCTGGAGCATCTAATCCATTTAAGTAATCGGAGTTTATAATTATTCCTGGTCCGGGATATGCTTCATTTTGAACCTTAAAATTATCGTCTTCGCCTTTTGGTTTAACGACAGTCTTAATTTTTAAACCATATTTTTTAGCAAAATCAAAATCTCTTTGGTCATGAGCTGGACAACCAAATACTGCACCAAAACCATAATCCATTAAAACGAAGTTAGCAAAATAAACAGGTACTTTTTCACTTGGATTTAGAGGATTAATTGCAGTTAAATTAGTCTTAAATCCAATTTTTTCGCCAACTGCAATTGCCTCTTCCGTTGTACCAGTTTTTGCACATTCACTCTTAAATTTAATAAAATCAGCATCATTTTTGTAATATTTTGAAATTTCATGATCTACAGAAACTGCTAAAAAAGAAAACCCGAACAAGGTATCCGGTCTCGTGGTATAACATTTAATATTTTTTACTGGCAAATCACCCTCTATTTTAAAGACTATTTCACTACCAAATGATTTACCAATCCAATTTTTTTGCATAGTTTTCACCTTATTTGGCCATGTTTCTAAACCATCCAAACCATCTAATAAATCTTGTGAAAATTTTGAAATATTAAAAAACCATTGTCTAAGTTTTTTTCTCTCAACTAAAGCACCAGATCTCCAACCTTTGCCATCTATAACTTGCTCATTCGCTAAGACAGTTTCATCGATAGGGTCCCAATTTACATAATTCTCTTTTCGGTAGACAAGACCTTTTTCATATAGTTCCAAAAAAAATAATTGTTGATGTTTATAATAATCTTCATTGCATGTTGAAATTTCTCTGTCCCAATCAATAGATAACCCCAATTTTTTTAATTGATTTTTCATTGTTTCAATATTTTTAATTGTCCAATCTTTAGGATCTAAATTATTTTCTTTTGCTGCATTTTCTGCTGGCATCCCAAAAGCATCCCATCCCATAGGATGTAAAACATTAAAACCTCTTAATTTTTTATATCTAGATAGAACATCACCGATTGTATAATTTCTGACATGACCCATATGAATTTTACCCGAAGGATAAGGGAACATTTCTAAACAATAAAATTTTTTCTTTTCCTTATTAATCTGAGTAGAAAATTCTTTTTTTTCATCCCAAAGATTTTGCCATTTTTCTTCAATGATTTTAAAATTATATCTTTCCACGCTGATTTATTTATATTAATTTATTAAATTACTTAATAATCTATAATCTACTTTTTTGATTTATTTTGTTTCTCATAAACAGCTGCTTTTGTAAGAATTTTTTTTTCTAAATCCATTGATAAGGATCCGGATCTATCAGTAACTTGACAACTTTCTTGAATTGAGCATTTTTTATAAAATACTTTTATTGATAATGCATCTGATCTTATCTCATTACTTAAAAATCTTATTGATATTTTGACAGACTCACTACTCGAACTCCCATCGCTATACCAATCAGTAACTATAATACCTCCACTATAGTTTGCTAATGCTAGAGGCATAAAATCTAAGGTATCCAAAGAAGCTCTCCACAATTCATTTGAGCTTGCAAAATCGAATGTTCCACCTTTATTTTCTAAAACTCCACCAAGCCTAAATCCCCTTCCTTCCTCAATATTTTTTCTTTGTCTCTCCTTCATATCAGAAGGGATTTTTCGAGCATCTCCTCCGCCTGCACACGAAGTTAAAAAGATTGATAAAAGCAATATTTTAAAAAGAGCTAATTTCATTTCTAATTGTGGTATATTAAAATTATAAAATATATTTAGAATATTTTTTTAATAATTCACATTTTATATTCATAAAAAACCAATAAATATTGGCAAAATAGTGATGCATAATTGCAACACACTTACGATAAATTACATTTTATTGTTAAATATTGCAGAGTTTTAAACAATTTTTGTTAAATAGGATCTGTTTAATATTAAACAATAAATAAGGAGTACTTAATATGAACAAACTAACAAAAGTAGGGTTAACAGCACTTGCTGGTTCCCTAGTTGCTGGTTCTGTATCTGCTGCTACTATGACTGCTTCAGGTAGTGCTGGTATGACATTTACAGGTGGTGACGAAAAAGCTAACCATGGTAATGGTTGGACAATGGGTGACTCAGTAACATTTTCTGCTTCAGGAGATGTTAATGACATCGGTGTAACTTATAGTTTAGAGTTAGACGGTGATGCTGCGTCAGCTAAAACTAACTCAGGAACTGAGTATTCATCAACAACTAGTATGAACGTTGTAGATAGCCATTCAATCACTTTAGATTTTGGTGATGCTGGTACATTAACGTTTGCTGGTCACGGTGGTGATGGATTTATGAGTGCAAACGACGACGTAATGCCAACTGCATCGGAAGAGCCATGGGATGTTATCTAAGGTGATGATGCTGGTGTAATCAATGGTTTCTCTGGAAACGATATGTTTACATACAAACTAAGCCATGAGTCTGGTCTTAACTTCACAGTAGGATATATCAATGCATCTGATGCAGTAACTGATGTATCATACTCAGATTTTGGTGTAACTTACACTGGAATGGATGGATTAACTATCGGTTATGGTGAAGGTGATGTTGAAAGCACAACTAACTCAAAATCAAACGAAAGCACAATGTTTGCTAAGTACGCATTCGGTTCAGCTACTGTAGGTATTCAGGTTTCTGAAGCAGATTCAGAATCTGGAACTGATACAGAGTCAACTGGAATGGGTATTTCATACCAAGTAAATGATGACTTAGCAGTTTCATTTGGTACGAACACTCTTGAAAAAGATGGTTCATCACCAGATCAAGAGTCTACTGCTATTGGTGTATCATACACAATGGGATCTTTAGGTATTTCATTGTCAATGCATCAAGTAGACAACATTGCTAACTCTGCAACTAATGACAGAGAAGGTTACCAACTTGGTTTAAGTTTTGCATTCTAATTTGTAAAATTTGACTTTATTAAAAAGGCCTCACGTTGTGGGGCCTTTTTTTTATTCAAAATAACTAATTCCACTAAATCCATAACAGTTTAATAACCCTAATTTTTTTTTGTTAAGGTCAGAAATTCCACCAAGCGCTATGATTTTCTTTTTGCTAAATGTACTTAGTTTTTTAAAATTATATAATCCTAAATAATTTTTATTTTTTTTAAAAATAGAAGAGATAAAAATCAACTCTACATTTTGTAACTCTTTGAAGCGAATTTCTTTAATATTATGAGCAGAACCTAAAACCATAAAAGATTTTTTTATTTTATAATTTAAGTGTCTCAAATCTCTGTTAAAAGATGGTAAATAAACACCATCTAGGTTCAATTTTATAGCCAATTTGAAATTGTTTGATAAAAAAAACTTGATTTTTTTTTTTGAGCAATAAAACCTTAAATCTTTTAATTTGTTAATTTCTAATTTATCACTGTAATTTCTGTAAATTAAACCTGTATCAGTATCCAATTTATCGATATTATTTTTTGAAAAATTATTTATAAAATAAAATTTCGTTGGAAATTTATAATGCATGATACTGTAAAAAACTTACTTAAAATTGAAGAAAATGTTAAGACTAAATTAGCTTCAATAGACAGTTTATTGACTAAAATAAAAATAATTGCAGTATCAAAAACATTTAAAATAGATCATATTAATCATCTAATTGAGTATGGACATTCAGATTATGGTGAAAATAAAGTTCAAGAAGCACAAGATAAATGGTCTGATATAAAAAGATTAAATCCAAATATAAAATTGCACTTAATAGGTCGTTTGCAAACAAATAAAGCAAAGATAGCTGTTCAACTATTTGATTATATACACTCATTGGATAGTAAAAAACTTGCAGACAAGATTTCTAAATATGAAAAGGAGTTCAATGTTAAAACTAAATTGTTTATTCAAGTTAATATAGGAAATGAAAGTCAAAAATCAGGAATAGCAAAAGAAAATGTTTTTGACTTTTATAAATATTGTAAGAGTATTAATTTAAATATTATAGGCTTAATGTGCATTCCACCTTTTGAAGAAGATAGCCAAAAATTTTTTAAAGAACTAAAAATTCTTAGCAGAGAACTTAATTTAAAAGAATTGAGTATGGGCATGTCATCTGATTATACTAATGCGATAGAACATGGTGCAACATATTTACGTATAGGCTCAAATATTTTTGGGAAAAGAGGTTAAAGAATATTTATTTTTGTATTCCGTTTTATTAATTTAATTAAAATCAAAAAATCTTTTTCTGAAAGTCCAATACAACCGGCTGTAGCTTTATAATTTTTTGTTAAGTGAAGGAAAATTGCACTACCTTCACCTAACTTTATTTTATCCCAATTATATTTTATTGGTATAAAAAAATTATATTTATAATCTTTTCTGAATAGTTTTTCATGACCTAAACTAGTCTCTTTTTTTATAAGTCTATTATAATATTTTTTTTCTTTAATATCATTGCACCATTTATAATTTCTTTTAATTTCTATACACTTCAAGCTTGTTTGTGGTTTTTCTTTTCTATCTTTTCTGTAGAATAAATGTCCAAGTGAAAAACTTCCTCTTGGAGTTTTTTTATCTCCTTCCTTTTTTTTATTGGAGAAACCATTTTTGCCAACACAACATTTAAAAATAAAATCATCAAATACAAGTGTGTCTTTATTTTTTACAATAATTGTCATATGGTATATTAATGATTAATCATCAAACTCTTATAATACACAAGTTCAAATCATTATTTAATATATTGTTTGAAATAAAAAATGTCCTAAATTTCAAGATTATCGAGGATAATGAAGACAATTCAATAATTCATTACGAGGAAAAAAATTTATTAATTATATCTGGAGAAAAAAAAATAAAAAAAAAAAATCTTATTCACATTGATGAATTTCCAATTTCTTTGTCTAAGTTAATTGAGCTTATAAATATAAATTTTGTGAAAAATAAATATAACGCGCAAAATAATATAAAGATTGGGAATTATTATATTAACTTTAATTCTAGAATGATTAATAAAGATAACTTAAAACTTTCATTAACAGAAAAAGAGATAAAAATAATTAATTATTTAAATATTTCAAAAAAAGCAGTTACCATCAGTGATTTGCAGTCTGAGGTCTGGGGGCATAAATCTAAGCTAGAAACTCATACAGTCGAGACTCATGTTTACAGATTAAGAAAAAAAATGGAAAAAATTTTCAAGGATAATTCTTTTATTTTAAGTTTGAAAAAAGGTTATAAAATTAATGCCTAAAAAGAATATCTATGCTAAAAATTTATTCTCAAGAAAATATAAGCCAAGAATAGTAAAACCAAAAAAAGGTAAAGGTAGTTATAAAAGGAAAAAAATTAAAGTCTAGCTCCTATCTGTTGAATAATTTTTGAAGACATTTCTCTTCCTTTATTAAGGCATTCTAAATTACTTAATCCTTTTATATGACCATATAAGAAGCCTGCTGCAAACAAATCTCCAGCACCAGTGAGATCTTGAATTTTAAGATTATCTAATACTTTATTCTCATCTATATTGCTTCCATAAATTGATATCGCACCCTTTTCACCCCGAGTTATGACTAAGAGTTTATTAAGTTCTTTTCCAAATTCTACAGCTTCATTGAAATTTTTTGAATTTATTAGTGATAGAATTTCTTGTTCATTAGCAAATATTATGTCTAGTTTATTTTTCACCAATTCTAAAAAATGACTCTTGTGTCTGTCTACACAGAATTGATCTGATAATGACATTGCAACCTTATTTGAATTATTAATTGCCTTCTCAAAAGCTTTTTTTGGTTCTCCTTCGTCCCAAAGGTATCCTTCAAGAAATATAAGTTCACTTTTTTTTATATCTTCTTTTTTAATATCATTTTCATTGATTCTTCCCGCAGTTCCTAAAAAAGTACACATAGTTCTTTCTGAATCTGGTGTTACTAATATTAAGCAGGTACCTGTTGGTAAATCTTCCTTTTTTTTGTTATACATATAACTAACATTTTCAGATTTTAACCCCTCCTCATACTTAATGCCTAAATCATCATCATTAACTTTTCCAATAAAACCAACATTAATCCCTAACTGAGATAGTCCAACAATTGAATTAGCTACAGATCCACCAGATATCGTTTTTTCAATTTTAAGAGTTGAAATTAAATTCTCAAATTCTTTTTCATCAAATATTAATTTCATTGTACCTTTTGTTAAATTATTTTGGGTAATAAATTTTTCGTCAACTTTACAAATTACATCCACAATTGCATTGCCTATTCCTAAAACTTTCATCTAAATCTTTGTCCATTCTTTAAGTGGTGGCATTCCCATTTCTAAAAGTTTTGAGTCTTTAGCAACACAAGCAATATCAGCAGAAATAGAAATTCTTTCATTATTATTAAAAGACGGTTGAGTAGAATGTATTGTTTTTGAAGGGAAAATCACAATGTCATTTTCTTGAATATTCACTATAGCTTGAGTTACATTGAACTGATTCATTTTTTTTACTATACCTTTTTTTAAAGCTGTATCAGATCTAAATATTCCTGGCATTACTTCATTTTTATAACTTTCATCAAAAACCACAAAGTTTGAGTCTTCTTTATTTTTTTTTAAATAATATGCAAAAGAAATATGTGATTGAAAATGTCTATGTTTTTTTATTCTTTCGTTACCTTCCGATATTGTTGCCCAAGACCTCTGTATATATAAATCTATAAGCTCTTTGTCTAATTCTATATAATTTAAATATACCCATACTCTTTTTATTATTTCATCGAACAGTGTTTTAAAATTTTCATTTTTGTGAATAAACTCATAACCTTGTGTATCCCCTGTCCACGCATTTGTTTTTGTTTGATAATTAACATTTTTAGAGTTTTTCTTCATATCTCTAATTTCATTTATCATATTGATTTTTTCTTGATCTCTAATAAGAATTTTATCTTTAATTATTGTAAGTGGAAAAAGATTTATTAGTTCCATTTATGCTTTTTTAGTAACAATTGGTTTATTTCTTTTAGGATAGCAAGATGTGCAAATTTTACAAGAAATACCATAACACTCTCTTGCTTTGCAATACTCTCTACCATAATAAATTATCTGAAGATGTAGCTTGTTCCAATATTTTTTTGGGAATAATCGTTTTAAATCTTTTTCAGTTTGAATAACATTTTTCCCATTAGTTAAACCCCACCTTTGAGCAAGTCTATGTATGTGAGTATCTATTGGAAATGCAGGATATCCAAAACCTTGAGACATTACCACACTTGCAGTTTTGTGACCGACACCAGGTAACTCCTCTAGTTCTTCGAAACTTTTGGGAACTCTACCATTATATTTTTCGACTAAAGTCTTTGACAAATTATAAACGCTCTTTGCTTTAATTCTAAAAATTCCAATACTTTTTATTAATTTTTCTATTTTCTTCCTTCCAAGTTTAACAAAATGCTCAGGTTTGTTATATTTTGGGTAAATATATTTTGTAACATTATTAACATTTACATCTGTACATTGAGCTGAAAGCAAAACTGATACCAAAAGTGTAAATATATTTCTATGTTTTAATGGTATTGGGGTTGAAGGATAAGTTTTATTGAGTATTTTTAAAACTACTTTAGCTCTCTGAACTTCATTCATTATTTAAAATTTAGAAGATTCCTCATTGAATAGAGACCTGGTTTTTTATTAATTAACCATTTGGCAGCAGTTATTGCTCCATCTGAATATAAGGCTCTATCGAAAGCTTCGTGGTTTAGCCTTATAATCTCTTTTCCACTTGAAAAAGTAACCTCGTGTTCACCTATAATTTCACCTTTTCTTAGTGAGTTAAAATTTATTTTTTTTCCATATGGAAATTTTTTTTTGTTTAAATATTTTTTTCCAATTATTTTATAAAAGTCTTTATTTTTTCCTATAGCAATTCCTTTTCCAAGCATTAAAGCTGTACCTGATGGATGATCTTTTTTGTGTTTGTGATGTACTTCAAAAACTTTACTTAGATAATCATTACCAAGTGACGCTGATGTGATCTCAGTCAAGTACATAAGTAAATTAATCCCAAGACTCATATTTCCAGCTTTTAAAATCGGAATTTTTTTTGAAAACCTTTTTATTAAATCTTCCTCTTTTTTTGTAAAACCTGTTGTGCCAATAACTACTTTCTTTTTTAATTTTGTAGCT
>MDTA01033815.1_pt1 | contig 11939 bp, 3 predicted proteins | sample 811151 | NCBI WGS metagenome assembly MDTA01 (sample SAMN05326648, study PRJNA326480) | marine metagenome | isolation source: seawater | place: Indian Ocean: South | collected 2010 | reverse complement strand
CTTCAAGGTCAAGCCATAGCCGCTCTTGACCTCCACAGAGGTGGTCCCGAAAGAGCGCATTATCAGCGCGCGTTTTCGAGCGATTTGGTAGAGTTCCTCCTCTTCCATCAAACGGGTTGCACGCACGGTGGAGAGAATGCCCCCTATGTTTGGGTTGCCTGCCCTGAAGGTACTGACAGCTGGGGTATGTTTGATCGCATGCTCAATGAAGCCAACGTGGTGATTACCCCGGGGGCCGGGTTCGGGTCGGCTGGGGAGGGATTCTTCCGCATCTCTGCCTTCAACAGCCGAGAAAACGTCGAGGAAGTCTGCAAGCGCCTGAAAGATAACCTCTAGGAGGAAAAACGGGACTTTTATCAGTCCGTCATCTACTTCACCCTACTGGATAAATAGGAACTGCTGAGTATTGAGCAGTGTCCATACCAGACCTTTGGCAGCTTCCTTTCCGGAATGAGCCACCTCATCACGCATAGCTGCCCGCTCTTCTTCCGTCGGCTTGCGTGACAACATGCCCATGTAGATTCGGTCAATCATCTCATCGGAGTCCTCGGCAGTCTTGATATCCTGAAAGAGCACACTGTATGGATTGCTTACTGCATTAAAAGTAGATCCATTCATCATGGAAAGGGCCTGTGGCACAGATGCCTTATCGTTCGCGTTCTCAATCAAGGCACGGTCAGACTGACCAAAGATCCTCAAGAAATGCCCATCCGGTGCAGGGCTCTCAATTTCCGAAGCCCTAACAAAGTTACGCAGACTGGCGAGTGCACGGGTCTTACGCTGGTGTTCAGCATATTCCTGCTTGGACATCTGTTGGCGAAGTTTCTTCTGATCCTTCTTTGCCGTGTTCTCTGTAACTTTATATCCCTTATTCTTACTCATCCACGCATTGAACCCCTTTTCATCTGGGAAGTTCTCACTGGGAAAAGCACTTTTCAGCTCACTGAAAAGCAGGTTTGGCACACGACGGAAAGGTGTACGGAAATAATTCCCGGGTATAGTCTCCCAGAACGTAAGCCGCGCATACTCTTGAGTCGCACTCACATTGTATTTAATTAGCTCATTGGCGAGGCTCACAGCCTTATTGCCATCCTTTTTCTTGATCACCTGCTCCACCCGGTTACGAAATTGATCCATCTTGTTCTCCGATTGCATGGTGAACTTTCGTAATTCTGCCTGACGTTTAAGCAACTCTGCAGGAGACTTTGCCTCAATAGCTTTCCAAGCCTTTAGACGCACCTCTGAAACAGCGTAACCGTTGTTCTGCCGTCGCTTGGCTGTATCTGCATCCGGACGAATCATGGCCACAAGAGAATCCCAGACCTGCTCAGCACTCATCCTCCGCAACCGTGGCCCGGGATAATGAAACACTTCTCCAGAAAACATGTCGAAAGACTGTGCTGCTCGCTGGTAAGTCTTGGTATTGTATAGAACACGAAAATATTCCTTGAGATCGTAGTTCAACTCGATCATCAACTCTTCCAAATAAGCCAACAACTCAGGATTACTGACCTTGGTAGACTCGGTAATCTTGTCAACCGGCTCAAATAGACCCACACCAAATGCACGCTTCCAAATTCTGTTGGCGATCGTTTTAGTAAATCGAGGATTCGTTTTGGAAGTCATCCATTTTGCATACGCTTCCACACGGCTCTCGCCCTTACCGACCTGTATCTTTTCCCCGAAAGGAGTTCCTGGAAGAACCACCTGGTTGGGCTTAGCATCATCATACTGATAGTCATCAGGCAGCTTAAGAGCTCTTCCTGTCTCACTGATAACCGAGTTGCGGAAGTTATAGCTCAAATCACTGAGACCACGCCTCACTTCAGCCACTTTCTTCTGGGCAATTTTATTGGCATTACTCTGCGCCTTCCTGTTCTTGACATTCTTCTTAACCCGTTTGCTCTCCTCAACCATCTGGCGATTCACCATTGCCATTGCCTGATTAATACTTCCCGGATTACGCACAACAGTTACCGGTGTACTGAAGGCGGCAAGCTTGTAATAATCCATTTGGGTCCACTCATCAAAAGGATGGTCATGACACTGCGCGCACACTAATTGGGTGCCAAGAAAAGTCTGTACAGTAGTCGCCAAATGGTCGATCTCCATGCCACGGTCTCGCAGGTAAAATCCAACCGCCCCGTTCTCATCAATAATCCCTCTAGCAGTGACCAGTTCTCGGACAAATTGATCATAAGGCATATTTGACGCAATAGCCTGCTTGACCCAGTTCGTGTAGGAAATGCCATTTTCAATTCCCTGACCTTGCATACGGGTGGTAATGCGCAAAATGTCTGCCCAGAAATTAAACTGATGACTTACATATCCAGGGGAATCTAGCAGGCTATCAATTAGCCGAGCACGCTTATCGGGATCACTCGCTGTAAGAAACTTTGCTGCCTCGGCAGCAGTGGGGTTACGCCCAATAATGTCGAGGTGTACTCGTCGCACGAACGTGGTGTCATCAATGCTTGGATTAGGCTCAACTTTATGGCGGTCATACCCGTTCTCAATGAGCTCGTCTACCCGGGCAGCTGCGCTTTTTGTGTCAGAAGCAGCTACCACTGATGGCACCAACGCCACAATGAGCAATATCAGTGATTGGATTACGTTCATGGTTATAAAAAAAGAAAAAGCCGAAACCCGTATTGCCGGGCTCAATTCATTTAGGAGAAGAGTTCCATGACCGGGGTTCCCCGGTTAGCTACAGTAAACGGCCGTGCAGTTGGTGAGAAAAGCCGCTGATCAAGCGGCAACCCGAATCCGTAGGCAACCGTTGCATTGAAGTCTGCAATGGTAATTGGGTTCTCTACCGGATCCATACCGTTCTCATCGGTCTTGCCGTAAATCGTCCCACCCTTGATACCTCCTCCGGCAAGGAAAGCCGAGAAAGCTCTTGGATAATGATCTCGTCCCTTGTTCTGGTTGATTTTCGGAGTACGACCAAACTCGGTAGTCAGCACAACGAGAGTCTCCTCAAGTAATCCACGGGCACTCAGATCATCAAGCAAGGCTGCGAGAGCCTGGTCCAGAATCGCGGTATTTTGCTGTACACGCTGAAAATTCTCTTGGTGAGTGTCCCATCCGCCTAGCTGAACCTCAACAGAACGCACTCCGCTCTCGGTCAGTCGTCGGGCAAGCAGACATCCCTGACCAAAGGAATGTTCTCCATATTGAGCACGCACATCCTCTTTTTCATCCTCGAGATTAAATGCATTAAGATCACTGCTACGCATCAATGTTGCAGCCTCATCATACATTGCTGTGTAAACGCCCGCTTGCTTGTCCCCGTAATGCTCGTGAAAACTACGGTCGAGCTCAACGGCAAGATTGCGCCGGCGCATAAAGGTATCATCATCAACCCAGGAAAAATGCTTGCTGTTCTGAAGGCCTGCTCCGGGTTTACCCACAACCAAAGGCTCAAAATTCGCACCAAAAAAACCACCACCGGCGCTTCGGCTTCCACTGTTAATCGATACGAACCCTGGCAATTGCTTATTGATACGGTCCTGATATTTCAGCAACCATGCGCCCATATGTGGATGTTTAATGGTACCACGCTTGTCATAATTAGTCCGCATGAGATAACGTGCCTGCGCATGCGCTCCGGTGCGTGAATGCAAGGAATTAATAATTGCGCCTTTGTCCATGTGGCGCGCAATTCTTGGCAGGTATTCGCTTACCCGAACCCCATCGGCACTGGTCTTGATCACTCCTAGGTTACCGCGATATTCACTGGCAGCATCAGGCTTGGGATCAAAAGTATCCAGATGCGACATGCCACCGGACATGTAGAGATAAATAATTTTCTTAGCAGGGTTCTTACGCACCGGCAATTTGCGATCATTGCCACCCGCAGCAAAAGCAGCACCGGGAATGAGGCTCACACCGAGGAATGTCTTCGCGACCCCGGACATGAACTCACGCCGCCCTGGATCATCAAGTTTTTGAATCGTGCTATGCATTGAAAAGATTGGAAAGGGATTTGCTTAGGTCTTTCTATTAAACGCCCGCAATCCGAGATATCTAACGAGCTCGGTTGCTCAAAATTGATTCACGGAAAGACCAGCCTTCAATTTATCTGACTTCTCAAACTCTTGCAAGTACGGTCGACCATGAAAAACACCTCTCATACCAAGAAGTTCAAGACTCGTAACATCTTCATCTAGAGCGCATAACCCCAGTTCCTGAAAGCAAACCCCCACCGTTTAGCTATCTGTTGCCTTACCTCACCGGATAAACTGTGAGCGTTTTTTTTGTAGCCACTCTGCTCCTTGATATAACAACTCACGGCGTCCATCGCCCTACTCTTGTCTGGCAAACCAAGGGCGTCGTAGATGGAACTAACCTGCTCTTTGGGGTCATTATCAAGATCTTCATAGCGAATCTCGTGAATATCCCCAGCATCTATTTTTTTGGCATCCTCAATATGGGCTCGCATCGTACGCTCATACATGGACAGGGTTACTTCCTCAAAATTAATACCACGCGGGTTTTGCCACGAAAATCCACGCATCAACCGATCCCAAAGCCTCAACATTGACGGGTAAACCTTGTAGGGGTCACGAACGATATGGACAAATTTTGCGTGTGGAAATAGCTCCTTAAGAAAAGACATCCTTGCCGTGTTGGCCGGGTTCTTAAATAGAATTGTCTTTCCTCCGTGCGCATAGGACATTTTCTTTACCAGAAAACGATAATTTTCAGCGAATTTTTCACGTTCACCACTTTCCAAAGACTCGAGAAGGACAGAACGGCGAAAATGCTCATCCCAACTGCGCGGAAAGTAAAAGCTCTTGTAAAAACAGATATCTCCGAGAGCACCAAGTGCCATCTCTTCCTCCTGCGGAGTACCAGCATTAATAGCCACACTGTCCATGCCGCGGTCCTTCGGCAGCACCAGGTTCATCAATGCCCGTGCGGGGCGTACCTTGCCAAGGCAATCAAGAGGCATAACCGACCGAGAAAAGCTGATACAGCCAAACTGAGGATCCTGGCTCAGCAGGTTGTGCAGGTGTGTAGTTCCGCTGCGCCAATGCCCGACGATGAAAACCGGGCCATTCTTGATTTGTTCAGCAGCAATGGAGCGATTGTGCCTGCGCCCTTCGAGAAACACGCTAGGAATCCTGACGGTCACACCCAATGCCGCGCATAGCCTTGTGTGCAGAGAACGAATATCATAGGGCCAATTCTGAAAGTAATGCTTCCAGAAACGCATGTAACCGCAACCCCCTAGGGGGTGGAGAAAAGGCGCGATTCCCCTTTTGGCCATCACCCTTGATCGGTAATCCTCGAGTGCTCTGATGACGGGCGCTCGCGGAAACGCCGGATCACCTCTGCGGGCAGGAAATACCCAGCCATTTGAAGATGGGCTGAACCAAGACCCAGACCCTCTATAAAGCGATAATGTGCCAACGCATCCTCGCCACTTAATGCACCTAGGGTTACCTTCACATGCGCGTCTATACCCGTGAATATAGCTGCCAGCACGCAACCGGTCATCTCCCTACCGTCCCTGCCGGCAATCAACTTTAAACCCTCACTGCCCAGATCATCAATGAGATCAGCGGAGGTAGCTGGCAGGTACACCATTTCCTCGACTTCAACATCAAGACGCAATTGACCACCCGTAGTGAATAGGATATCACCATGCTCAGTGGCACGTCGGGCAGCTTCAGCAACACTGAAGGAGGGTGGAAACGAATAATCCACGAGGAGACTTCCTTGTTTCACCCTGTCGACGTCAATAATCTCCGGGACACTGGTTGCTGCTATAATTAGGCTGGCTTCATATGCCTCATCCGGCAACTGCTCATTAGCGGCAGCAATCGTGATTTCCCCACTGTAACCGCTGGCCAGCAACTGATCCTGGATAGTATCCAACCTTTCCTCGGTTCGATAAAAATCACAAAGCGTAATCGCCTTTGGGTGCGGCAAGACACTGAGCATAAGATCCAATGTCCCCTTGCCGATTGATCCCAGTCCAATGAACGTCACCCTTTCACCTTCCAAGCTACGCCCGGATTGTCCTAGGATACCCTCAATTGATTTCACTACTGTTGCCGCCCGCGTTGCATCACCTGTTGTAATGATAGGAAGATCCACTTCCTCACCATTCATCCAGGTAATAATATCACGTCCGTCACCGGTGACCATCGGGATGACCCCGGTCAGCGAAACCGTCTTGGCACCCAAGCTTCCGGCAAGGCGTAATGCATCAAGCACCATTGACTTGATGTGATCACCCTCCCGGTAAAGGTCAGCTTCAAAACATGGCAACATGACCACGCCTAGTTGTCCCCATGGCGTGTCATATGAATTAGTCAGCCTCGGACGCCCATCAAACCATTGATCCACCAGCTCCTCCCTACTCAATCCGGTGGCTGTCGCAAAGGCATCTGGAATGTAGGCGAGTGCCACAGCATTCACCCTCGGTAGCGCATCACTATCGTCCTCATCAATGAACTGAAAGGAAAGATAATCGCTGGGCGTATTTGTACCCGCGGGTATTACTGCATTACTCTCACCGGTTTCAACAATGGAGGTGTCAAGATGACGCGCAAGACGTTCAATAGTGGGATGCTTTAGGAAACTCTGAAGGGAGATCTCCCGGTTCATTGCCGAAGAAATCCTGGTTACCACCTGCACCGCCATCAGTGAATCACCTCCCAATTCAAAGAAATTATCCCGTATACCCACTTCCCTAGGGGAAAACACCGCATTGAAAATATCACTTAAGCTCTTCTCAATCGCTGTCTCAGGTGCGGCAAATTCATGACTCAAAAGAGAACGATCCACCACTGGGGCAGGCAGACGCCGCCGATCAACCTTGCGATTGGGTGTTAAAGGAAAAGCATCTAGAACTTGGAAATATCCAGGGCACATCACTTCTGGGAGGCGCTCCGCCAGTGATGACTTCAATTCATTTACAAGCTCATCATCTGTATTCTCGTGGCATGTCAGATAGGCAACTAAAGTCTCACCTCCAGGGAGATCACTGCGCTTTGTTACGACAGCTCCGCTAACGGCGACATGTGACATCAAGGCAGACTCAATCTCCCCGAGTTCCATCCTTACTCCCCGTAACTTAATCTGTGAATCAATACGCCCTAGGCATTCAAGTTTGCCGTCCATTGACCAACGGCCTAGGTCGCCGGTTCGGTATACCCTACATGAACCAATCTCTGGTATATCTAGAGTAATAAAATTTTGCTGATTAAGGTCTTCTCTTCCATGATAACCACGTGCCAATCCTGCTCCTCCGATACAGAGTTCTCCAACGAATCCAGGAGGTTGAATCACTCCATTGCGACCTACTATATAAACCTGCGTATTTGCAATTGGTTCACCGATGCTAACCGGCTCATTCCCCTCCGAAACCCTGCTACAAGTTGACCATACTGTAGTCTCAGTAGGTCCGTAAAGGTTCCAAACCTCATCCGCACTGTTAACCATGAGGTTGGCAAGCTCTCTGGGCATCGCCTCACCTCCACAGAAAATCCTGAATCCGTTACGCCCTTCCCATCCACTGTCAAAAAGCATGCGCCAAGTTGCTGGTGTGGCCTGCATCACCGAAATTGCATGTTCATCAAGCAAGCGTGCAAGCAGACGACCATCACGAGCATCCTCTCTTGAGGCTACTACTACCTGAGCCCCGGCAATCAACGGTAGAAAAACCTCCAATAGCGAAATATCAAAAGACAAGGTTGTCACAGCAAGTAGTCTGTCCACCCTTGTCATACCCGGCTTCCTGCGCATAGATGTCAGAAAATTAACCGCCGATCCATGCGTAATTTCAACACCCTTGGGTTGCCCTGTGGAGCCCGACGTGTAAATCACATAAGCAAGGCGATCGCTATCAAATTCCGGGAACTTAACCTCTCCAGCAGGATCCGGGAAATCACCCACATCAAGAACTGACCACGCACCCTCAGGGAGAATTCCAGCAGGTTTGCCACTGGTTAAAATTATTGGCGGTGCAGCATCATCTAGCATTTGCTTGAGACGGTAATCCGGATAATCAGGATCAAGAGGAATGTAATGTGCCCCAGCCTTCAGTATCCCAAGCATCGCGGAAATCATTTCAACGCCTCGCTGTGCGAGGAACCCGATCGCAGTGCCTGGCCGCACCCCATGCCTAATCAACTCCGCGGCAATGGCATTGGAATCCCTTTCCAATTGGGCATAGTTCAGTGATTGCGCCCCGGCAACAACAGCCGTTGCGTCAGGCGTCTTCATTGCCTGCTCAGAGACAAGTGTATGGATGCCCCTGTCATTCGGAAACTCCATACCGGTGTCATTCCACCCATGAACCACATGTTGCAATTCATCATCAGAGAGCAGGTTAATCTCTGAAATCCTCATATCCGGATTGACGCTCACTTCCTCAAGTACCCTAGCCCAGAGTGTATTAAGCCGACCAATTGTCGCCTCATCAAAAAGGTCCCTGTTATATTGCCAGCAACCGAAAATCTTCCCGCCACTTTCCTCTACGACCAAGGTAATCTCAAACTGAGCCTGCCGCATATTAAGGTCGATTGTCTCAACAACCATATCACCAACGGCAAACTGGTGCCCACCTTTCCCGATAAGAAAAACTGCAATACCCTGTTCATCAACGCCGGGAACCCGTTCCATAGCAAAAGATATCTGGAAGAGAGGTGAACGCCCCGGGTCTCTAGAAACGTTCAGATCATCAACAATTCTTACTAGTGGATAATCCTGGTATTCAATGGCCGAGTTAACTCCGGCTCCCGTACGTTCGATGAGTTCAGAAAATCTTGGATCATCGTCAATGCGGCTTCGCAACGGAACCGGATTGATAAAATAGCCGATCAATTCACCAAGCTCTGCCTGATTACGACCTGCCATGGGGCTGCCGACAACGATGTCGTCCTGTCCACAGTACAGGTGAAAAAGCACATTGTATGCAGAGAGCATCGTCGAATAGAGCGTAGCCCCGCTTTTACTGGAGATATCCAGAACCCTCGCAGCAAGGTCTTGATCAAGCTCGAAAGCCAACCTTCCGCCATTAAAGGTTTGAACGGGAGGACGGGGCTTGTCTGTCGGCAAGTCCAGTAACTGGGGAGCATCATCAAGTTGTGCTCGCCAGTATTCGGAGGCCTGTTCACCAAATGCACCGGCAAGGTTGTCTCTCTGCCAGTCAACGTAGTCGTGATAACGGTATTCAAGAGGCTTATACTCAGGCTTTCCTCCTGCCTTGATTGAAAAATACCCCTCGATGAGATCGTTCATCAATAGGGACACAGACCATGCATCGGCAACAATATGGTGCATGCTCAAGAGGACAAGGTGCGACCCCTCATCAGTGCGAAAAAGTTCAAGCCTCACCATCGGTCCATTCTCAAGGTCAAAAGGACGCTCAGCATGCTTCACAATGAGCCCCTTGATTTCCTCTTCGCTCATTGCCGTTGCATCATGCTCGCGGCAATCAATGGTACGTCCTCGTTGCAGACGCTGCAAAGGTTCTCCGTCTACAATATGGAATGTCGCATCAAGCATCGGATGACGCTCAAATAGCATGGCAAAAGCCTCAGACATTGACTGAATGTCTACTGCCGGGGTCAGCTTGGAACTAAAGACGAGATTATAGGCCGCACTTTCAGGATCCAGTTGGTGAAGGAACCACAATGCCTTCTGGCCTTCTGAAAGCGGAAACTCATCACGGTCTACGCCCGACTTCTCGATCTTGACAAGATTACCAGCACCCAAAGTCATGGAATCGGAATCCGTACTACCTCCATCATCGTTTGCCACAACCTGATCAAGCAGACTGGCAGCCAATTCCCTGATATTGGGCCCATTTAAGACAGCACCCATTGGCAAGTTGATACCAAGGGAGGATTCCATCCGATTCATCAACTCAATTGCCATGAGCGAATCCAAGCCAATGCTGGTCAAAGGTGTATCACGATCAATCTTGGCCACATCGGTTCCAAAAACCCCGGCAACCTGCTCGGTAATAAAGTCCTCCAGAAGACCAATCCGCTCTTCAGGAGCTGCAGCGACAATCTGAGGGCGGATAGATCCTCCGGATTCTCCTTCCCCCTTACGCCGCGCGACATTCCGGTAAAGAGGTGAGGTAGCAAGAGCAGGACTAAGCTTAACCAATTGCTGCCAGTCAACAATGGATGCCGCCATGCGCGTTGTAGACTTGGGAAGAAGGCGAGCCAACACATCCTGCGTATCAGCCATTGTGTAGGGCTTCATCCCAAGTTTATCAAGGTATGCAGCTGTTTTCTGGTTACGCTCGACAAAACCGGCACCCACTAGCGCCCCCCAATTGATCGTCAGGGCCGGCAATCCTCTGGCCTGCCTATAACTTGCAAGAGAATCCAGGAAATAGTTCCCTGCGTTATAGTTAGCCTGCTTGACTGCTCCGATAACAGCTGAAAAGGATGAAAAACAAATAAAGTGCTCCAGCGGCAAGTCACGCGTTGCAAGATGCAGGTTCCAAGCACCAAGCATCTTAGGGCGCAATACCTTGAGAAAGCACTCTTCATCCATGTCGACCATGAACTGATCGTCCAGCACCATGGCACCGTGAATTACCCCTTTGAGCGGTGGCATACCTACCGAAACTTCCTCAACAATGCGCTCTATGTCCTCCTTGCTTGAGACATCTCCACGCGCATCTACCACGTTAATTCCCTCATTACTCATTTGCCTGACCCCAGCCTCGACCGACTCATCACGAGCACCGCTTCGACTAACCAGGACGAGGTGGCGCGCCCCGTTCTCGCACATCCACCGAGCAAGTTCGAAACCAAATCCACTCATGCCACCGGTAATCAGGTAACTGGCATCGCTTCTGAATAGATGTCCCTTTTCAGTGCACGGGGAAACGGGTATTGAGTCACAGTCAAAATCCAGCACATTCTTCCCAATATGCTTCCCTTGAGCCATGTAACGAAAGGCCTCCACTACATCAGTGATAGGGAAATCTGTATAGGGCAGGGGCTCATATTCCTGCTTGGCGAAGCTATCGGCCAACTCGGCAAACATCTCTGCTACATACTCAGGCTTCTCCTGCAGGTGCTGAGCAAGATCGACTACAAAGTAGGAAATATTGTTACGCAATTGCTCAAGCCCAAGCTTGGTATTGCTGTAAATATCCATTTTGCCGATTTCCACAAAACGGCCAAAATTACGCAACACTGAGAATGACTTGGGAATAAAGTCCCCCGCCAGAGAATTCAATACGCAGTCAACCCCCTCACCCCCGGTGATATCCATAATTTGATCGGCAAAGGCGAGTGTCCGGGAACTGAGCGCATGATGAGCGCCAAGCTCAAGCAGCAGTTTGCGTTTCTCGGGAGTGCCAGCAGTGGCAAAAATCTCCAGCCCGAGTTTTCTGGCAATCTGTATCGCCGCCATGCCAACCCCGCCGGTTCCGGCATGGATCAGCACGCGCTCCCCTTTCCTCATTCCAGCAAGTTCATTAAGCGCATAATGAGAGGTTAGGAACACAGTAGGCAATGTCGCGGCTTCCTGGAAGCTCTGGTGAGAGGGCTTTCTAAAAACCATGTGCCTGTTGACCGTCACGTATGAGCGGAAACAATATGGAGCCATACCCGCAACTTCGTCACCTACCTGGATATCATTAACCCCATCGCCGACACGGGTAACCACCCCCGAAAAATCATCACCAAACCACTTCAGGTCCACCGGGTTACCCGGATACATTCCCAATGCCTTCATCACATCGCGGAAATTAATCCCACCTGCCTTAACCGAAACCTCAATCTCACCGTCTCCCGGTTCACGCCTTACCGTCTGGTTAAGCGACAGGTTGGTTAGGATTCCAGGGGTATCAATCTGCAAGCGGTATGGCAAGATTGAACCATCAGACCCGATTGCCTCATTAAGCCGATTGCACTGATCCTCCGCCTTGACCGGATGCAAACGGTTCACAT
>MDTA01102503.1_pt1 | contig 11940 bp, 11 predicted proteins | sample 811151 | NCBI WGS metagenome assembly MDTA01 (sample SAMN05326648, study PRJNA326480) | marine metagenome | isolation source: seawater | place: Indian Ocean: South | collected 2010 | reverse complement strand
GGATCGGTGTCGAGAGTTTTGGAGCCCATCTGCCCGCGGATGTGAGCGCGGATCAGGTGCTCATGGCGACCCGAGAACTCAATGACGATGAACGGGTTGACGGCATCCTGTTGCAGCTGCCGCTCCCCCGGGGACTCGATGAAACCCCGCTGCTTGCCGCCATCGCTCCGGAGAAGGACGCGGATGGCCTGCACACCCTGAACCTGGGACGACTGCTCAAGGGTGAGCCCGGTCCGCGCAGCTGCACGCCGGCCGGCGTGATGGCAATGCTGCGCAGTCAGGGGGTTGATCCCGCTGGGCAGCGTGCCGTGGTGGTGGGTCGCAGCATCCTCGTCGGTCAGCCGATGGCATTGATGCTTCAGGCTGCCAACGCCACGGTGACGGTCGCCCATTCACGCACCCGGGAGCTGGCCGCATTGACCCGACAGGCTGACATTCTCGTGGTCGCCGCCGGTCGACCGGAAATGATCGGCGCTGACCATGTCAGCCCTGGCACGGTGGTTGTGGATGTGGGCATTCACCGCCGCCCCGAGGGAGGCCTCTGCGGGGATGTCAATGCAGCGGAACTGGAGCCCATCGCCTCAGCGCTCTCCCCCGTGCCAGGGGGCGTGGGGCCCATGACCGTCACGATGTTGCTGGTGAACACGGTGGTGGCCTGGTGTCGCCGGCACCGGATCGATCACGATCTGGCCGATTTAATCAGTTGAACGTGTTGCTTGGCCCTGCGGCCTGACAGAATCCGGCCAGCATTGCGCTCCTCATGACCGCAACGGCGACCAGCCCTGAAGGTGTTCCGCCGTCGGGTGAGCCCCAGACTGGCTTCGATTTCAAGGCATACCTGGGCCAGGCCCGTGAGCGGGTGGAAGCAGCCCTGGACGCGTCGATGGGACCTGAGCGGCCGGAGAGCCTTCGGGACGCCATGCGCTACTCGCTGCTGGCCGGTGGAAAGCGACTGCGGCCGATTCTCTGCCTGGCGGCCTGTGAGCTGGTGGGAGGTGATGCCTCCCGGGCCATGCCCACCGCCGTGGCACTGGAAATGATTCACACCATGTCGCTGATCCATGACGATCTGCCGGCCATGGACAACGACGACCTCAGGCGCGGTCGGCCAACCAACCACAAGGTGTACGGCGATGCCATGGCCATCCTGGCCGGAGATGCCCTGTTGAGTCGTGCCTTCGAAATGGTGGCAGTTCGCACCACCGGTGTTCCCGCCGAGCGACTGGTGAAGGTGGTGGGCGAGCTGTCGCTGGTCTCCGGTGCGCCGGGTCTGGTGGGTGGCCAGGTGGTGGATCTGGAATGCGAAGGCAAGCAGGTTGATCTTGAAACGCTGGAGTACATCCATCTGCACAAGACCGCCGCATTGCTCAGGGCCTGTGTCGTCACCGGAGCTCTGATCGGTGGCGCTGATGACGATCAGGTTCAGGCCATGCGCACCTATGCCAACGGCATCGGTCTGGCATTTCAGATCGTCGATGACATTCTCGACGTCACAGCCAGCAGTGAGGTGCTTGGCAAGACTGCGGGTAAGGATCTGCTTGCTGACAAGACCACCTATCCCAAACTTCTCGGACTGGAGCCCTCCAGAACCAGGGCCTTTGAGCTGGTGAGCGAGGCAAAAGCGGCCCTGGAGCCCTGGAAGGCAAAGGCTCAGCCGCTGCTGGCTCTCGCCGACTACGTGGCCAGTCGTGATCGTTGAGCATGAGCGACGCTTCCCTGGCCATGCCCCTGCAGATTTTCGACAATGCTGTTCTCGCCTGGGGGCTGGCCGCCTGTGGACTGGCGCAGCTGTCGAAGCTGCTGATTGAGCTTCTGCTGCATCGACGCTGGCGGCCTGCTGTGCTGATCGAGACTGGCGGGATGCCGTCCAGCCACTCGGCGCTGGTGACCGGAACGGCCACGGCGGTGGGCTGGCAGGAGGGCTTCGCCTCTCCGGTGTTTGCGCTCGCGGCAGCCGTGGCGTTTGTCGTGATGTACGACGCCAGCGGTGTGCGCAGAGCTGCGGGGTTCACCGCTGAACGGGTGAATGCACTGCCGGAGACGTTGTGGGAGACCCCTGCGGTCAAACCGCTCAAGGAACGGCTGGGTCACAGCCGTCTGGAAGTGCTCGTCGGAAGCCTGATGGGTCCGTCGATTGCGCTGATCGGACTCTCCTATGTGGGCTCTCCCCTGCAGTTGGCGCAGACAATCTCCGAAGCGCTGGGGTGACGGCATCTCCCCATGCAGAACTGAGCCTCACGCAGGATCAGCGCAAGGCTGCCGAGGCCTTTGCGGGCTGGTTGCAGCAGAAGGACGCCGGACTCCCCTTTGTGCTCAGTGGCTTCGCCGGGAGTGGCAAGACCTTTCTGTCCATGCGTCTGCTTCGGGAGGTGGAAGCAAGCGGCCTCTGCTGGACGGTTGTTGCCCCCACCCACAAAGCCGTCGGGGTGCTGCGGCAGGCTCTGGCGCTCGAAGGCCTGCATCCGACCTGGTATCCCTCCACCATTCACCGACTGCTGCGTCTGAAGCTCAAGCGTCAGGGTGACCGGGAGCTGTGCGAATCCACCGACCAGACCGCCGGTGCCCTTGAGCATCTCGGTCTGGTGCTGATTGACGAGGCCTCGATGGTGGACAGCGCGCTGCTCTCGATCGCCCTCCAGTGCGCCCATCCCTTCAGAACACGGCTGGTGTTCGTCGGCGATCCTGCTCAGCTGCCGCCGGTTGGGGAGAGCGAAAGCCCGGTCTTCTCCATGAACCGTGCCGTTTCGGCCTGTTTGCGTGAGGTGGTGCGTCACCAGGGACCTGTTCTGCAGCTGGCCAGCTGTCTGCGCGATGGTCGCCTCCCCTGCGAGGTTCCTCCGCTGCTTCCTCCTGTGCAGTCGGATCTCGGCCAGGTTGGTGTGCTGAACCGCAGCGACTGGCTGGCGCGAGCGCAGGAGGGTCTCCGTCAGGCCGCGGCCTGCGATAACCCCGATGCAGCCAGAATTCTCTGCTACACCAACCGCCGTCTCGATGCCCTGGTGCCCCATGCCCGCAGGGCCATTCACGGGGAGATGGCGGATCAGATGGCGGTGTTGCCCGGCGAGGTGCTGATCACCCGAACCGCCGTCATGGCACCCGCCTCCAGGGACGGGGGGGAAACGGGAGAGGAACCGGATCTCGTGCTCGGCTCCAATCGAGAGCTTGTGGTGGAGGATGTGGTGCCGGAACGCTGCGATCTGGCTGAGTTCGGCATTGCCGGCGAAGCCCAGCTCTCCCTGACAGGCCTGGGAGCGCCGGTGATTGAAACCCTGAATGCCAGGGTGCGCAGTGGAGAGCTGGAGCTCAATCTGCGTCTGCAGCCGCCATCGGGCAGTCAGGCCAGGGAGCAGCTGGATGCGCTGCTGAAGCGCCTGGCTCAGGATGCACGCAATGCCGGCAAACGGGGTGGACGGCCGCTGTGGCGTCGTTACTTCCTGGTGAGGGACGCGTTCGCGTCACTCGGACCCGCTGCAGTGCTGACGGTGCATCGCAGTCAGGGAAGCAGTTTCGGGGAGGTGTTCGTTGCCGACGATGTGTTCTGGCCGCAGGACCAGGCCCTGCGACGCCAACTGGTCTACGTCGCAGTGAGCAGAGCGCGGGAGGGGGTTTGGCTGGCTGGTCGATCCTCATCCCCCTCGGTGGCGGACACGTGGGTCTCGGCACTCAGAGGAGCGTGAGACCGCTGACGCCCTGCCAGCCCAGGTAGACGCCCAGCCCGATGCTCACGCCTCCCACCAACAGGCTGCCACGGGCAAACAACACGGTTTTTCCGGTTTCGAGCAGAGGAATCACCTTGTCGCGGCCGATGATGACGGCAATCAGAGGGGCGAGCAGAAAGAGGCTTGCCCCGAAGGTGAATGCGATCAGTCCCACCAGTTCCTGCCAGGTCGGCAGCTGGGCTGCCAGCACCACACCGGCCGACTTGGCGAACAGCACGATGTCGTCGGGGCTGATGATTTCACCGACTGACCCCAGCAGCAACAGCAGGGGCAGCGGCATCGCAATGAAGCGATCGATGCCTTTGGTCCAGCCCGGGGGCTCTGACCCCTCGGTCAGAGATTTGATCAGTTCCCGTCCCCCGATTGCGATCAAGGCGCCGCCCGCCAGCAGATCCAGCCCAGTGCGGTGATGGGAGCCATGGCTCATGTCCAGCAGCAGGGAATGACCCACCGTCACCAGCAGCGTTGCCGCGAGCAGGGTGGTGATCACCCAGCCCGCGACGAACCAGCCGCCGCGTTTGACCGGGTTGGGGCCCAGCAGCAGCAGCAGCAGAACGGCGATATGGATCGGTGAGAGTCCGATCCCCGTGCCATAGGCCAGCAGTTCAGCCCAGAGGGTTGTGTCGCTCATCAAAACCGGCCGTTGGCTGGTGCATTCCAGCGCACGATCGCACGATTCCCCCGCTCGAATCCAAGAATGCAGATGCTTCCGGTGCTCAGCGTCAGCAGCCGTCCTCCCATGGCTCCCAGTCCCAGCCAGGTGCCCGCGAGTGACCGCAGAAGATGGCCGTGGGCGAACAGCGCCACATCACCATCGCCCGGTGCTTCAAGGGCGATCCGGATGGCTGCCTCACAGCGTTTCTGCACAGCCTGTGCGTCTTCGCCATTGGGGCAGCCATGGGTGAAGACCGACCAGTCCGGCACCGTGCGGTGGATCTCCGGGGTGGTGATGCCCTCGTAATCGCCGTAATTCCATTCCAGCAAGTCCGGCATCACGGTCATGGATGCGCCCAGTCCTCCCAGTTCACAGGTGCGTCGAGCCCGTTGCAGCGGGGAGCTGAAGACCGCTGCGAAGCGCTGTTGGGTCAGCACGGGTGCGAGTCGACGCGCCTCGTCCTCACCCTCCGGCAGCAGAGGCAGGTCGGTGCTTCCGGTATGACGTCCGTTGCGAGCCCACTCGGTGGCTCCGTGACGCAGGAGCCAGAGCTGGCGGTCATCGGCCATGGCCAGACGGTTCGGTCGCTTCTCTGATTGTGACCAGCGCAGATCGATTTGGCTTCACGCTCAATCCAGGCGCAGCGCTCTCAGTGACGGATCTCGAACCAGTCAGCACCGGTGATCGGCATCTGGGACGGCCTCACCAGACGCACCCGGGCGCCACTGGGACCCTGCTCACACCACAGCCTCAGCTCATTGAGGGGCAGCTGCTCTCCTTCGGCCTGCACCTCCACCCGTCCATCATCGAGGTTGCGCACCCAGCCACTGAGACCAAGCTCCAGAGCTCGCCTGCGGCAGGCCTGACGAAAGCCGACGCCCTGCACGGTTCCCTCCACCAGAAAGCGCCAGCGTTCCTGCAGGGGGGCAGACCGCTGACGGCTGTCGCGATTCACGCCGTTGCGGCGTTCCGGGTCGCTGCGGTAGCGAGCGCGGCGCGCCATCGGCATGAGATCGTCGAGCATCCTGCCCAGTGGAGGTGGACCCAGCTTGCGTGAAGATTGGGCGCCTTCCATCCCTCTGCCCTCCGCTCAACATTCCAGCCTTCAACCTGCCACAGCGCTCCTTCGCCGCCAACACCCTGATCGCATTCCCTGCTCAGTTGCCAGCGATGGAATTCATGGCCCCTGATCCGTTCCCCCCTGAGCAGCAGCAGACTGTCCGAGCAGGCCTCAAGCTGGCGGTATCCCACCTGCAGTCGGCCTCGTCTGGCATCAAACGGCAGCAGACCCGCCATCGGATGAAAGTGACCATCGGGATCCGCCAACCGCTCACCCAGCAGCAACATTCCGCCGCATTCGGCGTAGATCGGCTTGTGTTGAATCCATTTGTGCAGGGCTGAGAGCATTCGCCTGCACCGGCTGAGGTTCTCCGCCTGGAGCTCCGGGAACCCCCCCGGCAGGATCAGGCCGCAGGCCTGCTCCGGCGGCGGTTCATCACGCAAGGGACTCCAGGGGAGCACCGGCATGTTCAGCCGATCCAGGCACTCCTGCATCTCCGGGTAGCGGAAGTGAAAGGCCTCATCCTGTGCCACGGCCACTGGGAGTGGGTGGTCTGGCTTGGTTGTTTCCAGCACCGGACTGAACACGGTGTGGATGGGATCCGGACCTGGGTTGGGTGCCTGCAGCAGCTTCCGGAACAGCGACATGTTCAGGTGCTGAGCTGCCAGTGAGGCCCAGCGTCCCTGCCTGATCTGAAGGGCTCTGAGCTCATGGGCGGGAGCCAGGCCGAGGTGACGGCTCGGCAGCTCAAGGCTGGGATCGCGTGGAAGACAGCCAAGGCACTGAACGCCGATGTCTGACAGCACTTCCTCGAGCAGTTGCCGGTGGCGTGGGCTGTTCACGCGATTGAGCACCACCCCCGCCAGCTGAAGGTCTGGGTCAAGATCCCTGAACCCGCGCACCACCGCCGCCAGCGAGCGGGCCTGGCCACCGGCATCCACCACCAGCACCACGGGAAGTTTCAGGAGCTTCGCCACATCGGCCGTGCTTCCCTCGGAGCTGGCACCGATGCCGTCAAACAGCCCCATGACGCCCTCCACCAGCGCCATCTCGCTGCTGCCTCCGTAGCCGCAGAAGCTGAGTTGAAGCCAATCGGCCCCACACAGAGGCAGGTCGAGATTTCGGCAGGACTGCGTTGCTGTCAGTGACAGCAACTGGGGGTCGAGATAGTCGGGTCCGACCTTGAAGGGCTGGATGCTGTGACCATGCCTTCGCGCCCAGGCGATCAGGCAGAGGCTGAGCAGGGTTTTACCGCTGCCGCTCGCCGGAGCAGCGATCACGCAGGCCATGGGCTGAGCGGAGCAACGGAGGTCAACCCCGCCCGACGGGGTTCAGCTGATCAGCTTGGCAGCCAGAGGTGCCGCCGCTGCCAGCAGAGGGTTCGTGGAGTCGTGACCTCCCTCCAGCTGACGGGACACATCGGCTTCCACGGGTGAATGTTGAACCGGCACCACCTCTTCAATCAGCTCCATGCTGGCCATGCCTCCCGCCTCAAGGCGCATGCATCCGCCGGATTCAGCGCAGAGAATCACGCAGATTGCCGGTTTGTTCTCGGGCTTGCAGATCAGGCGCAGGCCGACGATCTGTCCTGGATGAATGCTGGGTTGACCCATCGGCACAGGAGACACCCGCATCGGCACCGTTGTGGAGTCGGGTCGCTCGAATTCCGCGCTGATGCTGTGATCGGCATTGCGCTGGCTCTGGTTCAGCGTCCAGCCAAGTCGGTCGGCGATCCAGGAGGCCAGCAGCAGACCCTGCACGGGATGGTTGCCTTCGACATCGATGTCGAGCTGCACCACATGACCGAGTGCGTCACGGCGGTGCGGTGGATCGAACACCATGGCGAGGGTCTGATGCCAGCTGCCCAGGCGAAGCCAGTTCAGGTCGTTGACGGCCTGGCCTGCTTCGATCCTTGAAGCCAGCAGGTTCAGGCAGAAGCCTGGCTCCCCGAGCGAGGAATCAAGGATCAGGCGGCGGGGTGAGCTGGCCAGCTGCTGCAGAAGCTCGGGGGCCTCATCCAGGGCTCCGTTCCACCACACCCAGGAGGGCAGTTCCTCCGGCAGGAGCGGATCCAGGATCGTCAGACCCTGCTCCAGCGACGGTTTACCTCCGCGCAACACCACCACATCTCCGCAGGCAACGGTTCCACCGCCTTCCTCAGGCAGCGGGCAGTAGGCCGCCACCAGGGTTTCAAGGGGGTGACTGTCATCAAGACTGGGGGCGAGGGTGATCAGCCGACGCGGGCGAAGGATGCTGAGTGCTGCATCGACGTGCTGTCCACGCAGGTCCTCGCTGGTGTGACTGCCGTCCATCTGCGCAAGGCAACCGGCCACTGCTCCCGTGAGCGGTGGCGTGCTGACCGGCAGATCTCCGTCAACCACGGCCTGGCGTCCGGCAGCGATCAGCTGGGGCCTCTGCACACCGGTGATGGGGCCGTCCAGACGGCCGGTGCGCACCAGTTGCTGCTCCACCCAGGCCGGCTGCCAGATCAGCAGACAGAACGTGTGGGCGCCGACGTTGTTGGGCTGATCGCGCGACCAGAGCTGTTCCAAATAGCTGGGGACTTCCGAAGGAGGAAGTTCGAGAGGGGTCTGAAGCGTGAGCTGGGGGGACATGGTGCTGCCGGTTGAGGGGAAGAGGGCGGAGTCAGTGCGATCGGATCAGGTCAGGGACGGCGCCAGAGCAGGCCATCGCGTGCCAGCAGTGCATCGGATGCAGCCGGTCCCCAGGTGCGTGATTCATAGGGGTGGATCGGCAGCTGCCAGGGACTGTCTTCGATCAGTTCCAGAAGAGGGGTGTAGAGGCGCCATGCCGCTTCCACTTCATCGCTGCGGGTGAACAGGGTGGGATCCCCGAGCATGGCGTCTGCCAGCAGACGGACGTAGCCCTCGTCGGACGGCTCACCGAACGATTCGTCATAGGAGAACTCCATCTCCACAGGTCGGCTGCGCATGCCGGAGCCTGGTGACTTCACTTCAAACCGGAACTCAGCACCTTCATCAGGCTGGATCCGAAGGATCAGTTGATTGGCGGTGGGGCCTCCACCTGCGGCATCAAACAGATGCACGGGTGCCTCCCGGAAGGTGAGAACCACTTCGCTGAGTCGCTTCGGCAGTCGTTTGCCGGTGCGGACGTAAAAGGGCACGCCCTGCCACCGCCAGTTGTCGATGAACAGCTTCATCGCCACGTAGGTTTCGGTGGTGCTGTTGGGATCAACACCGTGCTCCTGGCGATAGCCGGCCAGTGGTGACGCCTGGGTGCCACCCGGTCCGTATTGCCCGCGGATGCAACAGTTCCACGGCTCGTTCTCATCCGCGAGGCGGGCAGCCTGCAGCACCTTGGCCTTTTCGCTGCGGATCGCTTCGGGGTCGAAGCGTCCGGGGGTTTCCATGGCTGTGATTGCCAGCATCTGGGTCAGGTGGTTCTGCACCATGTCCCGAAGGGCTCCGGAGGTTTCGTAGTAACCGGCCCGCTCTTCAACACCCACCGTTTCAGCGGCGGTGATCTGAACGCTGGAGATGTAGTTGCGATTCCAGATCGGCTCGAAAATGGTGTTGGCGAACCGCAGAACCATGATGTTCTGAACGGTTTCCTTGCCGAGGTAGTGGTCAATGCGGAAGATCTGATTTTCCTGACCGCAGCTCTGCACCACACGGTTCAGGGTCTGAGCACTGCCGTAATCCCTGCCGAAGGGTTTTTCAATCACCACACGGCTGCGCTGTGGATCCTTGAGGAGTCCGGCATCAGCCAGAGCACGGCAGCCACTGCCGTAGAACTTCGGTGACACCGAGAGATAGAAGGTGCGATTGTTGCGGGTCGCCCGCATGCGGTCGATCTCATCGAGACGATGACCGAGCTTGACGAGGTCCTCCGGTTGTTGCAGGTCCACCGGCTCGTAGAACATGCCTGCGGAGAACTGCTCCCATGCCGCGCGGTTCTCACTCACCGTCGACTCCATGGCATCAGCCATTTTCTGTCGGAATTCCTCATCACTCCAGGGGCGACGGGCACAACCCAGCAGTGCAAATTCACTGGGCAGCCTGCGTTGCCTGAACAATTCGAAGAGAGCCGGCACCAGCTTGCGGTGCGTGAGATCGCCGCTGGCGCCGAAGATCACCAGGCACTGGGGTGCGATCACTCGCTCCTGACGCAGGCCGACCCTCAGCGGGTTCGTCATCGTTGCGCTCATGGCACCGAAAGCTCTGACGAAGGTTTAACCAGGAATCCCGGTAATGACAGTGCTCCAGAACATCCCGCCACCTTTTGTCGTCGTCTCGGCACAACCGGTGAGACAACAAAAAAGCCCGCCAGCAGGCGGGCTTGGGAGATCAGAAGGCTTTCTGCTGGAATTCAGTAGGTTTCCACGTGCCAGCGATCAGCTTTCTTCAGCTGGGGGCGCAGCTCAGCCCAATCCAGACCTTTACTGGCCGCAGCCGCGGTCATGGCTTCGTCGATGCCGGGTTCCATACCCCGCAGACCACACATGTAGACGTGCGTCTTGGGATCTTCAATCATCGCGAAGATTTCATCAGCGTGTTCAAGAACACGATCCTGGATGTACATCCGACCGCCCTTGCTGTTCTCCTGTTCGCGGCTGATGGCCTTCGTGTAGCGGAAATTGTCAGGGTACTGAGCCTGATAGTGCTCGAAATCGGCGTCATAGAGCAGATTCGGCGTCTTGGGAGCACCCATGAACAGCCAGGCCTTGCCACGGAAGTTCCAACGGTTCTTCTCACGCTCGGTGGGCTCGAACATGCGGCGGAGGTAGGTGCGCATCGGAGCGATTCCGGTGCCGGTGGCCAGCATGATCACGTTGGCTTCCTCGTCATCCGGAAGCAGCATCTCCTTGCCCACCGGCCCTGTGATCTTCACCTTGTCGCCGGGCTTGATGTCGCAGAGGTAGGTCGAGCAGACACCTTTGATCTGTTCCCCAGCTTCATTCTGGTATTCCAGTTGACGCACACAGAGGGAAACGGAATTGCCAGCCATGTCATCGCCATGGCGTGTGCTGGCAATGGAGTACAGGCGCAATTTGTGGGGCTTGCCCTTGGCATCATTTCCTTCGGGAATGATGCCGATCGACTGACCTTCGACGTACTCGAGGTGAGGGTCGCCCCCACTGAGATCGAAGGTGATGTGCTGGACACGTCCGATGGCCCCCTCCTGGAGGAGGCTGTAGTTCTCGGTGACGGTGCCGAGGAACGGGGACTTGGGTTTGTAGAGGTTGACTGGCACCATCTGATGAGCTGGCTTGGCGGCGGATTTGGAAGCAGCGGCCTTTGAAGCAGCGGCCTTGGAAGCAGCCTTCGAACCGTTCGCTTTCGCAGCAGCTTTGGCAGCTGGCTTGGAGGCGCTCGGTTTGGTCTCTGCTTTGGGAGCAGCTTTTGAGGCGGTCGCTTTGGCGGCGGGTTGGGCAGCAGGCTGGGGAGCAGTTGCTGGCGTCACCGACTGAATGCGACCACCGGCGGCATTGATTGCCTGAACGGTGGTTTGAAGACTGTTATAGGGAACTGTGATCCGTTCTTCAGATTTACGGTGTTTTCCGGACTGCTGCCAGACAACGACCAACGCGAACATTCGTTCGTTGTAACTGCTGGTACCCGCCGAACTGACACGCATGGGTGGTCGCTTCCCTTGAAAAGATCGCGCGATCATAGGCGTGTCGTTCCATCTTGAGATCAAGACGTCATGCCCTTACATCGGATCAAGGACTGGCTGGGGTGAGCGCTTTCATTAGGATTCTGTTGTTACGTTCCTCAGGTTGAACTTCGCCGATTCCTTGACGACTCTTCAGCGAGCGACCAGAGGCCGTCATCAGCCGATCGAGCAGACCGTTGAGCGTCTGCCCCAGGGCGGTCGGCGCCTGGCTGTGCAGCTGCGCACCGATCAAACGATCGATCACCTCTGGCAGGTGCTCACTGATTACGAGGGTTTAAACAGCTTCATTCCCAATCTCAGCTCCAGCACGCTGCTGGAGAGAACGGGCAACCGGGTCAGGCTGGCTCAGGTCGGCAGTCAGCAACTGGTGCTTGGTCTGAAATTTTCGGCGGAGGTGCAGCTTGAGCTCATGGAACATCGCCCAGAAGGCCTGCTCCAGTTCCGCATGCTCAAGGGTGATTTTCGCCGCTTCGAAGGCTCCTGGCGCCTCCAGTCCGTGCCGGACGAAACCCTCGTTCTGTATGAACTGACCGTTCAGGGATGCATGGGAATGCCGGTGGGTCTGATCGAGCAGCGATTGCGTCAGGATCTCAACGCCAATCTTCTTGCGGTGGAACAGGAGACCATTCGACGGTTCAGTTGACAATGATCGGCAGGCCCCACCTGTCGATCGGAACACAATCAGTGCGACTGAAAAGCATTGTTTGCGAGCCAGCTGTCATAGGAAACCATCCCCATTGGGAAACTTTCCTTGCCTGGCAAGTCATTCAATACCCCCAAGGGGATTCGAACCCCTGTCGCCTCCGTGAAAGGGAGGTGTCCTAGGCCTCTAGACGATGGGGGCGAGG
>MDTA01198017.1_pt1 | contig 11941 bp, 2 predicted proteins | sample 811151 | NCBI WGS metagenome assembly MDTA01 (sample SAMN05326648, study PRJNA326480) | marine metagenome | isolation source: seawater | place: Indian Ocean: South | collected 2010 | reverse complement strand
TTCAATACCAGCTGAAGTATTTGCACCACCAACTTTTAAGGTATAATTTGTTGTGAGACCTGTAAAGTTATCTGATATATCATCAAATAACATATTGGTTGTATAATCCTGTCTCGTAAAGGTTCTTCCACTGAAATCAGCTTTTACAAATGGTAATTCAGTATTAGTTTTTCTAGAACGAGTATTTCCTTTTGGAGGATCAATGAAATGAACTGTACTGTCTATTATGTTAAATGATCCTCTATGAACTCTTACAATATCACCATTATTATGAGGTGTAGCACCAATTCCTAAAGCACCCCTCTGAACTCTAACTGTTGGAACTGTTGATAATCCTTCAGATATGTTTAACTGGTCATCTATTTTTCCACTTCCATCGGATGTGCTTGAAAATCCGACTTCAATAATCTTCATAAATTCTTCGTTTATCTTCAATACATCAGATGTAGCTATTGAACCAATACCACTTAACGAGAATTGTGTAGTTCCTGCTCCAATGTTAACAGACAATGTATGTGTCAATGAAGTAAAGTTAACAGGTTGTTGTACAACACCATCTAAACCTATAATTGTTTTAGATAATTTTTTGGTCATATTCAACTTATGAATATTACCAGAACCAACACCCGTGACAGTAATTGCAATACCTGATGCTATATCTTCTCTTGTTGGGAATAACTGGAATTGATCTTCAGTAAGTACTTTGGCAAAAACAGTAGATGGTAAAATATCTGTTGTTATACCTGCATTATTAACTGTCGAACCAATTGATATTGGAGTAGCTGCTACTCCTATGAAGGATGATTCGGGAGTATAAATCAATTCTTCATTTGTATTAAAGAAATGATTAGATATAGTAAAAATACCTGTTGATTTTTCAAGTCCTACACCATCAGGATTGAATGTCTTTGTATAGATTGGAGTTCCTTGATATTTTAAGTCAAATTGTGTTTTATTTGCTCTTGCTCCTTCCAATCCATCATATGTTGCTAATAATACATCTTGTTCAACATTACCATACCTTAAAGTTGCTGGAATATTGCTGAAATCGGAGGATGTATAGAATACTTGGTTAAATGCCTGAACTTTAATTTCATCTGTAAACTCTGAATCAGGAACGAATTTAAGATTAATATCATCTCCAGATATTACTGAAGTAAATGAACCGATACCAGAAGTGGAACCTAATGAAACGAATGGATACTGAACAACTAAAACATCTTCAGCGTCCCTAATTGCTGTAACTTGATGTATTGCAGAAGTTTGTCCAGTTGATACTTTTATTAAAGATTTAATTGAACTGTCAAGTGATTTATCGATAGTTGCATATGTGATATCTGAACCTGTTGCCTGATTAAATGTAGATTCTAATCTTGCACTTCTCTCTGCTTCAGGGGGTTGACCCTCAGATAAAAATCTATGTGTTCCTATTCCAGCAGTCGTTGTTCCCAAACCAACAATACTAGACTTAGAGTCTAAAATAGTTGTTCTATTATTCTCAATCTGTAATTTAACTAAATTATTTTCTACTCTAGCAGTAATTATTCCAACACTATTGGTTGTAATTCCTATAACATCGTCAGAATAAACCTGAGATAAAGTTGTGTTTGTGCCATCAAAATCAAGAATTACTTCGTTATAGTTAATGTCTTTTGTTACAGAATCTTGAACAAAAATATTTGCTTGTAATCCGTTAAATGTATCCTTATCAAATTCTACGATTGTAGTTGTATTAAAACCGATTGCAGCAGATGCAATACCCACATTTGCACTTATTAAATTAATACTTCCTATTAAAGTAGTGCTAATTCCAGCAATATCAGTATCATAGAATGTTTTTAATATTTTGATGTCATGATCTTTTATAAACTTCTCAACTGGATTGAATAATAGATTATTAGTAGATGCAGATTCTGTTTCAAAGTCACCAAGTTTAAGATTGCCATCAATGCTATCTAATCCAACTCCAGTTGAATCACTTGTTTTTTCAAGTAAAAATATTTGATCTTCTTTAGTTAATACAACTATTTCACTTAATTGTGTGTCAAAAGTATCAGGATCAATTACTTGAATTAGATAATTAACAACTTTACCATTTATTTCGTCAATTATACTTGTATTAGCAGCAAAACCAACACTTGAAAATTCTCCACTTACATCATCGTGAATTAATACTCTATTAGAAATACACTTATTAAAATTAGTTAATTTTTTCTCTGAGAATATAAGAGACTTTGTTTTATTACCAAGACTATTATAATCTAAAACATAATCAAAATTATTGATTGCATCAACTCTGTTATCATCGCTAACAACATCTAAAATGAGAGTTGATATTGATTTATCATTTTCTGTGTTAACACCAACTCTTACTTTTCTCTGTACAAAAGTATCAGCAAAATTTTTCAATCCTGCAGGGTGAACTATACTATTAACACTATTTGAGAACTTATCCCAAGTTATTGGACTCTTAACAGAATATGATAGGTTTTGATAATAATCATTATCAGGTGTAACTTGAATATCTTCGTTTAATTTTCCAGTATCATCTAACCAACCATATTCTTGACGATTAGAAAAATCAATCTCAAATCTACCTAAATTTGGTTTGAGTTGGACGATTTCAGCAGAAACACCTGTTGTTTGACCAGTAATTCTATCGCCTTTATTAACTGCATCTAAACCATCTAATTTTATAAAATCATCTCTTGTTTCAACAATCTTTAAATCTGTTTTTTCACCATTTAATATTATTGGTTCATTCTGCTGGAAAACTCCTCTTTCTTGAACTGGAATTAATTCAGGGTAATTCTTTTTATTGACTATTGTTGCATAACCAGATTGGAATGTTTTGGCAATACCAGGATTTGTAGTTACACCAGCAACGCTAAATTTTAAAACTGTATTACTTCCAGGTATGTATTCTATAACCTTAAAGAAAGAAAAATTATGATTTTCTGAATTAAATCCTTCACCTAATACTTCACCAATTACATTTCCACCTTGTACAGTAAGACCTCCAGCTTCACCAACTCTTTGAATTCCTTCAACATATATGTCATCTCCAACTTCAAATGGTTGAGGATCAACAAATCCATTAAATGGTGTTTGTAAGAAACAAGTAACTAATCCACCAGAACTAGTTTGCATTGAATTAATACCAATTCCATTTGAGTTATTAGTTGCAAATATTTGATGCTGAACTGAGTCAAGTCCATTTAATGGTGCAACTAAGTCAACAGCTGCTATGGTTTGATTAGGAACATCTGCAGATAATGATGCTGTATCAACAATTTCATTTGAGACTGGATTAAAAAGTACTAAATTAGGAGGTGTTGTATAATCAGATCCACCACTAACTATATCGATAGTAGTTACTGTATCTAAGTTGTCAACATTTAAGATAGATGGTATAAAAACTTCTGGTTGTAAAGTTTTATCTGCAGAATACTCATACCCTATATCAAGCACTCTAACATTTTCTATTTTACCTATATTGTTCGATATAGCAACTAAATTAGCATTCACACCCTCTGTGGATTTGACTTCTTTAAATAAAGGTAATTTTTTATAGTTAAATCCTTTAGATAGAATTTTTAATTTTTTAATTCCACCTTTTACATTCTTTGATTTTGTTGAATACTCAATTTTTTCACAATCATTTTCATTATAATTTAAAAATTCTGGAAGTCTTGGTGAGAAATTGAATGTTTCAGATGTAACACCAGATATTTTGTATTCACCATTATAAACACTGTCTAAGAAAATAATTTGTGAGTAATTCTGCACTTCATTATCTGCAGTGCTTATATAACCACCTTTAGTAATACCATAATATAGCACAGTTGGTGTTGATGTAGTAGGTTGTAAAGTTAATGAGGCATCTACAATACCGCCTGTTTCTGTTCCAATACCAACTGTACCTGCTGTTCCAACATTAAATAAACTTGAATCTTGAGAACTATAAAACTCATTTTCACCATTACCATAAAAAATCTTAAAGTCAAATCCTGCGAGAGTTGTTGTAGATAATCCAAATTTAACTTTTGAATTTTTATATACCTTGATTTGTGGGTTTATAGGTGCGATGCTTTGCTTACTTCCACCACTATTATTTGTTAGTTCAATTAATCTTATTGGATTTGCTGATAAATCATTAAATGTCTCTGCTAATTGGAAAAATCGACTATTAACTTTATAAACAAAATATGAACCTGTACCTAAACCAGCATTACCATCATAAAATACTTTATCACCAGTGTTAAAACCGTGATTTTCAATGTTTATTCTATTAGTCTCTACATTTGTATTTGTAAATTCTATTGGATTGATCAATAATTTCTCATATTCAGAATTATAATTTACTTCAATAGGAGTTGTAGTTCCTATTCCAACAGTATGATTAGGAACAACATTTATGGATACAATATCATTATTCTGCAGATCATGAGTGGTTGTACCAGCAGTAGCAACATTAACAGTTAAAGTACTAACAATTTTATCAATATCACCTGTAACTTGTTCAAATTGTGATGATAAATTGTAGAGATGTGTGTTAATACCTGTAACAGAACTTGCATTTGACTTAAAATATAGTCCTTCGCTGGTACTACCAATACCTACTGTCGAAAGACCAATATAGTTTTCACTTTTCTTGATAACAAATAAATCTATTGAAGTATCATTTGAGTCAAATGGTATTGAAAAATTGCCATTTGTGTCATTCGGGTCATCAGTAGTTGCAACATTTATTTGTCTATTAGAAACTGCAGGAACATTAAGTTTTACTTTTTGTCCAGTGATAAACGGATGATTTGGTAGATAAATTTGTCTGTTAGGTATTGATATTGATTTTACAGTTTCACCGATTACGTAATTTGATGATATTGCCTGACCATTAGTACCTACTCCTATTGATTGTGGAGCGTTGAAATATATTACATCATTTGCTTGTGAATCAAATTTTCTGGTTTTAACAGGTATAGATACTTGATTATTCAATAAATCAACATTAGAACCAAATGTATGTGCGATTCCAACATTTCTGAAAACACGAATTATCTTTTGCTGTTTATATACATTTAATACTGATGCAATTTCATCATTTGGAGTATTACCAGAACCAATCCTTATAGAATTTCCAATTGATACGTTGTCTGGTAATTTATTGACAAAAATATCTTCAATACCAAGATTTCCAACAGTCACAGCACTCATTGATTTGCCCAATGAAACACGAGAAGTAGAAACACCCACAGAGAATGAATCTGTTAAATTTTGGATTGATGTACTTAAACCTGAAACAAAAACATAATCCTGATCATTTAATTCAATATATGTTGATATACCTGCTTTAACTGAACCATCTTCTGACCAAGTGAATACTAAATCCTCAAATCTATCCAATTTAGTGTTTATACTAGAAACTCCATAACCAACTATTTCGCTTACCTCTGCACTAAATCCTGTGCCATTTGTATTAGTATTGTCAAAAGAAGTAAGATCACCTACTCTATAATCTGTTCCTGCATTTAAAATTGTTAAACTTTCAATCTCACCCTTGGATACTGATTGTACTTCAGTTATTTGTCTAATAACTTCATTAGACTCTGTAAGAAAATCATTATCAGCAAATTTTTCACCAACATTATATGGATAAGTATTTCTTACTAAATTAGAATCATTAAAATTGAAATTATGATCTAATTTTAGATTTTATTGAATTAAAGGTAATCTAAATGTTTTTCCTATAAAATAAGGATATAATCCAACTATTTTACCATTTGTATTTTTCTCTACAGTTGCAAAGTAAGCATATATTCCATTTGGAAAATCAGGTGTCTTACAAAATCTTCCATTATGAATATCCAAGTCTCCTGAATTATCAAATGTATAATCATCAATAAAGAATCCTGCATCAAATCCTGTAGGTCTATTTTCAACCTTTGTTAGATCTTTATTATATGAGGGTTTCAATAATACAATATTTGAGCTTATATTTTCTGGATCTGAATATCCAAATGGACCATAGATTGGATTGCCATCATATGCCCAACCTATAATTGATGAGTGCTTTGTTGGTTTATCAAAATCACCATTATTTAAAACATCAAAAGTGTCAGATTCTAAATTTTCTAGTAAAGTCTGATTAACACCGATTATATTATAACTTAAAAAATCACTTCTTGGAACTAATATTGAATCACCTTCTCTAAATTGTTCGTTCAGTTGTAAAGTTCTCACTGCAGTATCAAATACGCCCCTTACACCTCTAGGTACAACATCCGCAGAAGTGCTTGCTGCTGTGTATCCTATACCGCTGCTAATGACTATAGCATCTACTAGTTTACCATCTTCTATAACAGGTCTTACAATGGCACCTACGCCCTCTCCTGTTGATGATACTATTATCTCTGGTGATGAATTATATTCCTGACCTTGATCTGCTACTACTACATCTACTACTTTACCATTTTCTATAATAGGAGTAACTGTCGCAAATTTTCCAGACTGTATGGTTACATTTGGATTTGATACGTTATTTAATATTTTAGAACCATAATCTGTTCCTTTTTCATATAAGTAAACATCAGTAAACGAACCTGTGACAACTGGAGTAATATTAAATGTACCTGTTACGCTACCGTTGTATATAACTTCAATATTTACTTTTATATCAGGATATTTAAATGTTTGATAACCTGTTCCAGTTGATTCTAAATTAACAACTTTACCTCTATCAAAGTCAGATGTAGAAGTTCCACCAACCCCTGCATTTGCTAATCTAAATGAATTATCATTAACCTTCATTACATAATATGATGACGTTGTGGTCAATCCCTGTATTGACTGTGGCATTGTTGAACCAATACCGACCATAGGTGAATAATTTACTAAGTCACCGTGTTTAAATCCATGATTCTCAAAATTAATAGTATCATATGAAGTAGATATTCCAGTTGGTTTGACAATTAAATTACGATATTCATATCCACTACCAGGATTTTTGACCTTAATATTGTTTATCGTATTTTTTGTTTCTGTTCTAAAAACATGAATTCCTGCTGCTGCAGTATCGGTTGACAAACCTACAGTATTAATACCAGTTAACGCATCGTTCTGAGTATTGTAAATCGTAACTGTTGTGGGATTAACATATCTTACATAATATGGATCTCCATTTGCCAGTGCTCCAGTTATTTGATTTGTATTATCAAAGGCAGAACCAATTCCAATTGGAGCATTACCCATACTCTGATAGTAAACTATTTGACCATTTTCTAAGTTATGTTCCTTAAAGAATGTAATTGTCTCATTTTCAATATCGATACCACCACCAAAATCTATATCTCTACTATCAAAACTTAATTCTCTGAATCTGGCACCTGTAACTGCCTCTAATTCACAACCATTTCCATTTCCACCAGTTAATGATACACTTTTTACGGATTTAACATCAAATTCTTGTGGGTCAATATAGACCTCTTTAACTGAACCAGTAATTACTGGTTCTGCAAGTGCTGTACTACCTAAACCTGCCTCAATTATTAATTTTGGTGGATTAATAATATCATAACCATCACCACCATTTATTAGATTAATACTTGATAAACTTCCATAACTAATAAAATCCTCTGAAACTGGAGATCTAACTTCAACACCATTCTTTAGTATACCGATATCAGTTATATTTTCATCATCTGCTGATGGGTTAAACAAACTTTGTGATAAAGGAATTCTTCTCAGTATTTTATTTGCACTTATCTTCTTACCATGTTGTCTTAGCAAAGTAAATGTATGTAAATCTTTTTCTGAAACACCTAAACCAACCTGTATTGTACTAGCTGTTCCAATTTGTGCTCTGGAGGAGTATAGTGCTAATTTAGTAATATTTGATCCAGAAGTCGCAGGTTGTGGATCAACATAATAAATGGTACCATCACTTAGACCTGGTGCAACCTCTGTTGGTAGATTATTAGTGGAGTTAGGGTCTTTAATTGAATTATAAACAACAGCATCTCCCTGTATAAATTTAATATCTCTATTAATATCGAAATGAAATTCTATAAAATTGTATAATCCAGTTACAATATCTTGACTATCTCTGTCAAATGAGAATTTATTACTAGTATTTGCAATACCTACTAATGTTTCTTTTATTATATTATCAGTTATATCAAAATCAGGAAGTGAGTTAGATGCAACATATCCATCAGTATCACCATCAGTATATACATTAAGTACATTTGAGATAATATTTTCATTTCCTTCCCTTATCTCAAAGTTTGAACTTGTTGCCTTTTCAACCACTCTACGAATATCATAATCTTGTCCCTGAACTGGAGTAAATCCTAAGTTTGTAACTGTTATTTGATTTAAATTACTATCTACACTTGCAACATTGAATGTGCCATCAACAACTTGTTGACCCCTTCTAAGAACCTGAAATTCATCACCAACTTTAATAGATGACTTATCAATTAAAGTATCTAATTGAATAGAAGCACCACCACCAGATCCTAAAATATCTACTTTAAATCTTGAACTTGTATTGTAAATCCAAGAATTTGCAAATTTTTCTTTATAACTTTCACCCTTATTAAATATTTTTTCTCCAAGGTTTCTTACGAATATATTTTCACCTTCGTTAACTAAAGTAACTTTATCATCAACTATTAATTTGTTTAATACTCCAGTTATTCTTAATTCTATTTTCTTTGATAAATCACCATTTTCATATCCAAAGACATTGCTGTTAGTTCTTACATTATCAGCAGTGTTAATTTGATTTGTTATACCAGTACAACCAAAGAATTGATTAATAGATTTTGATGTATATTCAATGTTATTAACACCACTTATAAGAGTTCCTGTTGTACCGAATCCAACTGTGGAGTCTACAGATATAATTGATGAATTAGGAGATACATCATTCAATGCCTTTGTGTTTGGATTAACGGTAAATATACCTTGAATTAGGTCTCTATCACTATATCCAACAAACAACGACATCTGATAGTACGACTTACCATCTCTGTTGAATATTTCAACCTCAGAAACAGATGCATTTGTTTGTAGATCATCACTTTTAAATATTGTTTGACCCACCAAATTTTGTGGTTCTCCTCCATCTGTAATTAAATCAACGATTATGACTTCTCTTCTTACAAATTCTGAATCTGAAGGTTTAATTAAATTTCTTTCAAGGTCAAGAATTGTAGATTCTACACCATATAATACTTTAAATAATATTTTTATTGACTCTTCAAGACCCTTTGATTGATAGAATGAACGAGCGAACTTAACAAAGTTACCAACGTCTAAATCAGATGTAAAATTAACATTCTCAAATCCAGGTAAAAAAGTTTTCTTAAGTTTTTTATAGAACTCTTGTATGAATAATACAGATAAGTTTTGTACAGTTGAACCATTTACGTGGTTATCTGCTAATGTTTCCTCAAAAGTGAGTTTCTCACGATTAACATCTATGAGTGATGAAGATACTCCTACATTATATCCTGTAACTCCACTAAATCCACGTATACATCCTGTAAATGTAGTTGATGTAATTCCCGTGTAAGATATAATCTCATTATCAATTTTAAGTAATCCATACTCACTTGGAAATCCTTTTGTACTAGGTACAGATATGGTTGTATCAGTAGAATTAATAGCAGAAGTAATTGATGTGATTCCAACTACAACTTCTGGTACAAGATTATCTACTTTGAGATATTGATCAAAATTCTGAATTAAATCGGAGGCACCTCCTTGAAATTCCTGAGAAATATAATATTGCTTAAAAAATTCAACAGCATTGGGAAAATCACTTGTTATAAACTCTGGTAAGTGATTTTCAATGACAGTGTTAACTTTTATTCTTTTGTCAAATTGTGACATAAATTATTTCCTCTCTAAAACTCCATTTGAGTAACTTGAAGTATAGTAGTCTCTAGTAAATACAACACCTGATACATCTTCTCCTGATGCAATAACGTCCTTCAACATATTTATCGCACTATTAGAAACGTCTAAACTGACAAAGAGATCTTTTAATCCAATTACGTCATTTGAATCAGGAAATGCCTGTATTTCAATTATATTATTTTGTGCCACCGTTGATGTGATATTAATCGTGTTGAGTATCACTTCACCTTTTTTATAATCAACTAAACCTGCATCTTTAAGTAAAACTTGCACATTATTCTTTTCATCTCTAGATACCACACTAATCGTACCCTTCATACTTCCATCAAGATTTCCTGCAGCGTCCTTATTTGGAATATCTGTTATATATGCAGTTGATGAACTACCAGAAATAGTAAAACCTGTGCTCTTAATATTGTATCCAGCAGGATTGATATAGAATTTATTACCAAAACATAATTCATACTGTGCAAACTGATTAAGAAGTGCCTTTAAGTCTCTTCTTATAATAACTTTGGTGATATTTGATGTAATTCCATCATCTATTCGATCAATAAGTTGATTCACTTTACTATACTTGAATCTACCACCAAATTTATTCATCTCAACATTAGTTGCGTAATTCTGTAAAGAGTTTATGACATTTGTTCTCAAACTGATTGGTGAACCTACTTTAGATGGGTCATAATAAACATTTGAGTCAATTTCAACATAAAGTATTTTAAGGTCAACTATCTCAGAGTTAATTCCTGCTATAGCGTAATTTTTTAACTTACTTTTAATTTGAGATTTATCAAAATCAGAGATAAAAGTACCATTTTTTGGTTTAATACTAATCTGAACTTTACCAAATTGTGGAGGGTCTAATTCTTCTCCACCTATGACAGCAACAGACTCTGTTTGAGGATAAATTTGATTTATTATTGCTTCATAATCCCTTGATGTAACTGCTCTGTATTGTGCTGAGTAAAGTCTTGGTGCAAAGTACTTAATAGAAGACACATCCTCAACTTCAGACCCTCTAGAAGCGTTTGTAATGGTAGTGGTTGTTACAGTATCAGCAGGAGTATAGAATGTTCCATCATCTTTAGTAAATGTTCCTTGGAAACTAAACTCACTTGGACCATTTCCATCTGGTCCATCGGTAACAATGTAAGATGCACGAATTGTTGTATTATTTTCTAATTTTTTACCAAAAAATCCATCTCCGAACAAAATTTCATATTTTTCATCTTGTACCTCTTGTGCAAGGTATATCTCTGAGTTTTTATTCAACTTTAATATGTTATCAACTCTTGAATACTTTCTTCCCAAAGTAACTTGGTTTGGATCTGAGACATGCACAACTAAAGTTGATGCGTCAATGTTAGGACTATCAATGATATATCTCTGATCAACCGATGTATCAACAGAAAATGTTCGAGTTAAGTATGTTCCTTCGTATATTGTAATTTCATCATTAAACTGTGCAAAAGAATTAGTACCAATTGCCTTTACTGCACTTGAAGTAATATTTTCGGGGATTGAAAATCTAAAAGTAGTATTTCCTGTATTACCAACACATACAAGACCTGCTCTTAATGATAGAAATCTTGGTGTAGCGTCTGTAGTAGGTCCTAAATCAATATCATCTATCTTTATAGTTGCTGTTGCTGCTCTTTTTGAGCGAGGCACATAACCAATGTTTCTTGCTAATGAAACAACATTTTCTCTTATTGTTGCAGAGTCTAAGAATGCTTCGTTTGCAACTAAGTTCGCATTGAATGAATTGATATAAGTATTATATGCAAGTGTATCAATTAGAACTGAGAAGTTAGACCCCTCAAAATCAAAATCAGTGAAGTTTGAGTTTGAACGAAGAAAATCTTTAATTTGTGCTTTGATATCATCAAAGTCTAAACTAGTGTACTGAGTAAATGGCATATTATCTCGTTGGTTCTAATATAAAACTGAAGGACTGAGTAGGGACTGTTAATCCATTAATATCAAAAAGCACCTTAATCTCTATTTCATT
>MDTA01184873.1_pt1 | contig 11942 bp, 11 predicted proteins | sample 811151 | NCBI WGS metagenome assembly MDTA01 (sample SAMN05326648, study PRJNA326480) | marine metagenome | isolation source: seawater | place: Indian Ocean: South | collected 2010 | reverse complement strand
TTAAAAAAATTTAACATTGATAAAGAAGAAGTTAGTTTTGTCATCAAGGAACTAAAAGAGAAAAAACTATCAAATATCTATACTGGACGAAAATTTTCAATATTATTAAAAAAAAATGAAGAAACTTTAAATAATAATATCGTTAATATCAATTATCCCCTCACAAACACATTAAGTGTTAGTGTGAAGAGAGAAAAAAATAGCTTTAATATTGAAAAAAAAATACTAAAGCTCAAAAGAAAAGAAGTTATTATTAGTAATACGATTAATGATAACTTGTATAGTGCGGCAGTAAAATCTGGTGTTGAACCTAATGTAATTATTGAGTTTGCTAGAATATATGGTTTTGAAGTTGATTTTCAAAGAGATCTTAGAAAAGGAGATAATTTTGAAATATATTACGAAAAATTTTTAGATGCTCGTAATGTGGTAAGGGATACAGGTAAAATTATGTATGCATCTATGAATGTTAATGGAAAAGAAATTAATCTTTATAATTTTAAATACAATGATGAGTCTGGTTTTTATGATATTAACGGAAGAAGTATTGTTAAATCATTAATGAAGACTCCAATTAACGGTGCCAGACTTTCTTCGCCGTTCGGTATGCGAAAACACCCAATATTAGGTTTTAATAAAATGCATCTCGGTACTGACTTTGCTGCTCCGATGGGAACACCAGTGATGGCCTCAGGATCTGGAAAAGTAATAAGGGCAAGATGGTGCGGTGGTGGAGGTAACTGTATAAAAATAAGACATAATTCTGTTTATGAAACAGTTTATGCACATTTAAAAAATTTCGCGAAAGGCGTTAGAGAAGGTAAAATGGTTACACAAGGTCAAACTATAGGTTATGTAGGCTCGACGGGTATGTCTACTGGCCCTCATCTTCATTATGAAGTGCATGTAAATAAAAAAAAAGTTAATTCTAGAACTCTAAAATTACCATCTGGGAAAATTTTAAAAGGTGAAGAACGAAAAGAATTTGAAATACATAGAATTAAAGTTGATTTAAAACTTAGTGAAATAAAATTAAAGAATTAACTATTTCCTTCTGACTTTTCACTATTGCTTGCTTCAGAGATACTTGAGGTTTTGATTTTCTCCTTGACCTGACTCGTTTCATGAGTGCGTAAATTAATTTCAGCTAATTTTCTTGAGTAATGATCAGCATGTTGTAAATAATTTTCTACCAATACTGGATCTCCAATACTTTGTGCGTCTTTAGCTAGTTGTTTAAATTTTTGTATTGTTTTTTCTACGTTGAAAGGGTTTGATGTAGATGGGTTTCTATTAAAATTATTATTACCGTTAGAACTAAAATGTCCATTAAGGTTTTGACTGGAAGAATTGCTTCTTCTCCTAAACCCATTTTTTTGCTGTCTGGATCTGTAGTTTCTTCTTTTGTGATTATTCATTATTAACGATCATAAATTTATTAATTGATTAGCGTTTCAATCTTGAAATAATACATCTTACATTATCTTTGTAATCTTTTATCAAATTTTCCACTCTAAAATTTTCTTTTTTCAAAATTTGTGAAACAATTTTATGCTGCCCGTTCCCAATTTCTAAAGCTAGCATACCATTTATCTTTAAGATATATTTAGCTTTGTAGATAACTTTTTTAATCACGTCAAGCCCATCATTTCCTCCATCTAGTGCAATCCTAGGCTCAAAATTTACTATATCTTTTGCTAAATGTGCGAACTCGTTTTTTTTTATATAAGGAGGGTTGCTTACTAAAATGTCAAATTTAACATTAAAATTTTTATCTATTGATTTGGTAAAAAATTTAATTCTATTACTAACTCCAATTTTTCTTGCATTTTTTAATGCGATTTTAATAGCCTTATGACTAATGTCTATTGCAACTGCTTTAGCGAATTTAAGTTCTTTTAATAATGAGATAACAATACAACCGGAGCCAGTTCCAACATCTAAAATTAATGGTGAAGAATTCTTATAGTGCTTAAGGATTTTCTCTACTAACAGCTCTGTTTCAGGCCTAGGTATTAACGTATTTTTATCTACGAAAAAACTGTCTTTCCAGAATTCACGCTTATTAGATATATATGCAATAGGCTCTCTCTTCACTCTTCTTATAACATCCTCTTTAAATTTTTCTATCTGATTTTGCGATAATTTAATTTTTGATGAAAGAGTTAAATCTTCTCTTTTTGTTTGTAAAATATTACTTAAAATTAATTCTGAGTCGATCTGATGTGTAATAATATTATTTTTTTTTAAAATTTTGGATCCTTTTTGTATTAAGTCATTAGCGTCAATCATTTAGTTAAGTTCCTTTAGCTTTAAATCTTGCTCTTTTAATCTCAAAGCCTGGTTCATCTCTTCGTGTATTTCTCCACTGAGAAATTCCTCAAGTTTGTGTAGTGTCATATTAATCCTGTGATCAGTAACTCTTCCTTGAGGAAAGTTATATGTCCTTATTCTTTCTGATCTATCACCACTTCCAATTTGATTTTTTCTATCTTCAGACCGTTCTTGATCTTTCCTTCTTTTTTCAGCCTCATATACTCTGGCTCTAAGTATTTTTAATGCTTTTGCTTTATTTTTATGTTGAGATTTTTCGTCTTGTTGACTTACCACAACTCCTGAAGGCAAATGAGTAATTCTAACTGCACTGTCAGTTGTATTAACCGATTGTCCACCTGGACCACCCGATCTAAAAACGTCAATTCTTAAATCTGAATCTTTAATATCAATGTCCACTTCTTCTGCTTCAGGTAAGACAGCTACTGTTGAAGCAGAAGTATGCACTCTTCCTTGTGTTTCTGTTTCTGGCACTCTTTGAACTCTGTGGACTCCAGACTCATACTTCAAATATGAATAAATATTATCACCTGAAACTGAAAAAATTACTTCCTTAAATCCACCTGCATCACTTTTTGAAATACTTATTATTTCCATTTTCCATTTTTTTTTTGAGCATACTTTTTCGTACATTTTAAATAAATCTGAACAAAATAGCGTTGCTTCTAAACCACCTGTTCCAGCTCTTATCTCTACAATCGCATCTTTTTGATCGTCTTTATCTTTTGGAAGTAAAAAAACCTTTAAAGAATTTTCATTATTGACAAATTGTTTATTCAAGTTAATTAATTCTCTTTTTGCCAAGTTTAACATCTCATCGTCTCCAGAAGACTCTTTAACTAAATTTTCTAATTTTTTTTTTTCATTTTCGTAATTTAAATAATTTTTTGCTATTGAAATGACATTGTTTAATTCTGAATATTCTTTTGATTTTGCGGCATACTCTTTTGGGTCGATTTGTGATGAGGAAAGTTCTTTTTCAATTTTTTCATGTTTGACAATAATTGCCTCAACTTTATCTTTAGGGATCATATTTTATAAGTTTTTTTTTTGACTTTATTCTCAACTAAATCTACCACTTTTTTAATTATATCATCATTGGCTACCTTTTTATGTGGTAATCCTGATAAATAAAGTAAATTATTATCTTTTCCCCCGCCCGTAAGACCTATTTCTGTTTGCGCAGCTTCTCCTGGACCATTCACAACGCATCCGATAATTGAAAGTGTAACTGACTCTTTTATGTGAGAAAGTTTTTTTTCTAATTTTTTTACTGTCTCAATAACTGGGAAAGCCTGTCGGGCACACGAAGGGCAAGAGATAATTTGTACACCTCTTGATCTTATATTTAATGATTTTAAAATTTCATAACCTGCTTTAACTTCATGAACTGGGTCATCAGAAAGAGAGACTCTAATTGTATCACCGATACCTTTCATTAATAATTGACCAATTCCAATTGAAGATTTAATGCTTCCAGAAAATAAACTTCCTGCCTCAGTAATTCCCAGGTGTAGAGGATAGTCGCAACTATCTGAAAGTTTTTCATAAGCTTTTATGGCTAAAAAAACATCTGAAGATTTTACACTTAATTTAAAATTAAAAAAATCATTGTCTTCAAATAATTTTACATTATACATTGCGCTTTCAACTAAGGCCTCTGGGCATGGTTCTTTATATTTTTCTAAAATGGTTTGATCTAAAGATCCTGCATTTACTCCAACTCTTATTGAACAATTGTTATTTTTTGCTGCCTTTATAACTTCTAATATTCTTTCTTTTGAACCTATATTGCCAGGATTTATTCTTAAACAACTAGCTCCATTTTCGGCTGCTTCAATTGCACGCTTATAATGATAGTGTATATCAGCTACAACAGGGACTGAAATTTGTTTAACAATATTTTTTAAGTTTTTAGATGACTCTTGATCAGGACAAGATACTCTTACAATATCTGCGCCGACATTTTCTAAATCTTTAATTTGTTTGACGGTCGAATTCGTGTCAGTAGTTAAAGTATTTGTCATTGATTGCACGCTAATTTTTGACTCTCCTCCAACGGCAACATTCCCGACTTTAATTATACGAGTTTTCTTTCTTTTAATGATTCTATGTGGTCTTATTTCCATTAAATTAGTCCAAATCAAAAATGTTATGTAATTTTTTCACTGCTTTCAATGTGTGTGATTCATTTATAATCACTGAAATTTTAATTTCTGATGTTGATATGGCTAATATATTAATCTTTTCCTCTGCTAAAGCTTTAAACATATTATATGTAACTCCAGGAGTAGCAACCATACCAGCTCCAACTATTGAAATTTTAGCTACTTTATCATCATGATTTAAGTTTTTAAATTTAATTTTCTTATTATTTTGGAGAATATCTAGACCTTTTTTTAATTCTTCTCTCTTAATTGTAAAAGTTAAATCTGTTCTTTTGCCATCTGCGGAAATGTTTTGAATAACCATATCAACATTTATCTGTTCTTTGCTCAAAGGCTCAAAAATTTCTGCAGCAACTCCTGGTTTATCCTCTACTCCAATTAATGTTATTTTCGCATCATCTTTTGAATACGCTACTCCAGTCACTACTTTGCTGTAGTCAATGCTCTCTTTGCTAAAAATTTCTGTCCCTTTTCTATCTGTAAAAGTAGATCTTACCTGAAGTGGTATATTATACATCATAGCAGTTTGAACAGCAGAGGATTGCATCACTTTTGCGCCCAGAGATGAAAGTTCAAGCATTTCCTCATAGGCAATTTTCTCAATTTTTTTTGCGACAGGTACATTGTTCGGGTCTGATGAGTAAACTCCATCAACGTCTGTATAAATTTCACAAGTGTCTGTGTTAAATATTTTTGCTATTGCAACTGCTGTAGCGTCAGAACCTCCTCTCCCGATAGAAGTTATCTCTTTGTTACTTGATATACCTTGAAATCCAGGAATCACTGCAACTCCCCCATCTGATAAATATTCCTCTATTTGAGAAACATTCATGTTGACAATTCTTGAGTTTGAATGATCACCTTCAGTTAAAATAGGAATCTGCCAATTCATCCAAGACTTAGACTTGACTCCAATCTCATTTAAAGCTCCAGCTATTAAAGCGCTAGTCACTTGTTCTCCAGAAGCTAAGAGCACATCTAGCTCTCTTTTATTAAAATTTTTTGAAATTAATTTTGATTGATTTATTAACTCATTTGTTTTTCCTGACATTGCAGAAACAACAACTATTATCTTGTTTCCTTTCAAATGCTCTTTTTTAACAATATTTGCCGCATGTACAATCCTCTCGATTGAACCTACAGATGTTCCGCCAAACTTTAAAACTTTTTTTGCCATTATTAAATTTTAATATAATATCAATATAGATTATTAAAACACATATATAAAAGAATTATGACTACAATAAATAAGGAAGAAATTCAAAAGTTTTCAAAAATTGCTGATGAATGGTGGAATCCTAATGGAAAATTCAAACCTCTTCACAAATTTAACCCCGCTAGGATTGATTATATATTAGATATTGCTTCATCACATTTTGACTTTGATAGAAGAAAAAGTCTTCCTCTTAATAATTTGAAAATATTAGATATAGGCTGTGGTGGAGGTTTAATAAGTGAGCCTATGTATAGATTAGGTGGCAAAATTACTGGGATAGATGCATCGGAAAAAAATATTAAAGTTGCAAAAATACACGCACAAAAAAACAATTTGAAAATAGATTATCAAAACAAGTCTCCTGAAGAAGTAAAAGAACAGTCAATGTTTGATATTATTCTTAACCTAGAAGTTGTGGAACATGTCAATAATTTAGACTTGTATCTAAAATCTTGTGCAAGATTACTTAAAAAAAACGGGATAATGTTTACTGCAACAATTAATAGAACAATGACTTCCTATATTAAGGCAATTGTAGGGGCGGAATATATTTTAAGATGGTTGCCAATAGGTACGCATGACTGGAATAAATTTTTAAAACCTGAAGAGCTTGAAAAAAAACTTATAGATCTAGATTTTAAAATACAAGATATAAGGGGTCTAAGTTACAACATAGTGACTAGTAAATGGCGTAGATCTAATGATTTATCAGTGAACTATATTATTGTAGGGAAAAAAATTTAGTTATCTTCTTCTACCCAAGGCACACTAACTAAGTCTATGCCTTCCTCTAGCAACTCATTTCTCTCTTTATTGGTAGTAGTGCCGTAAATATTTTTTTTTTCATTTTTGTCGTAGTATACCTCTCTTACTCTTTGTGCAAATTTATCTCCTACAAATTCAAAGTTTTTTTCTACGAATTTTTTTAGCTTTTTTAAGTCACCTTTAAGTTTTTTAAGCTCTTGTTCTTTTATAAAATCTTTTGAGAAACTATCTTTAGAGAAACTATCTTTAGAGAAACTATCTTTTGAATTCAACACTCTAGGAGACATTATTGATTTTTCAACCTTTTTGGAGTTGCAGAATATACATTCTAGTAATTTTTTTTTTTTGAGTTTTTCAAATTCTTTTGAATCTGAAAACCAACTTTCAAATACGTGTTTGTTATTACATTTTAAATTGTATTTAATCATACATTATATTTAATAATTATTGAAAAATTTTCAAGTGGGATTTCTATAATCACTATTAATATCAATATAGTCATGGGTAAAATCACATGTGTAACATTTAAAAGTTTCGTTTCCCATATTTAAATTAACCTCTATATCTATCGCGTCCCATTTCATATATTCCTTAAGTTTTTTTTCGTCATATTGGCTAGAAATTTTTCCTTTCTCTGCAACAGTTAAATTTCCAAATTTGATTATTAGTTTTTCTTTATCAATTTTTTCACCAGACTTACCTATACCCATAATTATTCTTCCCCAGTTAGGGTCTTCTCCGGCAATTGCAGTTTTAAAAAGTGGTGAGTTAGCAATTGAAAAAGCAATAGTTTTTGCGCTACCAAGTGTTTTGGAGTTGATGACTTTTATCGTAACAAATTTTTTAGCTCCCTCACCATCAATTATAATTTGTTTTGCCAAATTTAAACAAACTCTTTTGAGTGCTAGATCAAACTTTTGTATTATTGGGTCGTGTAGACTTTTATTATGACCAATTTTATTTTTTCTGGTTGAAAATATGCACACCATATCATTAGTGGATTGATCACTATCGACAGTAATCGCATTAAAGCTATTTGCAACTGCTTTTTTCAATAATTGTCTCAAAAGATTTGAAGGAATATCTGCATCTGTAAAAATAAAAGATAGCATTGTAGCAAGATTAGGAGATATCATTCCTGAACCTTTGGCAACGCCAGCTATTTTTATAATTTGATTTCCAACTGTAAATTCCTCATAAGCTAGTTTTGGCTTTGTATCTGTTGTCATAATAGCTGAGGCAACTTTAAGCCAAATGAGTTTTGTCTGATCATCTCTTAGCTTATCGACTAAATCTTGTAAACTATCACTAATTTTTTGAGCTGGAAATTCTTCGCCTATTACTCCTGTTGATGCAAACATTAAATCTTTTATTTTCACTGTTTCATAGGTACCTTCTTTCGACTTTGACTCTCTAATTGTTAAAATTCTTGATAAATTTTTCGCAACAGAATCGATTCCTTCAAGTCCTTGTTTGCCTGTGAAAGCGTTAGCATTTTTTGTATTAATTAAAATTCCTTTAATATATTTTTTGTTTGTTTTTTGATTCCAATTTATTGTTTCTGAGGTAATACTATTTGTTGTAGTCACAGAGGCATAGTTAGCTCCATCTTTAAAATAAAATAGTGTCAAATCATCTCTACCATTTTTATACAAATCTGCTGAAACAGACGAAACTTGTAAGCCATCTATTGGCTTTAAATCTTGGAAGTCCCCCATTTTTGACATCTTGCTTTTGCCTTTGAGGAAATTTTTTAAATTTATTGTCATAATTTCTATTTAATTTAAGTTATAAATACATATATAGGAACATAATGAATTTATTTACAAGAACATTTAGTAAGATATTTAAAAGCGGTAATCAACAAGAATTAGATAAAATTAAGCCCATAATTGACGCTATTAATAAAAATGAAGATCAGCTTAAAAATCTTAAAGAAAATGACTTTAAAGAAAAAACATATAAATTTAAAAAATATCTAAAAGAAGGAAATAGTTTAGATAAAATACTTCCTGAAACCTTTGCTTTGGTAAGAGAGGCAGCTAAACGAGTTCTTGGTGAGAGACACTATGATGTTCAATTAACTGGCGGAATAATACTTCATCAAGGGAAAATAGCCGAGATGAAAACAGGAGAAGGTAAAACTTTGGTTGCTACTTTACCGGCTTATTTAAATTCACTTTGCGGCAAAGGAGTTCATGTAGTTACTGTAAATGATTATCTTGCGAAAAGAGACTCTGAATGGATGGGGAAAGTGTTTAATTATCTTGGGGTAACAACTGGATGTATTACGGGTGATTTGAACGATGAGGAGAGAAAGAAAAATTATTCTTGTGATATTACTTATGGAACTAATAATGAGTTTGGATTTGATTATTTGAGAGATAATATGAAGTACGATTTAGTTGATATGGTTCAACGTGATCCTTTCTATTGTATTGTAGACGAAGTTGACAGTATTTTAATCGATGAGTCTAGGACACCATTAATTATTTCTGGTCGAATGGAAGACAAAAGTAACTTTTATAGTTTATCTGATGAATTTATTAAAAAACTTCAAAAGATTGATTATGAGATCGATGAAAAAAATAAAAATGCTATCCTAACTGATAAAGGAATTGATAAAATTGAAAAATTAGCAATTCAAAAAGGAATTTTAAAAAATAATAATTTTTATGACCCAAACAATTTAAACCTAGTCCATCACATAAACCAAGCTTTAAAAGCAAATTTATTGTTTAAGAAAGACACTGACTATATTTTAAGAGAATCTAAAGTTCAAATTATAGATGAATTTACGGGGAGAGTATTAGAAGGAAGACGTTTTTCTGATGGTTTACACCAGGCAATTGAGGCAAAAGAAAATGTAGAAATTCAAGAGGAAAATCAAACTCTCGCATCAACAACTTATCAAAATTATTTTAGGTTATATGATAAGCTCTCTGGTATGACCGGTACAGCTCTTACAGAGGCTGAGGAATTTTTTGACATATACAAACTAAACGTTGTTTCAATTCCAACGAATCAAAAAATGATTAGAAAAGATCTAAACGACCAAATATTTAGAACTGAGAAGGAAAAATACGAAGCGATTACAAATAAAATTATAGAATGTAATAAGCGAGGTCAACCAGTTCTAGTTGGAACTACTAGTATCGATAGATCAGAAAAAATTTCTGACTTTTTAAAAGAAAAACAATTAAAACATAATGTTCTAAATGCAAAACACCATGAGCAAGAAGCAAAAATAATTGCAGAGGCTGGTAAAATTGGTGCAATAACTATTGCTACAAATATGGCTGGCAGGGGAACAGATATTAAATTAGGAGGTAACAAAAATTTTATTACGGAAGGACAAATTAATGATCCAAAAATTTTTAAAGAAAATGAAATTAAAGTTAAGGAAAATGGAGGTTTGTTTATTTTGGGAACAGAGAGACATGAAAGTAGAAGAATAGATAATCAGCTGAGGGGAAGATCAGGAAGACAAGGAGATCCGGGAAGTTCTGTTTTTTTCATAAGTCTAAAAGATGAATTGATGAGAATATTTGGAGGAGATCAGATCGAAGGAATGCTAAAGAAACTTGGCTTAAAATATGGTGAGTCTATAGATCATCCATGGATAAATAAGGCTATGGAAAGAGCACAAAGAAAAGTGGAGTCACGTAATTTTGATATTAGAAAAAATTTAATAAAATTTGATGATGTAATGAATGACCAAAGGCAAGTTATTTTTAGCCAAAGACTTAAGATATTAAAAAACGTTGACGTTTCAGATATTCTTGAGAACTTTTTTGAAGAACAAATAAAATTTTTGATTGGAAAAAAAGAAATATTTAACAAGTCTAATGATAAACAAGAGTATTTAACGAACCTAAAAAATTTAACTGGTAACGCATTCAATGATGAAACATTATTAAGTTTCGCAACTCTTGGTGATAAAGAATTTACTAGTAAATTGAAAGATAGCTATATTTTAAAAAAAAAAGAGAGAATACGTATTATAGGTGAAAATCAAAACAGCGACCTTGAAAAAAAAATATTTCTTCAAATTATAGATTTTAGTTGGAGATCCCACTTACAATATCTTGAACAATTACGACAAGTAATAGGCTTAAGAAGTTATGGTCAAAAAGATCCGCTTTCGGAATTTAAAAAAGAGGCCTTTATTTTATTTGAGGAATTATTAAATAAAATTAAAATAGAAATTATAAAGTTTTTATTTAATCTTAATATTGTAATTAAAAAAGAAGAAAAGGAAGAAAAAAGTGAAACAAATAAAGTTAAATCTTCTCAAAAAATTGGTCGAAATGAAAAATGTCCCTGCGATTCGGGCAAAAAATTTAAACATTGTTGTGGAACTGTTTAGCTAAATAAAAGGGTTATAGGCCCATTGAAGCACCGCTTGCCTCTGTCTTCTTCTACAATGTATGTCACCTTTTTCACAATTTTTTTTAATCGCCGGAACGTGCCTATCTCCAAAAGCTTTCCATCTTTTAATTTGTATTTCGTCGACCTCTGCGATACGTCTACCGTTTGTAAATCTACAATACCATTGAAACCAACCAAGAGGATCTTCTTTAAATATCCAGCCCTTGTCAATCCACTCTTGTCTAGATAGCCCAGACTTTATTTTAAATAAGTTAATGTTTACATCAAATGTTTTGCTTAATTTGGCTTTTGTGAACCATTTTTTTGGGAATTCCTTAATATCTTTTTTTGTAAAGTATGAGCCTCCAAAAACACCTAGTTCTAACATTTTCTTTGGACTTAGTTGTGGTTTAAAAATATTTAGATTATCTTTTCTCAATTACTTCCTTTAGCTCATTAAATTCTTCACAGTTGCATTTTTCTAAAACTGCAAGTCTTTCTTTAGCTAAATCAATTCTATTTGTCTTGACGTACAATTCACCCAGGTACTCATTAATTCCATTATGATCCGGATCAATTTTTAACCCCTCAAGATAATATTTTTCAGCCTTATCATAATTTTCTTGTTTTCTAGATGTGAAACCAAGGTAGTTTAAAATATCAGGATTTCTACTTTCAATTTTATTCGCTTCTAAAAGTTTCTTATAAGCTGAGCTGTATAATTTAATTGCTTTTTCGTTTTTACCTTTAGACTCTAATTTTTCTCCCCTTTTAATCAAGTTTTTTGCTGCTCTATATTGATCCATATAATTATTTGTTCCTGAACTACTATCGCTATCTGACCCAGCACCATAAGATTGAGTAAATAGCACCGGACTAAATAGAAGCGCTATTGTTAAAAATGTAAATATTGATTTGTTTAATCTCATAAAATAAATATATTTAAAATGTTTATACAAATCTAACATCTTAAGGTCGCAGTAGAATTTGTGGTGGCCTTGGTAAGAATCGCACTTACGACACATACCTTTTCAGGGTACTGCTCTACTACTGAGCTACAAGGCCTAGAATCTAAAGGTAATTCTACC
>MDTA01133301.1_pt1 | contig 11942 bp, 15 predicted proteins | sample 811151 | NCBI WGS metagenome assembly MDTA01 (sample SAMN05326648, study PRJNA326480) | marine metagenome | isolation source: seawater | place: Indian Ocean: South | collected 2010 | reverse complement strand
TCAAGGTCAAAACACTTGTTCACCAAATCCAGGGACGCTTTGACGGACTTGGTCGCAAGACCGCCTTTTGCCACTGGAGACTCTGAAATCACCTCTACGTCGTCTTCTACTCGAAGGGCACCCATCTCCAAGAGTTCGGGCACCAGTGGGAGCTTTTTAATCTCATCCCAAAGGGCAGCGTCAATATCACGATTGACACCACCCTTCAGTTCCACATACTGAGTAGATCATGCAGGTCCCGTGATCAAAGAGAATCCCAATGAAACATCTTTGTCACGGGGCGGGTTTTCGAGTTGAGGGTTGTAAATTACGAGCATGATCTAAAGAAATTAACCCTTATCAGGCTTTCTCAAGAACGATAGCGGACTTGGGATAGTACAGAGAAACGCCACCGACCTTAGCCATAGCAGCAACGGAGAATTCCAGGCCCTGACGGATCGGGGGGAGGAACTCCAGAGTCTTAGGCAGGTGCAGCTGCAGTTTGTCAGGGGAACGATCGTAAGCGATCATCCGATCCTTAGAAAGGCTGCCATTAGCGGCGGCCAGTTCGTTGATGGGTTCAACAGAACGGATGTAAGGATTGGTCCGCAGGAAAAACTCCAAAACTGTGGTATCACTTGTGCTGGAGCGAGGAGTCGTCGATATTTTGCGATAAGCATCGAGCGGAAGTAGAAGCGTATTGGGACGCTCTTTTTGACGGCTATTAGAAACAATCCGGGTGGCGGGTTCGTTCAAAAGGTCGATCATTTCATCGGTTGTAGTTGCCGAATCAGTGAACCATTTGTTAGGCACCACCTTGTCAATTTGTGGTGAATTGAAGAAACCTTCCAGACCGACGCTGCTGTCACCAAAGAAAGCAATATCCTGGATTTTCTCTTCCGAGGATCGACGTACTGCGTTCGCACGACGTTGCTCAAGGTTCATCCCAGGGATGGTAGCCGCTGCGCGGGTTTCAGCCACGGTGTAAGCAAAAGAACCACCAATCGTGACCACCTTTGCGGTGACTTCCTTGCGGAGCACGTCGCTACGGGGCAGATCGGATGCCTTATCCTGGATGATCTTCATGCTGCCTTGAGCATCGAAGATTCGGTATGTATAAGACTCGGCGGCTTCGCCAACTTCCTGGCTGACAGGAATCAGATTTTGATAGACGATGTCGCTGTAAGAAACTTCATAAGTCCTGCTTAAGATCGTCTCTAATTCGCGGGCTAGGTAGATACCTACCTCGTCATTTCGGATTTCAGACATTAGTTAGTACCTCCTAGTTATCAAGTATCGGCGGTCACAGCGAGTGCAGCAGCGTCGATCTCCAGGAGAGCAATGCCACCAGCAGCGCAGCTGCTCAGCCAGCGAGCGCCAGAAGTCACCTCGAAGGTTTTTCCTGCTTCCGCTGTCTTTCCAAATCTCCCGGCGTAACCCGAATTGCTACCCACAGAGGCAGAATCGGTGTGGAATAGACGCACAGCATCGCCAACAGAAATGGCGTGGGCGCTATACACATACGCGATACCTTCGCTCATAATGTTACAAGCCTTCTCAGCTGGATAGCCCTTACGGCCATCAGATGTTTTGGCGTTGTCGTCAAGAACGTAGGTCAGACTATCCAGTGCAATACCCACAACTCCGGTGGCAGAAGCACCAGCGGGCAGCTTGGCAGAAAGGTCTGCAGTGCCGGATCCGTTGTTGATCACAGCGTGGCCGAACGGAATAACCGCGCCGGACTCGTTTTCGTATGCGAGGGCGGTGTAGGAAGTGGCATTGCCAAGCATCCCTTCGTGCCCTTTGGTCAAATTAAGCTCGTAAGAGCCTTGAACACCAGCCGGAGAACCGGTAGTGGTGGTGTAAGAAACAGCCATTAGTTTTTTCTCCTATCAGGCGTGTGCAGAAAGATTGCTCTTCCAACCGTTCAGCAGTTGATCGCGGTAGGAATCACTTGCGTCGAGCTTCTCAACAGCTTGCACTTGGGCAATAGCTGCGCGGACCTCGGCCACGTTTGAGCCATCCTCTTCGGGGACGAATTCAGAGTCAGCTTTGATCTCTTCCTCATCCTCTGAAATGTCCTCCATCGCTGCAAGAACACCGTCCAGGATTCCCAGAAGGTAGTCAGCGCTGGCGTCTTCGCGAGGTGCCTTTTCAAACACGTTCTCATAAGCCATGGCCATGAGAGCGGGTTCGTCCTGTCCGTCAAATTTAAAATCTTCAGGCAGAATTGGGGCGAATTTTTGCAGAGCTTGCAGACGCTTGTTTACTGCATCGTTGATTTCTGCAGCGTCGTCGCGGTGCTCGGTTGCAGCAGTGACATCAGCCAGTTGCTGCTCAAGTTCTTTGATACGCTCATTGGCCGCATCGACGCGGTCCTGAACTTCAGACTTCTCAAGGTTCACGGATTGGATCTGTTCCTCCTGTGCATCCAGCTTTTGCTGGAGTTCCGTCGTGGTGCGCTCACTATCCTTCACGAATGAAGAGACGGCCCCAGCAACATCTGCAGGAAGTTCGAGTCCCATTCCGTCGATTTGAATGGTGGCCATGGGGATAATTGGCGAGTTCGACGGGGGTTCCAATTCGGCAACCGCATCGTTGCGATCACACGAATCGAGCAACAAACGGACCTCCCTACCTCCACGACCCCTGGGAACAACCGCAATATGATTCGCGAGAATGTTCCTTTGGACGCCGTCATAGGACTGCCCGTCTGGAGTTACACCAGGAGTCGGGTCGTAGTCGACGCGGTAACCCGCGCTTACTTCCTGAGCATCGCCTCGTTCGATTGCTGAAATTGCTTTTTCATCAGTGATGAGAACGGCAACTTGAACAAAACCGTCTGAGTATCGGACTTCGCTACCAGCGTGACCGATCTGATATAACTTGGTGTTCTCAGAATCCAGCGCCACTCTGGGATGCCCCATTGTGACAGCTTTCATACCGAAAGAAGCAAGAGATTCTGGGTTTGAGACCTCATCTTCTGGGCGATATTCACGCACTTGCGTGCCATCACCCCGTGTATAAAGCTGGACTCCTGTTCGGGCAGCTTTGCACCAGACTTTTAAGTAACCCTCAGGAGTTTTCTCCTTAGAAGTCACTTGGCCGTAATCGTACCTAGAAACTTGTTCCATACTTCGATACTAACGAAAATTAAGTAATAGAAACAAACTCTTACTCGTAGGATCACTTTATGCGGTACTTATCCCAATCAAAACTATTTATCTTCTTAAAGCGCCTCAGCTTTGGATCTACATATGTCAATCTTCGCCTTCCTTCTGTTGCGTTTAGGGGTATTAACCAAATGTTACCGTTGTCTAAATTGACGACCCCAAAATAATCGACTTCATCGGATGTATATGGCTGTCGCTTATCGCCATCTCTGGTGGTACAAAGAGAGATTGAGTAACCATTGTTTCTACAATTTTTTGACATTGTTTTGACTTGTACCTTTACAAGTCTGTTACCCCACTCCAAAACAAAATCAACCTTAAACAGGTCAAATCTGGGTGCTGCTATTAGGCGACCTTCTCTGAAAAAATGGCTCTCAAACGCCATCTCTCCCAAAGAACCTGTCAAAACAGACGTTTTACCTGGCAAGCCCCGGACTTTGGCTGCTTCTGTCTAGCGCAGTAGATCAGTATCTGTTTGAGTTCTTGTAAGCGTCCATCAATTTTGCAAGCCGCTCCCGTACTTTGTCGCGTTTGGGATTACTTTGCTTGCTCATTTTACCCAGTGTTTCAGCATCTTTTGAGGTCTTGCTGCTGGTCATGATTGCCTTGCCACGTCTGTCTGGATTTGGATCTTTCTTGCGCTTACGGGCTACCAGCCGTTTGCGCTCCTCTACAGACATCGCTTGGGCCTTTGCACGGGGCAGACACTTCGGCTTGCCCTCTTTCTCTGATCGACCTCCGCATGGGCCTGCGATTTTTCCTGTGCTGCCGATCCTTACCCACTTCTCCCCGAACCACTTGCCCAGGTTGTCGCCACGGAAAGCACCGCTGGTAGAGCCGTGCTTTTTCTTGTAGAGCCTTTTGTAATGCTGCACGACGAACCCCGAGGCATAGGCCGAGGGCCATACCTTGAATTTACGCTTGGCCGCTGCAACGGCTTGGGCGTGGAGTTTCTTGTCGGTGAACTTACTCACAGACCTTTGTCGAACTCGCGACCGATCGTGCCTTCGTCGTTAGCAATGCCGTCCATGTAGGGCGATTTCTTTTTGTGTTTATCGACCTTGTTCTTTTCGGCGTACTTGCGATAACCGCCCATGTCCTTGAGCAGCTTCTTATACATGGCATCACGGGCTGCCAGATACTTGTTCTTTTTCTTTTTGTCCATCCCGTGGCCGTCCCCTTTACCCTGTTGCGCTTTCATGAATTCCTGATGCGTCTTGCCTGGCATAAAAAGGGTGCCGCTCTCACCCTGGTGTGTATGTGTGCCTTTGAGTCCTAGTTCCTGAGCGGCTTTCTCTGCTTCTTTCTTCGTCTTAAAACTATATCTAGGTTTATCAGACTTACCTATCTTTGCCATCTTTTCTAAACGGTAAAGGATCAGATAACTCAAAGGCGGCAGGACCTTCGTTTAACCGAATGCCCCTGGCTTTAGCGTAACTCAAAACTTCTTTTCGGTGTGCTTTGCGGGCAGCATCATACGGTGACGATGTTGCGTAAGGATCTTTTGAATATGGGACTACGTCACATCTGCAATGTGGATGTCTGGGCAGAGCTGGGAACGCCTCGATTTTGAAAATACGCCCCGATTGGGCTGCACAATAGGGACAGGTTCTTTCGTCTGGAGTAGCGTAATACATAACCAACCTAAATCCATTGGCCTTTAACGATGCCATTTTTGCTTGGAAATGAGCCCTACATGATTCTGTCCTGATAACCATTTCAGCACGACTTTTAAGGACATTCGTGCCTCGGCGCAGCTCCTCGGTCATCTTCTCTACGGAATGACCTTTTTCTACGCCTTCTGTAATTATTTCCTCCGCTTTGATTGCAAATGATTGTGTATGTCGGAATAGGTATTCTCGGACTCGCTTTGCTTCTAATTCAAGTGATGATTTTGGGATGGTTACGGCGATTGGAGTCTGCACTACAGGCCGTACTAACGCTGCAGCTAAATCAAGACCCTTCTTTGTTGACTTTGCTACAAGACTCTGGGCAGCTCTCAGGAGCACATCAGAATCCCCCGGAGCAAGCGGGGCAAACAACTGATAAAGCTGGTTTCCTGCTTCTACAACACGAAATCGACCAGTTCGTATCGCAGCGACGATTCGTCTCTGAAGACGATTGAACGCTTTTTCAATCGCGTCAAATACCACCACCAAGATCGCTGCTTCTTCTAGCTTCAGTTCCTCATCGGACTGGTCTACCAAATCGAATGGATCTTGGGTCATAACAAATTGTTGTCTATCAAAGCGCTATATCTGGCGATAAATAGTTCTTTTCTGAGCGCCTCAAGATCGACCTGTTCTTGAGGGTGCCCACCTGGCCATGTTTTTAGGCACTTCTCAACGCAGTCATGTAGCGTTCGTAGTGCTTGGATGTTGCATGTGAAATGTACTTCTATGTTGCCTTCGTGATAACTGTTGTCTTCGGACATGGTTCATTCACCTTAGATCTTAGATAACCAATTAGTTGCAACTTTGTTCTGTGTGGCAGGTTTTCATCCATCATGATCTGTGTGGCACGTTCTTTCCACGCCACACAAGTCATGTTCCAGTGGTAGGGATTGTGTGTTGCCAGTAGTGTCGCTAAAGCAAGCTCAATCATCTCCTCTTCTCTGCAGGTGTTTTCTTGTAGCCTTTTCGGCTTTCTTAATTAGTTTTTGAGCTTTTTCACGACTTAAGCAGCCGTCAGCTTGCTCAAAATACTTAATCAGTTTTTGCATGTGTTTGTCCATAGATCACCATTTATGGCGGGCGGCCCAATATGCCGCAGACATCTTTCCTTTTTTGATGTTCTTGGCATGGCGTGCCATAAATGATTTTCTGCGTTTGCGAGCCTTTTCAGACTCGCCCTTAGTCTTTGGGGAGCCTTTTACCCCCTGTTGACCAAAGCGAATTAACTTGATTTCATCACCCTCTTTTGCCAACACTGCGTGGCTCTTGGTGTCGTGCCCTGGGGTAGCGACCGGTTTGTTATATGCAGGAAATTTCATTCCTTGATATTCAATTTCGTCATAGTGCTCGTATGAAACTTTGAGGTGCTCCAGATCGGCAGTATCCAGACGCTTCAGACCGCTTACGTCACCTTCACCAAACTCTTTCAGTGCCCTTGTTGCTGCACGGGATGAATAAAAGCCCATCATCAGTGGACCCGGTTCGATCTCACCGTCTTCCCGCTTGTAGAAACCCCTATAGATCTTGGTGTCGTTTATGCGCTTGCCGATCAACACCACGGGTTCTGCGTCATTCCGTTGACCGTCTGGCAGCAGCACCTCTGCAATGCGATAAACCCCATTGCTTGGACCGGCCATCAGTGACAGGCCGTTCATGTGGATGAAGTCTTCAGAGTCTTCGCTGAACCCAGTCGGCTCGAAATCTGACTCTTCCTGGACTTTGTCGCCAGCTCCGTTGGCCAGCCGTTGCCGTTGACCCTCGAATCCCTGCAGCGCTGCTTCGTGCTGCAGCTCCCGTTTCGCTACCAGTCGTGCTTCCTCCTCCGCATGGATGACAGTGTCGATTTCGTAGTTGGTTCCGCCAAATCGACTGGCGCGGACTTCCATGGGGGTCAGCACCTCGGCTTGCAAATAGATCTGGTCAGTCAGTGCGATCTGCTGTCTCAGATTTGCTTTGTCTGCATCCGAGGTTGCGAAGTACGGCGGGAAGTAGACCGACCACTCGTCAGGGAGTTGGCCACCACTGGGGCCGTCTCTCATCTGCAGGATGATCTCGAAATACCGTCTCAGCTGTTGGTTGAGTGAATGGGTCTGGTATCTCTCCAAAGTGGATGCCCAGACCTTGTCCTCGTATTTGCCCGACTCCGACAGTCCACCTGCAGGGCTCATCCCAAACAGCAGTGGCTTCGGAATAGAAGAGGCGCAGACCAAGTCATCCAGCAGACGGTCGAACAGCTCAGATGCACCACCCAGGCTTCGAGCTGCGAATGAAACTTGTTCCTCCGAGTCGATGATCATGCCCCCGTACACAGAACGGGACAGTGCATTGGCTTCCATTCGCGCTTTTAATTGCGCTTCCTTGCCTGCAGCCACCTTGTTTGACAACCCAGGTGTTGCGTGGATGAACAAGTCCATCTCGTTCAACATTGTGCTCAGGCCGTCACAGGCACCCCGATACCGCTTCCACGGTTCGTAGAACGGTCCCAGGTAAGAGGCACCCCAACCGTCGTTATTGATCCGCTGCTTCCAGGGCAGGTACAGACCATCAAATCGAATCACACGGCTGGAGTGAACCAGCAAATACTGCAGGTCATTGCTTTCAGTGACCGATTTAGAAGTTGAAATCCGATATAACTCTGGATTTCTGTAATTCAAATAGTTGTAATCGTGGGGCTTGATTTCCCGTTTGCTTAGGGGAACAATATCCGTGATCTCCCTGATCCTGGCGGGCTCCAGAGGCTCCTTAGGGTCGCGTCCGTCATCACACACCAAAAACAGCGCTGCTCCGCCGTACAGGCGCTGCAAACGCAATGCTTCCTCGAAATAGAAAAAACAATTACTGGTCTCTAGGTAGTCCTCGAATTTCCTTAGGAGTTCATCATGTCCTTCCTCTTCCTCACCAAATCGAATGGTGGGGCGCTTTGCCAGAGAGGCTTCTGCATACAAATCCACCACACGACGGCACAAAGCATCGTCGTAAAGAGCCTCTAGTTCCCCTTCGGAAAGTTTGGCCTGTGATTGGATTGAGTAATAAGTGCTTTTATCTCTTTTTGTTCCTAGTCCGGTGATGGCATTTACTAGGACACCATCAACTCTAAAATCGGAACTATCGCTAGTTTCAGCCAAACTTTAGAACTAACTCGCTAACTCTAGGTTAGCAATGACTTTTTTGATCTTTGTGAGCATACTTTCGTGATAGACCATCTGCTCAGTTGCCGCCTGAAGCATGTGATCAAAGAAAAGCTTCTCACCTCCAGGTTCATCCATGTATTCAGAAACAGTCTCTTTCATACTGGAAAGCATCCGCGCAGTGTACTCAATTTGGGGCTTGTAAGCCTCTTTACCGATTGGGTCCTTTTGCTTGTAGGTCCAGTCAGTAAAAGCGTCAGACATGGCTTTTGATTAGCTGTAAAAGTTCTAGCGCACCTATCTAGGTAACACGCTGATGTCTATACCCATAAATGGTGGAATCACACCTACCAAACGCATTAGTCCCTCTACAAATAAAGCCAGAATCGTAAATCCCAGTCCTGCACTGATAATTGTGGAGGTACGGACATGGTGATCCATGGATTCTCTAATCATTACTGACACTTCGTCCCTGTAATCTTGGGGCAAGGTCATATCAGGTCTAACCATTCTGCTGTTGGTGTTGTAGCGCACGCTGATAATCCCAGAGCAAGTGCCATCACAGCGTCATCATGTGTTCCCTCACCAGCACGGCGATCACCATTTTCTTGCTGCCTAAACATCAGCAGCTCCTGATAAAACGGGTCGCGGGGCAGCATTAGCTCCTCACGTTCGAGCAAATATGCGATTCTGTCGGTATTAGATATTTTATTTGGGCGATTGGTGTTATACGGCTCCACCATGTACTTTGCCAGTTTCTTTGACAGAACCTCTGAAACGATTGCACCAACACCGTTTTTCTCGACAATCACTTTGTCTGGATAGAAGTTTTCTGATTGCTCAATAATCTGGTTGATCGCATAGTCGCTGGATTTATGCCTGACCCTGAAGACGTTGACCACCCTGTAGGGAATCACCGTCACATCCAGAATGATTGAACACCAGAAGTCTGACCCGCCTGCTGCTGGGTCGATCGCCTGGATATATGTTCTGCCAATCAGGCCTGTCTCGATACATTCGCCGTTACAGGCCAGCTCCACTAGCTCAGGGTTATAGATCTGGGCTTCACTCGCAATGAAGTCCATCTCATATTCCTGTCGGAATTGTTTTTCCGTCAGCTTTGATTTACGTCTGGTTGTCTCCGCCCATTTCGGGTCCTTTGCATATATGGGTATGTCGCTGTAGTGAATTTTGAATTTATTCCAGTCTCCGTCGTCCAGGTGCCACAGATTTGCAAAGAAATTGCCCAACCCATTTGGCGTGCTCATCATGATGAGCTTGCCTCTGTCTTTTACGTTCTTGTTTGCCGAGAGCGTGGCCATCGTTGGTTGGACTGCTGTGTAGATTGCGTCAACTCCGTCCAGGAATCCCGCCTCATCAAGTACAACGCAGGATACGCTAGGAATTCCCCTAGCTGCGCGAGGCGTTGCAGGCAGGAAGTAGATCGTTCCAAGTCCGCGAATTGCTAATTCACTATTTGATTCTGTCAAGAATTCAATCTGTGAATCTGCAATACTGGCCGCTTGTGCGCGAATCCTTTTACCCAGAGCACCAGAGTCAGTTGCAGTTTTACTAAACACAACCGCTGAAAATCCAGGCTCAGTAAGGGCTCTGCACAATAAATAACTACATACCGTTTCTGATGCGCCGACCTGTCGGCTTTTTAAAACGATCGTATATTGATTCTCCTCTATGCTTTGGACAAGCTTTTTCTGGATCTCAAAGGGCTTGAACCTTTTGACGGTGCCGCCACTTCGGATCCATGTCAAAGGTGCGAACTTCTCCCACTCGTCGGCTGTGGGAAACTGCGGGACAAACCCCTCAGCGGTGCTTAGTTTCTTGCGCTCTTCCTCAGCTGAGAGTTTCTCCTGCTGAAATCTCTCTAATTGGTTCAGCCTCGACCGTAACGTTCGCCCGTGCATACTTCTCTAGTTGTTCAATACGCCGCTCGATTGTGCGTGTCTCGTATTGCTTCTGAGCACAATCTATCAGGATTTTGCACGCCGCAATCTGATCACTGGTCTTCAGATCTGGGTCGGGGTCCTCGACAATCCTTTGGAGCTTTTGAATTGCAGTCGGTAGTGCCGCTGTGGTTGCTCCAAATGATTGCTGAAACATCTCCTGCTGATAGCCCCAGATCGCATCCAGGAACTCATCGTGCTTTTTCCACTCGCGTACAGCCTCCACAGAGCACTTGGCTCGTCGTGCTGTGTCTCGCCATGTCATACCAGCTGCTAAAGACTGTGCAGCCAGGATCTGACGCTCATTCAGCCCAAGTGGTCGCTCCATCAATTCCTCCCAGGTTTGTGGCCGCTTCGTGGGCGGCCCAGCGGATTGCAGCCGGTTGCATCACTAGGGCAAGCCTGGCCAATTCAATCGCTATTTCCTTCAGTTCCTGTTTATCCAACTTGTCGAATTCTTTGACAAGCTTGGCGTACTGGAGGTGGTCATTGACGCTGGCCTCAATCTTCCTCATCAGAATTCTCCGATATAGGGTGTTGCTCAGCTAGAGCTGAGCCAATCTTGGAGATCAGAACTTTTGAATACAGAAGTGTTTGATCTTCATCGCCTGACTTGATACACCTTTTTATCGCGCTAAACAGTTTCTTGTTTTCTGACTCCGTATGTCTTGATTGTTCCAGGCACTCTCCGATGACCATTTCCATCGATGTGTACTCTGAACTTGTCTGAACTCTGCGTGTATAGGCATAGGTCAGGACCGATGCCAGACCCCATTCGTCGTAAGACCTGCATAGTTCACCATCGTCGTCAATTTCCTCGAATTGTCGCGCTAATGGGTGACGGAAACCTGCAGGAACCAGATTCAAAGGGACTGCCGCATCTGTGATGAATTGCACAGCACTGGAATCGCTTATATCCATGGTGCCGTACATCAAGCTGCAATTTGTTGCGTTTGAATTTCAACTCTGATGACCTCATACGGTAACCCTCTTGTGGCAAAATTTCTGTTGGCCATTTGCAAATCTGAGTCGCTTAATGCCTTGATTTCATATAGTTCCATTCTTGGTGACTCTGTCTTGATCATCATGGCTGGTTGGAGCATCTTTCTTCACTTGCGATCCTCAGATTAACCAACATAAGCTCGTCAAACGTAAAGCAAAGACTGTATGTTCCTTTTAAAAATTGAAACTGAAACGCGACATCTTTGGTTTAAACGGATATTAAAAAAGCGGTAGTTTCCTACCGCCTTAGTGAACTCAGTTTTTAACCCATCGTGGCTTCGGAATACGGACCATCGCCCCAATCAATACCGTGCTCCTCCGCGAGGTACTGGGCGTCTTGGGGTCGTAGTTGGTCCAGTAAATACAAGACCCTTTCAGCGACCCATGCTTCTGTAAGGTGCATTCCATCAATTTGATCGACGTACACTGCTATTGCTCGAACTTTGTGATTTAATCCTACTTCGTGTTCGAGAATACTTGGGTTCGGGCATTACTTCCCCCGGTTTCGGATATTGCCCACTACTGAGCAAATATCGGGCATACGCACCCCTGGGCGGTTCGTAAACAGTGTTGTGTCGCTTTGGATTGAGAGGCATTGGTTTCAGGATTCGTAACTTCCTTTCAAATTTGGAACTAATCCAAATCGTTCCTGGGCTTGGTCACGTTTCTTTTGCTTGCGTAGACGTTGGGCCAAAGACGTGACCTGTTCCATCACCTTCAATGTGTCCTCGGTGGAACAGCCTTCTGGCATCTCCTTTTTGACGACCTCTAGAAGAGGGAAAAAGACACTTGAGGCCTCTTTCATTTCTTCTATTGAAATTGGGTCTGTGTCCTTCATGTTCTTTTGTTGAATAATGAATGGTCGGGTAAACTGAAATCTCTTCCTAAAATCAGCTCCCCGACCGGGGACTGGACTTACTGACTGTTTTCCTTGCATACGCCCCGTGCGGATCAATCCGTCCTGGAACCAGCGCATGTCCTCGATGGGACCCGGTTTGCTGTGAGAGGCACTCCTCGGTTGAGCTG
>MDTA01122632.1_pt1 | contig 11942 bp, 9 predicted proteins | sample 811151 | NCBI WGS metagenome assembly MDTA01 (sample SAMN05326648, study PRJNA326480) | marine metagenome | isolation source: seawater | place: Indian Ocean: South | collected 2010 | reverse complement strand
TTAATAAAGTTAAAATATTAGATATTGGTTGTGGGGGCGGATTATTGTCAGAACCAATGAGTAAATTAGGTGCACAAGTTTTCGGTATAGATGCCTCAGAAAAAAATATAAATGTTGCAAAGCTACATGCAAAAAAAAATAATTTAGATATTAATTATAAATGTACATCACCAGAAAAATTTAATACGGAAATTAAATTTGATGTAATTCTAAACATGGAAATTGTTGAACATGTTGAAGATGTAGATTTTTTTTTAAAATCATGCTCAAAACTTTTAAAAAAAAATGGAATTATGTTTGTTGCAACACTTAATAAAACTTTAAAATCATACCTATTTGCAATTATTGGAGCTGAGTATATTTTACGGTGGCTACCTATCGGAACTCATTCTTGGGAAAAATTTATTAAGCCTAATGAGCTAATAGAAATTTTAAAAAAATATAATCTAAAAATTGAATTATTAGATGGGATGAAATTTGACTTAATAAAAGATGAGTGGTCAATAAGTTCAGATAAATCCATAAACTATATAGGAAAGTTTATTAAAAACTAATTGTTCTTATCTTCAAGCCAAGGTATCACTTCAGTCTCAATTCCTTCATCTCTAAGTTCTTTGATTTCATCAAAAGATGCAGATCCATAAATTCCTCTCTTTTTCTTTTTTTTTTGATTGTAATGAATAGACCTTGCCTCATATGAAAAATTTTCTCCCACATAGTCAAAATTATCTTTAATAAATTTTTGGTATTCTTTAATTTTTTTGTTAATCTTTTTAAGTTTTAAATCTTCACTAATATTTTTTGAGCTATTTTTATTAATTAATTTTGGTGCCATTAAACTTTTTTCAACTTGTTTTGAATTACAATTGTGACAACTTAAAAATTTTTTATTCTTAAGTTTTTCATATTCTTGTGAAGAAGCAAACCAACTATCAAAAAATAAATCACACTCTTTACAAACTAATCTATACTTAATCATAACTAATACTTAATATTTTTTTTTTTAAAAACAATATTAATTAACTTCTATAATCAGCATTAATTTCAACATATTTTTTTGTTAAATCCATTGTATAAGCTGTAAAATTTTTTGAACCGTTTGAAAGATTTATATTAATCTCAATATTATCATTCTTAATGTATTCACTTACAACATCCTCGTTATAGTTTGGGTTTATTTTTCCATTTTGAATTATATTGAACTCTCCAAAATTTAGAGACAATTTGTCCAAATCTATTGTAACACCAGCTTTACCTACTGCCATGATAATCCTTCCCCAATTTGGATCTTCTCCAGCAATAGCTGTTTTCACTAATGGTGAATTAGCAACCGAAAAAGCAATTTTTTTGGCATCAATTTCATTTTTACAATTATCAACTTTAATTGAAATAAATTTAGATGCACCTTCACCGTCCGCAACCACTCTTTTTGCTAAATTTAATAATACTTTATTAAGCGCATTATCAAATTCAAACAACTTTTCATCATTTGCATTTTTTATTTTAGAATGTTTTCTTTTTCCTGTTGAAAAAAATGTAACCATATCATTTGTACTTGTATCACTATCGCAACTAATCGCATTAAAAGTAGAAATTATATTTTTCTTAAGAAGTTTTTTTAAAATTTCATTTGAAATATCGGCATCAGTAAAGATATAACCTAATGTTGTTCCCATATTAGGCTGTATCATTCCAGACCCTTTAGCTATCCCATAAATTTTAATCTTTGTATTTCCAATTAAACATTCTTCCATTGCCATTTTGGGCTGTGTGTCTGTAGTCATAATTCCTAAAGCAGCCTTCATCCATATATATTTATTTTGGGTATATTTTATCTTATCTATTAAATCTGGAATTTTTTCTTTTATTTTATCTTCTGGAAATTTCTCACCGATTGTTCCTGTGCACCCAAAAATTATTTCTTTTGGTTTAATTTTTTTAGGTTGGTCCTCATCTTCCTTTTGTTTTTCAGTTAACCGATCAGCAGATATTTTTGCTATATTTTCCAAACTTTTATAACCTTGTTGTCCTGTAAAGCAATTTGCATTTCTAGTGTTAACAATAAGTGAAAATACTTTTTTTACTTTGTTTTTCAAATTCCATTTAATATTTTCAGATACAATTTTTGACTGAGTATAAAGTGATGCATAATTAGCACCTTCTCTAAAATAAAACATCACTAAATCATCTCGTGGATCTTTATATAAATTAGCAGATACAGTTGAAATTGAAACTCCATCGACATGATCTAAATCTTGAAACTCCTTCATTCTCTTACTTTTTGATTTAGATGATAAAAAATTGGTTAAATTTATGCCCATGGTGTTTAAAATACTTATTTAATAATTATATTAAAGGTTATATGTAAATAATAAATCATAAACTAATGTTAAATCCTCTAAGCTATATTTCAAAACTAATAAAATCAACAAATCAAAGGGAATTAGATAGAATATCCAAAATTGTTAATAAAATTAATTCCTTAGAGGAAAGCATAAAAAATTTAGAAAGTTCTGCTTTTCCAAAAAAAACATTAGAATTTAAGGAAAAATTAAAAAATGGAACAAAACTTGATCAACTACTTCCTGAGGCTTTTGCATTAGTAAGAGAAGCATCTTATAGATCAAGAAATGAACGTCATTATGATGTTCAATTAATTGGTGGAATAGTTCTTCACGAAAAAAAAATTGCTGAAATGAAAACTGGTGAGGGAAAAACGCTCACAATTGCTCTTGCAGCTTATTTAAATGCCCTTCATGAAAAAGGAGTTCATGTTGTTACAGTAAATGATTATCTAGCTAAAAGAGATGCACATGAAATGGGAGAGATATTTAGTTTTCTTGGTCTCACTGCAGGATATATCAACAATGATCAAAACGATGTTGAGAGAAAAAATAATTATAATTGTGATATTACTTATGCCACTAATAGTGAGCTCGGATTTGATTATCTAAGAGACAATATGAAATTTGAAAAAAGTGAAATGGTTCAAAGAGAACATTTTTATTCTATTGTTGATGAAATAGATTCTTGCTTAATTGATGAGGCACGTACACCATTAGTAATCTCAGGTGCTGCAGAAGATAAGACTAATCAATATCTTGCTATAGACAAATTAGTGAGGAACCTAAATAACTTAGATTATGAAATTGACGAAAAAGATAAAAATATTCTCTTGACTAATGAAGGGATCAATAATGTTGAAAAAATTTTTTCCAATGCTGGTATACTAAAAAATAATAATTTTTACGACCCAGAAAATATAGATTTAATACATCATGTAAACCAAGCTTTAAGAGCTAATCATTTATTTCAAAAAGGTAAAGATTATATTGTTCAAAATGGAAGTTTAAAAATCATTGATGAACTTACAGGAAGAATTCTTGAGGGAAGAAGATTTGGAGATGGACTGCACCAAGCACTCGAGGCTAAAGAAAAGGTAGATATACAAGCAGAAAATCAAACATTAGCATCAATCACATATCAAAATTATTTTAAACTATATGAAAAAATTTGTGGATGTACAGGAACTGCTTTAACAGAATCTGAAGAATTTTTTGAAATATATAATTTACCTGTTGTTGTTATTCCAACTAACAAAAAGATGATTAGAAAAGATTTTAATGATCAAATATTTAGAACAGAAGCAGAAAAAAACACTGCAATTATAAAAAAAATTAATGATTGTCATCAAACTGGCCAACCCTTATTAGTATTTACTTCTAGTATAAATAAATCTGAAGTTTACTCAAAACTCTTAAAAAAAGAAAAAATTAATCATGTTGTTTTGAATGCTAAAAATCATGAAAACGAGGCAGAAATTATTGCAAACGCCGGAAGAGAAGGATCTGTAATAATAACAACAAGTATTTCTGGAAGGGGTGTAGATATTCAACTTGGTGGAAAAAAAGGATCTATTCCAGATGAGATTTTAAAAAAAGATAAAGAAAAAATTAAATCTCTTGGTGGTTTATTTGTAATAGGAACTGAACGAATGGAGTCAAGAAGAGTTGATAATCAAGCAAGAGGTAGATCTGGTCGACAAGGAGATGAGGGAAGTTCAATTTTTTTTGTTAGTCTTGAAGATGATTTAATGAGAATCTTTGGTTCAGAGTCCATGAATAGTATTTTACAAAAATTAGGTTTAAAAAACGGTGAAAGTATTGATCATCCATGGATTAATAAGGCATTAGAAAGGGCTCAACAAAAGGTAGAGGCTAGAAATTTTGATATAAGAAAAACACTAATCAAGTTTGATAATGTATTAAATGATCAAAGACATGTAATTTTTTCTCAGAGAAAAGATGTAATGAATAATAAAGAAATTTTTGAATATTCTAATCTTTTTTTGAATGAAATTTTCGATGATCTAATAAGATTAAAAAATTTAAATAGTTCAAATCCAAAAAATACTGATTTTATCAATAAAATTAAACAAATTTTAGGAAAAAGTTTTGAAGAATCTGAAATTGAAAATTTAATTTCACTTAATGATAATGCTCTTAAAGAAAAAATAACTCAAAAATTTGAAGAAGTACGAGAAAAAAGAGTTAAAATTATTGGGAAGGAACAATCAAAAGAAATAGAAAAAAGAATATTTTTACAAACAATTGATATGAATTGGAAATCGCATATTCAATATCTTGAACAATTAAGGCAAGTAATTGGACTTAGATCTTATGGGCAAAGAGACCCTTTGATTGAATATAAAAAAGAAGCATTTGATTTATTTGAAAATTTATTGAATAAATTAAAACAAGATCTAATAACAATACTAATGAATCTTCAGGTTGTAGAATCTCCAAGAGAAAAGGTGGGGGTACCAAAACAAAAAAAAATTGACCCTAAATATATTGGAAAAAAGATGAGTAGAAATGAACCTTGTTTTTGTGGATCGGGTAAAAAGTATAAACGTTGTTGTGGTGCCTTATGAATAAATTGCTAATAAAATCAAACTTATTATTGTTAATCCAATTATAGGAATTAAAAACTTCTTTGATTTAAGTATTAGACTAAAATTTTTATCAGGAGCTTTTAAAGAACTTAAATTATCTAAATTACTTATAAAACCTTTATTTCTTCCAATTCTTAAAAATTTATTTTTTCTATCGCTGAAAATTTCTTCTGAAGACATTGTTTTAAAAATCTCAATATTCTTTTTCAATGAGTCTTTAATACTGTGTAACATTAAATTTTTATCTCTATGAGCTCCTCCGGTTGGTTCTGGAATTATTTCATCAATTATATTAAGTTCCAATAAATCTTTTGCTGAAAGTTTCATTGCTTTTGCAGCATCAAGCATTTTTTTTGGATCTCTCCACAAAATAGTGGCACAACCTTCAGGAGATATAACAGAGTATATTGCATTCTCTAACATTAATACTTTATTAGCAGATGCAAGAGCTATGGCTCCACCTGAGCCTCCCTCTCCAATTACGATTGCTATAGTCGGTACTTTTAATTTCATGCAACATTCAATTGATCTTGCAATTGCTTCAGCTTGACCTCTTTCCTCTGCTCCTACACCAGGATAAGCACCTGGTGTATCTATAAATGAAATAATTGGTAAGTTAAATCTGTCTGCTAGTTCCATTAAACGTATAGTTTTTCTGTAACCTTCTGGTCTCATCATTCCAAAATTTCTTTCTATTCTGCTTTCTAAATCATCACCTTTTTCTTGACCTATAACTAATACTGATTGACCATTAAATTTAGCAAAACCAGTTAGTACAGATTTATCTTCTCCGTAATTTCTATCTCCGGATAACGGAATAAAATCCTCAAATAAATTGTCAATAAAAAATTTTGATTTGGGTCTATCTTCATGTCGTGCAACTTGAGTTGTTTGCCAAGGATCAAGGTTTGAATATATGTGGGAAAGTTTCCTATCTAGTTCATCTTGGGTTTGAGAAATTTTTTGAGTATCTACTTCTGAAAGACCACTTTGATTAAACGGATCTTTAAGCTTCTGAAGCTCAATTTCTAGTTCTTTTATTTCTGTTTCAAAATTAAGATAATTTTTCATTTATATTTAATTAATTATGAAAAATGACAATAAAATGTCAATGCTTCACTAAACTATTTGACTTCATTTTACTTGAGTTTTAGAAGAGTTATGATGGAAAAAAATTACATCACTGTCAATAATTTAAAAGTTTCAGACAAATTACTAAAATTTGTTAATGAGGAATTATTAAACGATACCAATATTACACCTGAAAAATTTTGGAAAGGTTTTGATAAGTCAGTTCATGAATTAGCACCAAAAAATAAAGAATTATTAAAAAAAAGAGAGTATTTACAGGGAAAAATTGATGAATGGCATAAAAAAAATAAAAGTGAGGTGTTCAATCTTGATAATTATAAAAAATTTTTAAAGGAGATTGGGTATTTAGTGGATGAGGGACCAGACTTTAAAATTGAAACAAATAATGTAGATGATGAAATAACAAAAATTGCTGGGCCACAATTAGTAGTGCCGATAATGAATGCGAGATATACACTCAATGCTGCAAATGCTCGTTGGGTAAGTTTATATGATAGTTTGTATGGAACTGACGTGATTGAGTCTGAAGAGGGTGGCAGTGAAAGATATGATCCTAATAGAGGACAAGAAGTTATTAAATATGTAAGAGAATTTTTTGATAAATATATTCCAATAGATGGAACCAGTTGGAAAAATATTGCTGCTTTAAAAATAATTAATAAAGACTTAATTATTATTAAAGACGGCAATGAATATAAACTTAAAGATACAGAAAAATTTATTGGTCATAGGGGAGATGTAAAAAAACCTGAGGCAATTATTTTACAAAATAATAAGCTCCATTTTGAAATTATAATTAATCCAAGAGCTTTTAGTGCTGCTCATGATATTGCGGGAATTAGTGACGTAATTGCTGAGTCTGCAATTTCAACTATTTGTGATAATGAAGATAGTGTAGCTGCTGTTGATGCAGAAGATAAGGTCATATGTTACAAAAATTGGCTTGGTTTAATGAAAGGTAATCTTAAAGTTCAATTTGAAAAAAAAGGTAAAATCTTAGAAAGAAAATTAAATCCTGACAGAAGTTATATCTCAAAGGATGGTAAAGGATTAAAATTGCATGGAAGAAGTTTGTTATTAATAAGAAATGTCGGCCACTTAATGACTAATTCATCAATTATTTTGAAAGATGGAAGCGAGGTACCTGAAGGAATTATGGATGCATTTATTACATCGGCAGCTGCAATTCATGATTTAAAGAGAAAAAAAAACTCAAGGTTTGGTTCAATTTATATAGTAAAACCAAAAATGCACGGACCAGAGGAAACTGCATTTACTGATTTACTTTTCACAAAAGTTGAAGAAACTTTAGAGTTGAAAAAAAATACATGTAAAATTGGTATCATGGATGAGGAAAGAAGAACTTCAGCAAATTTAAAAGAATGTATTAGATCTTTAAAAAACAGGGTGTTTTTTATTAATACAGGTTTCTTGGATCGGACAGGTGATGAAATGCACACATCAATGGAGGCTGGACCAATGATAAAAAAAGGTGATATGAAATCATCAAAATGGATCTCAGCATATGAAAATAATAACGTTGATATTGGTTTAACCTGTGGTTTTTCTGGTAAAGCTCAAATAGGAAAAGGTATGTGGGCTGCACCTGATATGATGAAACAAATGTTAGTTGAAAAAATTGGCCATTTAAAAGCAGGAGCTAATTGTGCATGGGTACCATCACCTACTGCAGCTTCATTACATGCACTTCACTATCATGAAATAAATATATTTAAAGAACAAAAAAAAATATTGAACAGAGAAAAAGCTAAACTAAATGATCTTTTAACTATACCGATAGCAGATAGGCCAAACTGGTCAGTTGATGAAATAAATTCTGAAATTTCTAATTCCGCTCAAACTATTTTAGGTTATGTTGTTAGATGGATAGACCAAGGTGTTGGTTGCTCAAAAGTTCCTGATATTAACAATATTGGATTAATGGAAGACAGAGCAACTCTTAGAATTTCGTCACAACACATTGCAAATTGGATACACCATGGAATAACAACTAAAATTCAAGTAACTGAAATTATGAAGCAAATGGCAAAAATTGTTGATCAACAAAATAAAGACGATAAGAAATACGTAAAAATGAGTGATAATTTTGAAAATTCTATAGCATTTAAAGCTGCATGTGATTTAATTTTTAAAGGCAAAGAACAACCATCTGGTTATACTGAGCCTCTTCTTCATTTAAATAGAATAGAAAAAAAAATTAATCAGAATTAGAATTTAATTTTGCCCTGTTTTTGAAGGCAGAGAATAAAGTCCCATCATCTAAACTTTCTATTTCTCCACCAACTGGTAATCCTTGTGCCAACTTTGTAATCTTTACTTTGGAAGTTTTAAGACTATCTTGAATATAATAAGCTGTAGTTTGACCTTCTACAGTGGCACTTGTTGCTAAAATTACTTCCTCAATTTTTTCTTTTTTTACCCTCTCCACCAGAGAATTAATCAAAAGATCTTCTTTTCTTTGTCCTACTGATGATATTGTACCACCAAGAATATGAAAATATCCTTTGTAAACATTTGAATTTTGAATAGACCATTGGTCAGCTAAATCTTCAACTACACATATCTTATCAAATTTTTCCTTAACATTTTCACAATTTATACAGCCATCAGAGTTTGATTTTAATGATCCACATGACTTACATCTAACAACATTCTTGTAAACTTGGGCTAAAGTGTTTGCCATAGGTTTAACAAGTTCATCTCTATTACCTACTAATTTCAAAACAATTCGCTTTGCTGATTTAGGACCGAGTCCAGGAAGTTTTGAAATTAACTTAACTAAATTTTCTATCTCGCTAATATTTTGCATTTCAAAGTGGCCACTTAAATCCGGGAATCCCAAATCCACCTGTGGCTTTTGAAATTTCCTCTTTAGTCTTTGCTTTCAATTGAGCTTTTGCATTATTATGAGCTGCCACAATTAAATCTTCAATTACAGTTTTATCTTCTTTTATAATTTCTTTTGAAATTTCAATACTTTCCATTTCTCCATCACCGTCTAAAACCACCTTAACTGAATTCGATCCAGATACACCTTCGGCTTTTATTTTTTTTATTTTTTCCTGGCTTTCCTTCATTTTGGCTTCTAGCTCTTTAGCCTTATCTAAAATTTTTGAAAAATCAGTCATCTATTCTTTGTTTTTATTGAGAACATCAACTAAATTAGCATCAGGAAATTTTTTTAAAATTTCATTATAAAATTTTGTTTTTTTTTCATTTTCTATAATTTTAATTTTTCTATTTTTTTCTCTTTCACTTATTGATTGTTCACCTTTTAGTTTACTAAAAGTTATAATCCATCTTTCACTTGTCCAATCAAAAAGTTTTAAAGATAAATCTTTAACAAAATTTTTATCTAAATTTTCATTAAATGAAATTTCTATTCTATTTTTTTCGAAACTTACTAAATTTACATTTTTTTCAAGTTCATACTTAAGTTTTGCCTCTTTATTTTCAACACAACAATTCAAAAGATCCTCAAAAGAACTAATTGATTTTTTTGCTTCAACTTTTTTATTCTCTTTTAGCTCAGGTTTTAACTTTTTTTCTTGAGTGATATTCTTAATCTGATTAATTGCTTCATAATTTTTAATATCGTTGTTATTTTGATTATTATTCAAATCGTGGTTCATTGATATTGATGAGTCATCAAAATTTTTATTTTCAGATTTTTTCTTTGTCGATGCAATATGAATTAACCTAATCAAAAACATTTCCATTGACAAATTTTGGTTAGATACAATATCTAACTCTTCAATAGTTCTGATTGAAAATTGCCAAAAAAGTATTAATACTTGATTGTCCACTTTATTGGATATTTCTTTAATTTTTAAAAAATCTGTATCATTAAGAGAGAAATTTGTACCTTCTAATGTTAATGAATTTATATTTTTAAAGTAATATATTAATTCTATAAAATCGTTTATAAAAACTTTTGGCTCTATTCCTTGATCATAAATTTTTCTATATATTTCAATTACTTTTTTTTCATCTCCCTTTAGAATCAACTCAAACATCTCAATAATTTGTGATTTATCAAAAAGTCCAAAAATTTTTTGAGCTGATTTTAGATCTAATTCTTTATTCTTATCTAGACTCAATATACCTCTGTCTAACAAAGATAAGGCGTCCCTGACAGACCCTTCCGAAATTTTTACAATTAATTTTATAGCTTCATCTGAAACTTTGCTGTTCTCCTTTTCTTTTATTTTTTTTAAATAATTAAACAATTCTGATGATTTAATTCTTGGTAAATCAAATCTTTGACATCTAGATACCACTGTTATTGGGATCTTTTTTATTTCAGTTGTAGCAAAAATAAATTTTAAATATTCAGGTGGCTCCTCTAGTGTTTTTAACAAAGCATTAAAAGCCTGCTTGCTTAACATATGTACTTCATCAATTATAAATATTTTATATCTAGATGACGTTGGACCATATCTTGAAAACTCAATCAAATCTCTAACATCATCAACTCCTGTTTTACTTGCTGCATCCATCTCTAAAACATCAATGTGACTTGAGTTAGTAATGGCATCACAATTTTCACATAAATTATCATTACATAAATTTTCTATTCCGTTTTTACAATTAAGTGACTTTGCAATAATTCTTGCTATTGTTGTTTTGCCAACGCCTCTAATACCAGTAAACAAGTATGCATTCGGGATTTTATCCAATTTTATTGAATTGATAATTGTTTCAGCAACAATATCTTGCCCAATTAAATCCTCAAACTTTTGTGGTCTATACTTTAAAGCAAAAACTTTAGATTTTTTATTCATAATAAATCCTTAGGAGACTAGACCCGTCTAACTGTCAATACGACTGCTGAGTTTCCTCCCTGGTCGGGTTCATGCAGCAAACGCCCTAGCCTCCAAAACTATTATAGCAGTTATAATTTCTAATCTACAATAAAAGATTGAAATTTATTTTTCTCTGATTTTGTCAGCTTCAAAAACACCTAGGACGTGAAAATCTTCACAATGTAATCCCAATTCTTCCAAAGATTTTTGGACATTCTTATCCTCAATGTGTCCATCTAAATCACAAAGAAAGAAATATGAGTCAAAAGAATTTTTTTCAGGGTAACTTTGTAATTTTGTTAAATTTACTCCATTAATAGCGAATCCGCCCAGTGATTGATATAATGCTGCAGGTTTACTTTTTAATTTAAATAAAAAAGATGTGATATATTTTTTATTACTAAACTCTGGTTGTGAAATATTTTTTCCCATTATTAGAAATCTTGTGAGATTACCTTTTTCATTTTCAATATTCTTTTCAAGAATTGTTAATCCATAAGTTTCTGCACTAAGTGTTGAGGCAATAGCTGCATTTTTTTTATCTTTAATTTTAGAAACCATTTCAGCTGAACCAGCTGTATCTGCACTCACATGCTCAATTAGGTTATGTGACTTAATAAAATTTGAACATTGTGACAATGCTTGTGAGTGTGAATATACATTCTGAATTTCGGATATTTTTGCACCAGGAACAGCTAACAAATTATGCTCAATTTTTTGAAAGTATTCAGAATAAATATTTAATCTGTATTGAAATATAAGATATTCAATTCCAATGTTACCTGTGATCCTATTTGACTCTGGAATGATTATTTTTGAGTTTGTATCTTTCATCGCTTTTGCAAAACATTCATCAAAAGTTTTGCATGGTATGATCTCAGAATTAGGTTCAATAGAAAGTGCAGCAAGATGAGAATATGCTCCAAAAGTTCCTTGAAAATAAATTTTACTCATGGGGATTTATATTCCATTATTTTTTTAATAGCCACAAAATCCTCTTCAGTATCTATTCCTATTGAGGATGATTTGGCAAGTGCAACATTAATTTTAATATTGTTATCTAATGCTCT
>MDTA01068493.1_pt1 | contig 11942 bp, 12 predicted proteins | sample 811151 | NCBI WGS metagenome assembly MDTA01 (sample SAMN05326648, study PRJNA326480) | marine metagenome | isolation source: seawater | place: Indian Ocean: South | collected 2010 | reverse complement strand
GGCAGACGATCGCGATAGGCGAGCCAATCGGGTGATGCTGACTCCTTTAGCTAAACGTCTAGAGCCAGAATATCATAAATTGGCCCTTCAGTTGGAAGAACGAATTGCCGCCAATTTCACCCAAAGGCAATTAGCCGATTTCAGTGATTATTTGAGGAGGCTGGTCGATTCGCTCGAAAGCGGCCTAACAGCCAAGTAAGATGACACTTAACACACAAGTGGCGATCATCGGCAGCGGCCCTGCTGGACTTCTGCTTTCTCAATTGCTGCATAAGCAAGGGATCGAATCGGTCATCCTGGAGAAGCACGCACGTGCTCACGTTGAGGGACGTATTCGGGCCGGAATTCTGGAACAGGGAACGGTCGATATACTTAAGGAAGCGGGCGTTGGCGAAAGGCTCCATCGCGAGGGACTCATTCACGACGGCATCGGCATACAGTTCAATGGCACCAACCACCGGATTGGCTTCAAAGCCGACAATACCGGCAGAACGGTAACTGTCTATGGGCAAACAGAAGTCACCAAAGACCTCATGGATGCCCACGCCAGTCGTGGGCAAGAACCTTTTTATGAAGCCGAAGAAGTTCGCATTAGCGGGATTGAAGAGGGTAGCCCCGCTCTTCACTGCATCTATCGGGGAGCACCTCTCGCGGTGAAGTGCCAATTCGTCGTCGGCTGCGACGGTTATCACGGCATATCCCGAGGCTCCATTCCTTCAAACATCCTGCAAACCTTCGAGCGCGTTTACCCCTTTGGCTGGCTAGGCGTGTTAGCCGATGTGAAGCCTGTATCCGAAGAGCTGATATACAACAAGCACGAGGACGGCTTTGCTTTGGCCAGCCAACGCTCCCCAACCAGGAGCCGCTATTACATCCAATGCGACGCAAACGAATCGATTGATAATTGGCCAGATGAACGATTCTGGGAAACTTTGATCCACATGTTCGGCCCGGAAGTCGGGTCCCAAATCGAAACCGGGCCATCGATCGATAAAAGTATCGCCCCGCTTCGCAGTTTTGTAGCCGAACCGATGCGCCACAAATCTTTGTTTCTAGCCGGCGATGCCGCTCACGTGGTACCTCCAACCGGCGCCAAAGGATTGAATCTGGCCGCATCGGATATCCACTATCTCACCGAAGGCATGATTGATTACTTTTCTACTGGCACCACGAGCGGCCTAGATCAGTATTCCAGCCGATCGCTCGCCCGGGTCTGGAAGGCGATTCGGTTTTCCTGGTGGTTTACTAACCTAACTCACCGCTTTCCCGGAGACGAAACGCATGGCATGGGACACAAAATTCAACTCGCCGAACTGGATTACCTGGTAAACTCGGACTCAGCTAAAGCAAGCCTTGCGGAGAATTACGTGGGCCTACCTTTCTAATTTCACGTGCTCGCAAACGATAAACCCTTCCTCATATGGAGTCATTTACGCCCAAAGATAGCGATAGCCATCCCCCCCTCATTCATCCACCGTACAAATCGAGCATCACCCGAAGCCCCACTGAGGAACCGATCATCGTTCCCCAGACCATCACGGAACTGACCGGACCCAAGTTCAATCCTTCCATGCTGCCAGAAGATTCCTATGATCTCACCAATAATAGTCGGAATTCAGGCGAGCCCATCGGGGAAAGGCTGATAGTTGCCGGACGCGTTCTCGATGAAAACGGAGTACCGATTTCCGGGGTAATGGTCGAGATTTGGCAGGCTAATTCGGCGGGCAAATATACCGATAGAGAGGACCAGCATCACGCGGCGGTCGATCCCAATTTCCTAGGGGCAGGTAGAACCATAACTGATGAAGATGGCTGGTATCGATTTATCACGATTCGCCCCGGCGCCTACCCTTGGGGCAATCATGCAAACGCTTGGCGGCCGCATCACATCCACTTCTCGATTCTTGGCAAGAATATCATGACGCGCCTGGTCACGCAGATGTACTTCGAAGGGGATCCTCTGTTGCCGTTTGACCCGATTTATAATGCTGCTCCCGATGATGCTAGAACCCGCCTGATAGCGGCCTTTTCTTTGGACCTTACCGAGCAAGGATTTGCACTTGGATACCGTTGGGACATCGTCATCCGCGGACCGAAAGCAACCCCTTTCGAAGATTAGCATGAGTTACGAGAAACAAACACCCTCTCAGACCATCGGCCCCTTTTTTTCCTATGGACTGACACCTCAGCAGTATGATTACGATTACTCGGACCTGGCAACCGGAGATCTCGTTGCCGATGGAATCCAAGGTGAAGCCATTAACCTGATTGGCACCATTTACAACGGTGACGGCCAGGAGCTGAGACATGCCATTATTGAAAGCTGGCAAGCCGACAGCATGGGCAGATATGCCAAAATGGGCCTCATGGAAACCTTTTCCGGCTTCGCCCGCGTCGGCACTGGGAGAGGTGAGGATCCCCGTTACCGGATTCGTACCGTCAAGCCCGGGCGCGTCGACCAACGACAGGCACCGCACATCGCACTCACTCTTTTTTCCCGCGGCCTAATGCATCATGTCTACACCCGCCTCTACTTTTCGGATGAGGAGGAAGCCAACGAAAAGGATCCCCTGCTCCAGAGGTTGCCAGCTCATAGACGACAGACACTCATCGCCAAAAGAGTTGAAGCGGAAAACGTAATCTTCTACCAATTCGATATTCACATGCAAGGAAACCAGGAGACAGTATTTCTGGAATTCTAGTAAGAAAATCGCTTTTCACCGCACCATGAGCTCGCCCGCCTACATCTATGACTACATCCGCACGCCGATTGGCCGCTATGGAGGTTCATTGTCATCTGTACGCGCCGATGATTTGGCAGCCTTGCCGATCCTCGCGCTGATGGAGAGAAACCCCTCCGTTGACTGGTCCGCCACAGATGACGTTATCTTGGGTTGTGCCAACCAAGCAGGGGAAGATAATCGCAACGTGGCTCGTATGGCACTTCTCCTAGCGGGCATGCCATTGAGCGTTCCAGGGCTGACACTGAACCGATTGTGCGGCTCCGGAATGGAAGCTATCGGATACGCGGCCCGGACCATTTGGACAGGTGAAAACAACATGCTGATAGCCGGGGGCGCAGAATCCATGTCGAGGGCGCCTTTGGTCATGGCTAAGTCGGAGAGGAGCCGGCTACCCGATGCCAATTTGTACGATACTACCTTGGGCTGGCGCTTTATAAATCCTCGGTTTGAGGAACAGTACGGAGTAGATTCTATGCCCGAAACTGGCGAAAACATCGCCTGCGAATGGGGCATCAGTCGCGCGGATCAGGACGCCTTCGCGCTACGATCTCACCAAAAAGCCGTGCGGGCCCAATCCGATGGAACTCTCGCAAAGGAAATCATTACAGTCAAAACTACCAACGAGCAAGGCGAGTCCGTCGTAGTCGAGAAAGACGAACATCCTCGAGCCGATACTTCGCTGGAAAAACTGGCCGCACTCGCGACCCCTTTCCGAGAAGACGGAACGATCACCGCTGGCAATTGCTCCGGCATAAACGACGGCGCCGCGGCTTTGTTGATCGGCTCGGAATCGGCCGGCGAACAGTTTGGATTGTCCCCTATCGCGAAGATCTCAGCCATCACGGTCACCGGCGTCGAGCCGCGCGTCATGGGCATGGGCCCACACCCGGCCACCGAGAAACTGCTTCGAATAACCGGCCTCGCCCTAGCGGACGTCGATCTCATCGAAATAAACGAAGCTTTCGCGTCGCAGAGCTTGGCCGTGCTCCGCCAACTCGGAATTCCCGACAACGCGGATCGCATCAACGTTAACGGAGGAGCTATTGCCTTGGGGCATCCCCTAGGCATGTCTGGCGCCCGCATCACTGGAACGGCCGCTCGCGAGCTTAAACGCCGGGGGGGTAATCGCGCCATCTGCACGATGTGTATCGGGGTTGGCCAAGGAATGGCCATCCTGCTTGAGGCGGTATGATACTATGAAATCCTCACTTGATGGATCGAGCCCTCTGTCCCCGGATAAGCGCCTCCAAGCCATGCTTGCCGTCGAAGCGGCCCTCGCTTCTGCTCTGCAAAAGTCGGGAATCATTTCTAAAGAGCAGGCCGCCGCAATCTCAGAAGCCTGCGAATCCAAGTCTTTCAATGCCATCCCCTTGAATCAAGCAGGAGCTATCGCGGGTACGCCGGTCATTCCGCTGGTCAAAGAAATTGTCTCTCGGACAAAGGCGAAATCCGGCGGAGCCGCTAGCTATATACACTACGGTGCAACCAGTCAGGACATATTGGATACAGCTACGGTTCTACAACTAAAGGAGGCGGTGAGTCAAATCGGTCGCCAACTCCAAAGGATAGAATCCGCCTTCTCGAGCCTGGCCAAAGAACATGTCAATACGGTCGTCCTCGGCCGTACATTGCTTCAACCGGGACCACCTGTAAGCTTCGGTCTCAAGGTCGCCGCTTGGAAAGCCGCAATCACGCGAGGTAGACAACGATTGGAAGCGGCGGCGAACGGCGGTCTCGTAGTTCAATTCGGTGGGGCAGTCGGAAATCTATCTAGTCTAGACGATAAAGGAATGCAGATCGCCCAATTCTTGGCTGCCGAACTGGACCTCGAACTTCCAGATGCTCCCTGGCACACCCATCGCGATCGAATGGCCGAGCTCGCATCGGCGACTGGAATCCTGATTGGAAGTATGGGTAAGATCGCCCGCGATATATCGCTGCACGGCCAGGGAGAAGTTGGAGAGCTGCACGAAGCGGCGCCGACCGGTGAAGGCAGCTCCTCCGCGATGCCTCACAAGCGAAATCCAGTCAGCTGCATGCACGTTCTAGTCGCATCAAATCAGGCTCCAGCACTGGTGTCGTCCCTGCTATCTGCCATGCCACAGGAGCACGAACGCGGGTTGGGTGGATGGCAATCAGAGTGGCCCACCCTGCAAACCCTATTCGCGGCCGCAATGTCGGCCTCGACAGCGATGGCAGAGCTTTCGGAAAGATTGGAGGTGGATACCGCCAAGATGAAATCAAACTTGCAGTCCACACGGGAAGTTGTATTTTCGGAAAGACTCGCGACCTCCCTCATTCCCCAACTGGGCCGCTTGGAAGCCCAACAACTCGTTAGCGACCTGGTGGCTAAATCCAACGCACACGGAAAACGTCTCTCTGAACTGGCCGCTGAAGACGCAACCATTCAATCCACCCTCAACGCAGCTGGCTTGGAAGCCGTATTCTCTATCGAACTGAGCCTCGGATCTAGCGAAGAGCTTACCAACCGCCTCCTTCAGGCTTAGCACTTTTTGTCATGCCCAGCATTCGGACGAGCGACGAGATTGAGATTAGTTACGAAATCTCGGGCGAATCATCAAAGCCCACCTTAATGTTTTCCCATTCGCTCGGCGCAACGAGATCCATGTGGGGCAAGCAGATCGAAGGGTTCTCGAGAGATTTTCGAATCCTCCGTTACGACACTCGGGGCCATGGTCAGTCTGGGTCGCCACAAGGCCCGTACACTCTGAAACGCTTGGGCCAAGACGCCGTGGAATTGCTGGATAACCTGAATATCAGGTCGGTTCACTTCTGCGGACTCTCCTTGGGCGGCATGACGGGGCTCGAGCTTGGGATCCAGGCCCCCGAACGATTAAAGTCACTCGCAATCTGCTGCGCCTCGGCCCATCTTCCACCAAAAGAAATGTGGGATGAACGCATCAAACGAGTGACCGAACTCGGGTTGAGTTCTATTACAGAGACAGTATTGCGTCGATGGTTCACCCCTTCATATCTAGAAAAAGAATGGAAAGACATTGAGGCAGTGAAGAGCCAACTACTATCAACGCCAAGAAGAGGTTATGCGGGTTGTTCCGCAGCGATACGGGATATGGACCTTCGGGCGAAACTGAACAATATAGACAAGCCTTGCCTTGTAGTTGCCGGAAGGGATGACCAGGCGACACCGCCCAAACATGGAAAGCTCATTGCCGCAGGAATAGTCGGGAGTCGCTATGCAGTAATCACAGATGCGGCCCATCTCGCCAATATCGAACAGGGAGACTCCTTTAATTCTATAGTATCCAGTTTTTTATTTCAGAATATTTAATGAAAGAAACCAAACAGGAAACTCACAAGCGGGGGTTGCAAAACCGTCGATCGGTTCTTGGCGACGAATACGTGGACAAAGCCATCGAGGGCGCCAATGAACTCAACGCCGAATTCCAGGATTTCATTACCCGCTACGCCTGGGGCGAGATTTGGGATCGACCTGGTCTTGACAAACAGACTCGCAGTTTGTTGACCCTAGCTATTCTCGTCACTCTGGGGAATGATGAAGAACTCAAGATGCACGTCCGGGCTGCTATTACCAATGGCGTTTCGGTCGAGGAGATAAAGGAGGTCTTCATGCACGCTGCCGTCTACAGCGGACTTCCCTCCGCCAATAAAGCCTTCAAGCTAGCGGTACCCATCCTTCAAGAACTCGGAGAATTGTAAGCCCATCCGGATTCACGCAATTACATGAAAACCGTTCCTGTCATTACGCCTGAAAAAGCCGCTAGTAAGGTTAAGTCTGGGGACGCTCTACTCGTTGGCGGTTTCGGGATGACAGGAAACCCGGTTGGTCTTCTGCACGCCTTAGCAAAGACCGAAGCAAGCAACTTGACCTACATTGGGAACAATATCGGCGAATCCAATCTTGGCGGTGGGAAATTGCTTCGCAACGGGCAGGTCAAAAAAATGGTCGGCTCGTTTTTCACCAGCAACCCGGATGCCGTAAGAGCCACCCAATCGGGCGACGTGGAATACACTCTCCTTCCTCAAGGCAGCCTAGCCGAGGCGATAAGAGCCGGTGGGGCAGGCATTGGCGGCTTCTACACACCGACTTCCGTGGGTACAATCTTGGCTGAAAATCGAGAAATGAAGATTTTCAATGGCGTGGAACAGATTCTAATCGAGAGCATTCGCGGAAACATCGGCTTGGTTCGCGCTTGGAAAGCCGATACGTTCGGTAACCTGATCTATCGAATGACGGAACAGAATTTCAACAAAGCCATTGCCACTGCTGCCGACCTAGTGATCGCTGAGGTCGAGGAGATCGTACCAGCTGGCGAAATAGCGCCAGACGCCATCCACACGACGGGCTGCTACGTGGATTTCCTAGTCGAGCACAAACTGAAGGAAGAGAACCTTGGATCTTCAGCGAGTATTGATCGCAATCGCGACATTCCGGAATCCCGTCTTAACATAGCCCGACGAGCCTATCGGGAGCTTAAGAGAGGCGATGTGGTAAACCTCGGCATCGGCATCCCCACCCTGGTCGCAGAACTCATTTCTGAAGACGATGAAATAATACTCCATACCGAAAACGGAATGCTGGGCGTCGGACCCGCTCCCTCCGACGGAAGCGGGGCCATGGATTATCCGGTTAATGCCGGGAAGGTTCCCGTTACAGCTCTCAAAGGGACCAGTTACTTCGACAGCACCGAATCATTCAGCATGATCCGAGGCGGCCACTTGGACGTCGCCGTTATGGGCGGTCTAGAGGTCGATGAAGCTGGTAACTTCGCCAACTGGGCTGTACCCGGCAAATCACTGCTCGGAGTCGGTGGAGCTATGGATCTGGCGTTAGGAGCAAAGAATTTGATTATCACCATGACCCACAATAATCGGGATGGGTCTTCAAAGGTCGTTCCTCTGTGCTCTTTGCCCCTCACTGCCAGGAAAGCCGTGAACCTGATTATTACCGACCTAGCCGTATTCGATTTCAGTGCGGGCTGCCTCACCCTCCGGGAAATCATGCCCAAATCGAGTTTGGATAGGATTCGAGAAAACACGGCGGCTAAGTTCGTCGAACGTCTACACCAAAGCCATGTCTAGCAAATCTGACAAAACACAAGTAATCGGAGCCTGGTTTCTTAAGAAATCCAATAACGCCTACAAAGGCCGGGGCGAACTTCATAAGCCCGGTTTTCTTCTTCGTGTTTGCCATGTTTCTATTCGCCACCGTTGTTAGGAAGACAAGATTGGACAACCGCTTTGCCCCGAGGTTGCTTGCCAAGTCCGGAACAGACACGCGCAAGATAGTCTTGGCCATCATGGTCGGGACGGCGTCTATGTCTACTGTCATGTCCGATGTGCCCGCCTGCACTATTTAGATGGCTTTAGCGTTAGGGATCTTTCAACGCGAAAACCTGCAACTGGGACCTTCAAAAACCGCTACAGCCTTCCCCCGGCCCACTACCGCTAGAGCCATGAGCATTCCTTATCTCGGGAACAATCCGCTTCTGCCCGTGATCAAGACCGGCATCATTCGCGTTTTCGGTTGAGCCAGCACTTTCCGCAGAAAGTTTAGATGCCTTGACGTAAACGATTGACTGGCCTCGGCTGGCTTGGGGTCCTCCCCTCTTTAGAGGGCGGCGACCAATTCACAAATCGAATTACCTTTACCAGTTAGCGGCAGCTTCGGCCATGCGGTTTCGCAGTTCTCGACGAAGCGACTTGACCAGATTCGCACTTTCCGGATCGCGAGCGAGATTGGTCAATTCCTCTGGGTCGTTTTCGTAGTCGTATAATTCCACACCGAAATCGCCTTCATCCCACTCCGTGTAACGGTGGCGATCCGTACGAATCGTGCGTCCCAGAAACTTGGATCCATCCGCCCGGCGAACCGTACGAGCTTCAGTCACGCTGTAAGCCGATTTCCTCAAATTCGAATCCGGATCAGCCAGTGCAGGCAATAGACTCTTCCCCATCACATGATCGGGTATTTCGAGCCCGCATAGTTCGCTCAAGGTTGGGTAAAGGTCGACTAGTTCCGTGGGTGATTTAGCCACCTTCCCCTTTTCAAACTCCGAACTCGGGGCGGAAATGATAAGGGGAACGCGAGCTGATCCCTCAAAGAGATCACTTTTCTGCCAGAGGCCGTGGGCTCCCAAATGATAGCCATGATCGGATACAAATACAATTATGGTGTTGTCCGCGAGATCCAAACGATCGAGGGTATCCAAAAGCTTGCCTACCTGAGTATCCACCAAAGTGATCGACGCGTAGTAAGCTTGAATGATCTCCTTGCGAATCTCGATCCCCAAATCGAGCTGACCTGGCCGATCCTGGAGAGCCGCCTTGGGAATATCGTCGCGATCGTCTTCCGGCATTATGTAGGGATCGATTAGAGATCGCGGATACATGTCGAAATAAGTATGCGGGGCCACGTAAGGCGTGTGGGGCCGATAGAATCCCATGGCGATAAAGAAGGGTCGGCCGGTTTTGTCTGGGTGATTCTTTTCCAGCAACTCAATCGCCATGGCAGCTCCAATCCCGTCCGTATGCTCGTATTCCTGGCTAGTAATCTCCAGCCAACTCAAGGTTCCTCCTGAGCTTGCCCCCTCCACGATGATATTGAGATCTTGCTCGAAAACCTTGTCGATGCCGATTGGATTTCTCACTTCCTCCCAGGACGCCGGGTCATCGCGGCCATTGGTTCCTATCTGGCCCGGAACGCCATAGTGATAGAGCTTCCCTACGCGAGCCACGTAGTAGCCATTGTTGCGAAAGTGCTGCGGCAAGGTGAGAACTTGGGGAATGAGCTCTCGAAAATGGCCCGCGTTGGTAAGAATTCCAGTTTGCTCCGGATAAAGCCCCGTCAAAAACGAGGTTCGGCTGGGATTGCAAACAGGATTTTGAGAATAGGCATGCTCGAAGAGGATTCCCCGCCTCGCCAAACGATCGATCTGGGGCGAATGGACTAGCGGGTGCCCATAAGCGCTCAAATCGCAATTCATGTCGTCCGTGGCAATGAGGAGTACATTGGGCTTATCAGCAGCTAGGCTAGTAGACAAACAGATAAACGCTACGAGATGGGAAACGAAGGAAAAGAATTTCAGGGGCGTCATTTAATTTACGAGAAAGACTACTCGCCCAGATCAATCAACCACAAAGCATTTAGAACCGTCGGAGCGGATTAACCCCCGATTTCGTTCTTGAGCGCATTGAATTTGTCGCGGGATCAACCCTCTCCTCAGCTTAGATCTTCCTTGGGATGTGGCATATGCGTCCTGTGGGAAAAGCCATATCCGTGGACAGGAGGAAATCTATACACATAGCCGTAATTTTCCTTACCCGATATCCTAGAAGCTTTACTCCACCGCCCATTCTGCCTTCCCTGTTGGACTACTCCCCATGACCGATTTCTATTCCGACCTTAGAAAGCTCTACCCACCCGATCGCTTCTATCAGGATGCCGCTCGAGTAACTCCCTACGTTTCCGATGGATTAACCGTGTTTCGCGAGGAACCCAAGGCAGTGGTCATGCCGATCAGCAATGAGGAAGTGGTGGAGACGCTACGACTCTGTTACGAGTACGAGATTCCGTTCGTCGCTCGCGGGAGTGGCACCAGTCTCTCTGGCGGGTCGCTCCCAATAAAAGACGGCATCGTCATCAGTTTGAATCGCCTCAATAAGATACTCGAGCTTGATCCGGACAATCGAATCGCTCGCGTCCAACCGGGCGTCATCAATTCCGAGATCAGCACTGCCGCAGTCAGGCACGGGCTTTACTTCGCCCCCGACCCGTCCAGCCAGACCGTATGCACCATCGGAGGCAATCTCGCTTTCAACTCAGGAGGCGCCCACTGTCTGAAGTACGGAATGACTTCCAACCATATTCTTGGTCTTACCGTCGCCCTACCGGACGGTACTATTGCGGAGCTTGGCAACGATAGTTTGGAAAACGCCGGCCCTGATTGCGTCGGTCTGTTCGTCGGTAGTGAAGGCTTGCTAGGAATCGCTCTAGAAATCCAAGTGCGGCTGATGCCCGTACCCGAGTCGTTTCAAACCATACTGGCCAGCTACGATAGCCTAGAAGCCGCGGGTGATGCGGTCGCTGCCGTAGTGGCATCTGGAATACTACCAGGAGCGATGGAGATAATGGACAAGCTGGCTATCGAAGCAGCAGAAGCAGCGGTCAGTGCCGGCTACCCTGAGGATGCCGAAGCCTGCCTCATCGTCGAATTGGACGGAGAAGCCGGAGCAGTCGACGCCGACTTCCAAGCACTTTCGGATACAATGAAGCAAACTGGGGCAAAAGAGGTACGCGTCGCCCAAAATACTGAGGAAAGACTGCTTATTTGGAAAGGGCGCAAAAGCGCCTTCTCGGCGGTCGGTCGACTTTCCCCCGACTATATAGTTCAGGATGGCGTCGTCCCCCGCTCGAAACTGGGTCAGGCCCTCAAGGAGATATCACGATATAGCTCGGAGGCAGGACTACGGGTAGCCAATGTCTTCCACGCTGGAGACGGCAACCTTCATCCTCTTATCCTATTCGACGCGACAGAACCGGATGGGCTAGAAAAAGCAGAAGCTCTAGCCGGGAGAATTCTTCGCCTTTGTCTGGAATTAGGCGGATCGATAACCGGGGAACACGGAGTGGGTGTGGAAAAACTTGAATATATGCCAGACATGTTTTCACCAACGGATCTCGACGCCTTCGACCGCTTGCGGCGAGCGATCGATCCAAAGGAAATATCCAATCGCGGGAAAATGCTTCCCGGCAAGGAAGCCCCCGCCCTTTCCTCTCACGGACCCCACCCGTTGGAAAAAGCCGGTGTCATTTCCCGCATGTAGCAACCATGGCAGAGAAAACACAAGAAATGCTGCAACCAAGTTCGGTGGGTGAACTGCAATCGATCATTCGCGATGCGAACTGCGTGTCCGTCCATGGTAGGGAGAAGCGAGCCGCTTCTCCATTTCACAAGGAGGATCCCAAAACCTGCATCTCGCTTTCTAAATTCAATCGTATTCTTGAGTACCAACCTAATGAATACACAATCACGGTTGAAGCGGGAACCAAGATATGTGACATCGCCCACGCTCTTTCCGAAAATGGGCAATACCTCCCCTTCGATCCCCCGTTTGCGGATGAGAATCTCACTATTGGATCTGTCATATCTCGAGGATTTTCTGGGCCGGGCGCCTGCCGCTTTGGAGTACTGCGAG
>MDTA01186073.1_pt1 | contig 11943 bp, 15 predicted proteins | sample 811151 | NCBI WGS metagenome assembly MDTA01 (sample SAMN05326648, study PRJNA326480) | marine metagenome | isolation source: seawater | place: Indian Ocean: South | collected 2010 | reverse complement strand
TGTGGAGCTCATACAGTTCCTTATATTGAAAATAAAAATTCATCATCTGAAGTTGAGCATGAGGCAACAACTTCAAAAATAAGTGATGATCAACTGTTTTATTGTAGACAAAGAGGATTGAATCAAGAAGAAGCAGTAAGTTTAATCGTCAATGGTTTTTGTAAAGAAGTTTTACAACAATTACCAATGGAATTTGCTGTAGAAGCGCAAAAATTGGTTGGAATAAGTTTAGAAGGTAGTGTTGGTTAATGATTGATATTAAAAATCTTCAAGTAAGTGTTGAGGAAAAGGAAATCATAAAAAATTTAAATCTTCAAATTAATAGTGGAGAAGTCCATGCTATTATGGGACCTAATGGATCTGGTAAAAGCACATTATCATATGCTTTATCAGGAAAAGATGGTTATGAGGCCAAAGGAGAAATTAATTATAATGGAGAAAATGTTTTAGATTTAAACACTGAAGAGAGAGCTCAAAAAGGAATTTTTTTAGCTTTTCAATATCCAATAGAAATTCCAGGAGTTTTTACAAATAATTTTTTAAGAACTTCAATAAATGCAGTGAAAAAGTCCAGGGGTGAAAAAGAGATAAATGCAGTGGAATTTTTAAATTTAGTTAAAGAAAAATCGCAAAAATTAAAAATTGATAAAGAGATGCTATCACGACCCCTAAATGTTGGTTTTTCTGGCGGAGAAAAAAAAAGGAACGAAATTTTACAAATGTCTTTACTTGAGCCAAATTTTGTAATTATGGATGAAACAGACTCAGGTTTAGATATTGATGCGTTAAAAGTGGTATCAAATGGTGTTAATGCCATGAGATCACCAAAACGTTCATTTTTAATCATTACTCACTATCAAAGATTATTAAATTATATTAAGCCAGATTTTGTTCATGTATTCGCTGGAGGTAAAATAGTTCAAAGTGGTGATTGGAAACTTGCTCTTGAGTTAGAGAATGAGGGATATGCTAAATTTTTAAATTAAATGATTGATATTGAAAAACTAAAGAGCCATTTTAAAGATTTTAAAAAATCAGGTTTGGCAAATTCAAATAGTATTAAAGATAGAACAGATGCCTTTGAAAGATTTTGTCAAAAGGGAATTCCAACTTTAAAGCAAGAATATTGGAAATATTCCCCTTTATCAAAAGATTTGGCTCAATTTGAAAATTTAAAATTTGCTATTAATCAAGATGAGTATTTCGATAAAGCAAATTATGAAAAATTTGATCACTATCAAATTGTATTAAAAGATGGAATTTTAATTAGTGAAAATGTCAATGAGGGAGGACTAGAAATTTCCAAGTATAAAAAAGATAATTTTTATGAAATCGAAAAAAATCAAATTCTTGACTTTAATAATGCTTTTTTTACATCGGGATATGAAATCAAAGTAGAAAAAAACTACAAAGTAAATAAACCAATAGTTATTTATAATTATTTTTCAAAAAATTTTGTAGGAAATAATATAAATAATAAAAATTTTATTTTTTTAGATGAAAATGCAAAGACTGAAATTTATGAAAAAAATATATTTGATAAAGAAAATTTAATTTTTTTTACAAAAAATTTAGATATAGAACTTAAAAAAGGCGCTTCTCTAGTAAAATATTATTTAAACAGTACAAACAAAAATAAAACTATTTATAATTTTATAAGATCAAAATTGGGACCAAATTCACAATTCGAGAAGTTTAATTTTTCACATAATGTAAGTTCATGCAGAGATGAGATAATTGCTGATCTAAATGGAAACAATTCTTTCGTATCTCTAAATAATATTCAGCACTTAAGCCAAAAATGTTTCCATGAAATAAAGTGGGAAATAAATCATAATGAAGAAAATACTAGAAGTTCACAATTTGTTAAATCTGCTCTTCATGACGACTCTGTTGCAGCTTTTCAAGGGAAAATTTTTGTAGAGTCCAAGGCACAAAAAACCGACGGATATCAGTTATCTAGAGCTCTATTATTATCTGACAAGTCAAAATTTTTATCAAAACCTGAATTAGAAATATATGCTGATGATGTCAAATGTAGTCATGGGTCATCATCTGGTAGTATGGATGAAGACTCGATTTTTTATTTGAGATCAAGGGGAATCAGCGAGTCAGATGCAAAAAAAATGCTGATTGAAGGTTTCTTAGCTGAGGTAATTAATAAAATTAAAAATGAAAAGATTAGAAATATTTTTTTTAACAAACTAAGTGAAATTAATAATTCATAATTATGATCGATGTAAAAAACCAATTTCCTATTTTTGAAAAAAAAATAAAAGGCAAGAAACTAACTTACTTAGACAGCGCAAATTCTTCTCAAAAACCTAAATCTGTTATTGAAAAATTAAGCCAGTTTTACTCTTACGAGTTTGCGAACGTAGGCAGGGGTATTTACCAATTAGCATCTAATGCATCAGAAAAATATGAAGAAACTAGAGATGAGTTAAAAAAATTTATTAATTGCAAAGATGACGGTGAAATTATTTTCACAAAAAATTCAACTGAATCGTTAAATTTGATCGCCAAATGTTTTGGAGAAAAATACATAGAAGAAGGAGATGAAATTATATCGACAGAACTTGAACATCATGCGAACTATGTTCCTTGGCATTTTCTAAGGAAAAAGAAAAAAGCTGTAATAAAATTTATACCAGTCGATAGTGACGGAAATTTGCAAATAGAAAAACTCTCTAAACTTATAACAAATAAAACTAAAATTATTTCTGTTACTCACATGTCAAACGTTACAGGAACAATAGTGAATATTAAAAAAATAAAAGAGATAGCTGATAAATTTAATATTCCTGTGTGTGTTGATGGAACACAAGGAGCAGCTCATTTAAAAACGGATATGGAGGATCTGGGTTGTGATTTTTATGCTTTTTCTGCTCATAAAATGTATGGCCCAACGGGCCTAGGTCTACTTTACATTAAATATAAGTGGCTAGAAGAATTTGAACCTTTTATTGGTGGCGGAGGTATGATCGATTTTGTATCAAAAGATGAAATTTCTTATGCCAAGGGTGTATGGAAATTTGAAGCAGGTACTATGCCAACTGCTGAGGTAGTTGCACTTAAAGAGTCAATAAAATTTATCAACGATATTGGTAAAGATAAAATTACTAAATACGAGGATAATTTAAAAGATTATGCAATTGAAACATTAAGAAAAAACAATGCCATACAATTTGTAGGATCTCCTAAGAAACAAGGTAGTGTCTTTTCTTTTAATATTAAAAATATTCATTCACATGACGTCTCAACAATATTTGATCAAGATGGTGTTGCAGTTAGAGGCGGGCACCATTGTTGCCAAATTTTACACGATAAATTAAATTTAAATTCATCTGTACGTGTATCTTTCGGAGTTTATAATAACAAAGATGATATCCTAGCTTTAGATAATGCTATAAAAAAATGTCAAAAAATATTTGGATAAATGGAAAATATTGAAGTTTACCAGCAAACTATTTTAAACCACAGTAAAAATCCAGAAAATTTCAAAATATTAAAACCTTGCACACATTATTCAAAATCAAATAATCCATTGTGTGGAGATAAAGTAGAAATTTTTTCAAATGTAAAAAATGATATTGCAAAAAATATTAGTTTCCAAGGAGCAGGCTGCGCAATATCTATTGCTTCAGCATCAATATTAACTAAAGTTTTATCAAACAAAAATCTTAAAGAGTCAGAAATAATTTTAGTTAATTTTATTAATATGGTTGAAAATAGAAATTACGAATTTAATTTTATTAATGAACATGAAAAGCGACTGTTAATGACATTTTCTGAAATTAAAAATTTTCCAATGCGCTCCAAGTGTGCATCAATGAGTTGGTCAACCTTTCAAAATGCTTTAAAATGTGGTAGTAATATATAATTAGAACTATGAATGAAGAATACACGAAGTTAATGGATAAAATTGTCGAGAAGCTAAAATCGGTTTATGATCCTGAAATACCTGTAGATATTTATGAACTTGGATTAATTTATGATGTTAGAATAGATCAAAAGAAAGTTTCGTTGGATATGACTTTGACTAGTCCACACTGTCCTGTAGCTGAAACTTTACCAATGCAAGTAAAAAAAACGGTAGAGGAGATTACTGAACTCGAAGAAGTTGAGGTAAAAATAGTTTGGGAACCCCCTTGGGACAAAACAAAAATGTCAGAAGCGGCTAGACTTGAATTAGGTTTATGAGTGAGATTTTGACATTTACTGAAAATGCTAAGCAACGACTCAAAGAAATTATGTCTACAAAAGATCTTAAAGGCAAATTAGGACTGCGTATATCGGTAACTTCAGGCGGATGTGCTGGCATGACTTACAAGATGGATTATGTTGAAAAAAAAACAGACGGAGATGAAATAATAAAAATTGAAGGTATAAATGTCTTTATAGATCCAATGGCTATCATGTATCTACTGGGTACTAAAATGGACTATGTAGAGGATAAATTTGCATCCTCATTTGTTTTTAACAATCCTAATGAAACAGAGAGATGTGGTTGCGGTGAATCTTTTAAAATTTAAACTGTTCAGCTAAATTTCTCTCTTTTAAACCAAATTTTTTATTATATAGGAGTACAAATTTCTTATTTTTATTTAATTTAATTTCAACAGATTTTATATTTTTTACTTCAACATTATCTGCAACGGCACTTACTGGTCTTTTTTTTATGTCTAAATTTTTTATTATAATTTTTGATTGATTTGAAATTATTGCACCTCTCCACCCTCTTGGTTTAAATGGACTAATAGGTGTGACAGCTAAATATTGACTTTCTAAATTAAGTATAGGTCCTCTTGCAGACAAGTTATAAGCAGTGCTTCCCGCGGGTGTTGCTACAAGAACACCATCACCAACTAATGCTTTTATTTTTCTTTTTTTATTAAGCTTAATTTCTAAAAGTGTTGTTTGTTTTGATTGTCTGAAAACTGATACTTCATTAATTGCGATTACTTTTTTTTCTTTACTTCGTGTTTTAATCTTTGCCTCGAGTGGAAATAAAAATATTTTTGATGATTTATTTATTTTTGATATTAAATCTCCACTTATAAATTTATTTAAAAGAAAACCCCTATTTCCAGTATTAATTCCATAAAACGGTTTTTTATACTTTTCATATTTTCTGAGAATATCAAGCATGAAGCCATCTCCACCAATTACCACAATACAATCTGAAGCTTTGGCAGCAAAGTTTCTGTAAGATTTTGCAAGTAATTTTCTCACTTTTTCGGCTTTTGGGGTTTTATCAGCTAATATATGTAAATTTATTGTCTTCATTATTGCTATTAAAGTTTGTTATAACATACTGATTATAAAAACATGAAATCATTTAAACAGTCATTTGAGACTTTTTGCAAAAAAAACAATATTAAAAAAAATAGCGAACAGCTTGATTTAGTTGATAAATTTGATGAATTTGATGCGATAATTAAAGATGATAAGACACTTTTAAAGAAAATATTTTCCAAAGCTCCACAAAAACTGGGCTACTATGTTCATGGTGACGTTGGTGTCGGAAAAACTATGATTTGTAATGAGTTTTATCATTACGTAGAATTAAAAAAGAAAAAAACACACTTTAATAAGTTTATGATTGAAGTTCATGATTATTTACAGCAAAATCAAAATCATGATAAAGCTGAAAATTTAATAACTCAGTTTGCCAGAGCTTTAAAAGATAAAATTGACTTTTTATATTTTGATGAGTTCCAAATAACAAATATTGTCGATGCAATGATACTTGGGAAGTTATTTCAAAGTTTATTTGATGAAAAAATATTTATATTAATAACATCAAATATAAAAATTAATGATCTTTATAAAGATGGACTACAAAGAGATCAGTTTTTACCTTTTTTAAAAACAATAAAAGAAAAAATTTATGAATATGAACTAAAAGGTGATGTAGATTTTAGAAAACAAGATGTGACAAAAATTAATCGTTTCTTTTATCCTAATGATAAAAAAGCTCTTTCAAATATAAATCAATTATTTAGAAAATTGACTAAAGATAGAAAGAAATTACAAAAAGAAATTATAATAAGAGGTAGAAAATTTCCCTTAGAACAATTTTATGATGGTGTTGCCCGTTTTGATTTCAAAGAGCTTTGCGATCAAAATCTTGGAGCAGAGGATTATATTGAAATTGCCAAATTTTGTAAATTTATAATCATTGAGAATATACCTAATTTTAATGAATCCATTTCTAATCAACAACAACGTTTCATTACTTTAATAGATGTTTTTTATGAAAATAGAATTAAACTCATGGTTAGTTCTAAACATTCACTAGAAGACATTAGTTCAGCTGGTTCATTAGAATTTGTTTTTAAAAGAACGAAAAGTAGACTATATGAGTTAACATCTCCTATGGTAACTTAATTTTTTGCCAAATCTATCAGCCGATTTAATAAATTTCCAAGTCCATTTTGCCTTTGGGCCGTTAGAAGTTCCATTATACCAAGGGGTTTGAAATCCTCTTTATTCAAATTTGCAACATCAGATATTAATTGATTATTTAATAAATCAATTACAAGTTTTGTTGTGCCCTTAGTTATGAATGAATCTGCATCAAACTTATAATTAATTGTTCCATTAGTTTTTTTTTCTCCAACAACCCACAAATTTGAGGCACAACCAAAAATTTTATTTTTATCTATTTTAAATTTTTCATCTAAACTGCCACAATCTTTTGCAAGATCAATCAAGTATTCAAGTTTATCATTTGAGTCTAAAACTGAAATTTCTTTACCTTTATTTATAATTATGTCTTTAATCATTAATAATTTTCAAAATTGCATCATATGGAAGTGTGATACATTCTTTTCTATTTTTATTTTTTTTATCAATTAAAAAATCTAAATCTTTCACTTCAAATGGCAATTTTATATTTTCTCCATTAAGTCTAGTTTTTATATATTTAACCATATTTTCTAGACCGTATTTATAAATTTTGGAAAAATTATCAGCTAAAATTGCGGCTGATGCCTGAGTGTAAACACATGAATTTGTCTCAAATCTCATATTTTTTAAATCTCTCTCAATTTCTACCTCAATTTCATCACCACAAATTTTGTTTTTGGCTTTTGTTTTTAAAATAGTTTTATTTTTTAATCCATAAAAACTCGTATTCGAGGCAATTTGAATAATTCTTTTTTCATTCATAATTTTATATTAAATATATCAAAGGTAAGATAAATTTTATTTATGAAATGTATACATGTTACATGTCCTAAATGTAATAAAATTTTTGAAGTAGAAGATAATTTAATACCTCCAGAGGGTAGAGAGGTAAAATGTGGTGCTTGTGACTATATATGGTTTTATAAAATCGAAAAAAATCAAAAGAAAGTTTTAGATATTTTAAAAAAGTATCCAAGTGAGTTACCAAAAGATTTAGAAAATCTTATATCAGATGCGGAAACTGCTAAATAAATGTTTTATTTCCTCAAAAGCTCTTTCTTTAAGGTTTTCAACAAATTTATAGTATGTATCTAATTGAGGAAAATTATATAAAAAATCTTCCCTAAAAGTTTCCATTATTCCAACAAATGATACTAATAAAAGACATAATAAAATTAAATTTGCAAAATAATGAGTAGTTGAAATATTTAAATCATTCTTATTTATTTTTTCAAATGGCTTTTGAAACCAGGTTGCATTACAAACACCACATTGAACATTCCTACCTTCTTTTGGTATATCTTTTTTACTCACTTCAAATTGAAGGCCACATTCACAACTTATGATCATAAAACTGGTCTTTTCATTTTAATAATTTTTATTTCACTATTTTTTATTTTATCTAATAATAAATATTTGTCATTTTCAAATTTAATTATTTTATTTAACTTTAACGTCTTTTTATACTTCTGCCGGTCTCTTTTTTTTTTGTAAGACTTCAACCTTTGCTGATTACTGATTTTTTTATTTAAAGATGATTTATTATTTAAAAAATGTTCTATTTTTCGTTTACTCTCTTTTTTTATTTCTTTCGATTTCTTTTGTTTTTTGTTTACTTCTTTAGACAAAAGTAAAGGCTCAGGTTTTTTAATTGTACTTTCTTTACTTTTTTTGATTTTTTCTCTAACTAAATTTGGCTTAAACTCATTATAAATTTCTAAAGTAGCATTTATAAGATCTTGATTTGAATATTTCGAATTCATTGAATTTGTCATGAATACTTTTAATCATTAAATTAAGAATTAAAAGGTTAATTTTCAGTTGAGAAAAAATTAAAAGAGAGTAAATAAGCTGCGGAGCCCAAATAGCTCAATTGGTAGAGCAACTGATTTGTAATCAGTAGGTTGGCGGTTCGATTCCGTCTTTGGGCACCATTAAATATCTAAATTGAGATTCTTGTTAGCATTCTCGGAAATAAATTTTAATCTTAATTCTGCATTTTTCCCCATCAAATCATTAACAAGTTTGTTTACTTTTTTAGCTTTAGGTTTTTGAGTTGGCAAAATAACCCTAATTAACTTTCTGGTATTTTTATTCATGGTAGTCTCTTTGAGCTGTGACGGCATCATTTCACCCAAACCTTTGAAACGACTAATTTCTATTTTTGTTTTTTTATTTTTTTTTAATAACTTATTTTTTTCATTGTCATCAATAGCGTATGTCGATGATCCAGAAATATTTAATTTATAAAGTGGTGGTACCGCTAGGTACAAATGTCCATCTAAAATTAGTTGTGGCATTTCAGAAATAAAAAAAGTTAAAAGCAAAGTAGATATATGATCCCCGTCAACGTCTGCATCAGTCATAATAATAATTTTTTCATATCTTAAATCTTTTTTGTTATAGTTTTTTCCTCTACCGCAACCAAGAGCTTGTAATAAATTACTTATTTCGTTGTTGGCAAGGATTTTTGATAAATTTGAATTTTTAACATTTAGAATTTTTCCTCTCAGCGGCAGGATAGCTTGAGTTATTCGGTCACGAGCTTGTTTTGCTGAGCCACCTGCAGAGTCACCCTCTACAATAAAAAGCTCAGTCCCAACAGTTTTGTCACTTGTACAATCAGATAATTTTCCTGGTAGTCTAATTTTTCTAAAAGCGTTTTGTCTTTCAACATTTTGATTTAAGTCGTAAATATTTTTTTCTCTAATTTTTTCCTCTAAAACATTAATTATATTCTTTGAAATTTTTGGATTTCTATTTAACCATTCATCAAAAGAAGAACTTGCAAAAACATCACAGTATTTTTGAACAAAACTTGAAGATAATTTGTGCTTAGTCTGTCCTTCAAATTCTGGATTAGGGACATAAACAGAAACGATGTATGCAGCAAGATCAAAAATATCGTCTTGCGAGGCTTTACTTACAATTTTATTATTTTTATTTTTAGCGTATTTTCTAATAGATTTAGCTATACCAGATCTAAATCCAGAGTCATGAGTGCCTCCATTCATATTATAAACTGTATTACAGAATGCTTTACCATACTTAATTTTAGATTTATTAAATTGTAGTGCAAACTCTATACGACCTTTATTATTTTCAAAGTTTCCAGATTGAAAACATATTTTTTCATGCAAAACATTATTCTGTTTAACCTCATTTATTACAAAATCTTCAAGGCCTTTTGAAAATAATAATGTTTCTTTTTTTGGAATTTGATTTTTTCGGTTTAATAAACTTCTATTACACTCCCAGTTAATTTTTACTCCTTTTTGAAGATAAGCTTTATTTTTAGAAAGTTCATATATTTTTTCTGGGTTAAAACTTAATTCTTTACCAAAGATTTCTGGGTCAGGGGTAAAAGTAATTTGAGTACCACTTTTAATTTTATTTTTACCTTTTAATTTTAATTTATTTAAAATCTTCCCTTTCGAATAATCTTGATTAAATATTTTTGTATTTTTTGTAATTTTAATATTTAATTTTGAACTCAATGCATTAACAACAGAAAGGCCTACACCATGTAGTCCAGCCGATGATTTATAAATATTATTATTAAATTTTCCACCTGAATGCAGGGTAGTCATAACTACTTCTAAAGCAGTTTTTTTTTTTCTTGGATGTTTATCTATTGGTATCCCTCTCCCATCATCAGAAATCTCAATTGTATTCCTGTTAATTAATTTTACAGATATTGTTTTTGCATAACCTGCTACAACTTCGTCAATACTATTATCTAAAATTTCGTTAGCCAGATGATGATAGGCTGTTTCATCAGTTCCACCTATGTACATTCCAGGCCTTTTTCTTACTGGAGTCAACCCCTCCAATACTTCAATGTCTTTTGCAGAATAAGTTTTAGAAACTGACATATCAAACTCTTAAGTAAAATTTTAAAATTTTCAATTAGAAAAAAACCCCAGTTTGTAACTGGGGTTTTTATCAAATAAAGCTTTTCTTAGATCTATGAGCTGTAATACATTTGAAACTCAATAGGGTGAGGCGTGTGTTCGAAATTATGTATTTCTTCCATCTTAAGATCTATATAAGCATCGATCTGATCATCAGTGAATACACCACCTTCTGTTAAAAACTTTCTATCAGAGTCTAATGAGATTACAGCTTCTCTTAATGAACCACATACTGTTGGAACTCCTTTAAGCTCATCTTCTGAGAGTGAGTACAAATCTTTATCAAATGGTTTACCTGGATCAATTTTATTTTTTATTCCATCCAGACCTGCCATTAGCATTGAAGCAAATGTTAAATAAGGATTACCGGCAGCATCTGGAAAACGAACTTCAACTCTTTTTCCTTTGGGGCTATTTGAAAAAGGTATTCTGCAACTAGCTGATCTATTTCTAGATGAGTAAGCTAGTAATACTGGTGCTTCAAATCCTGGAATTAGTCGTTTATAACTATTAGTCGTTGAGTTAGAGAATGCATTTATTGCTTTTGCGTGCTTAATAATTCCTCCGATATAATGCAAACAGGTTTTTGATAAACCTGCATATTCATCACCCGCGAACAATGGTTTACCATCTTTCCAGATTGATTGGTGTGTATGCATCCCAGAACCATTATCTCCTTTAACAGGCTTAGGCATAAAGGTTGCTGACTTACCAAAAGAGTTCGCCACTTGTTGTACAGCATATTTATAAATTTGCATGTTATCTGCATTTGTTACTAAAGTATCAAAGAGTGTACCTAACTCATGTTGAGATGGAGCAACCTCATGGTGATGTTTTTCAACTTTAACACCCATATCTTTCATTGCTTTCAAACATTCAGATCTTAAATCTTGTGCACTGTCAACTGGAGGTACAGGGAAATATCCTCCTTTAATACCCGGTCTATGACCAAGATTTCCACTCTCGTATTTTTTATCTGTATTGTAAGGGCCTTCATTGCTATCGATTTCGAAACTTGTTTTATTCATCGTATTAGAAAACCTTACATCATCAAATACAAAAAACTCAGGTTCAGGACCAACATACACAGTGTCACCAACTCCAGATTTTTTTAAGTACTCTTCCGCCTGTTTAGCTGTTGACCTTGGGTCTCTCTCATAATTTTTTTTTGAAATAGGATCGACAATGTCACAAAAAATTACCAGCGTGTTATGAGACATAAACGGATCAACAAATGATCTATTTGTATCCGGCTTTAAAATCATATCTGACTCATTTATTGCTTTCCAACCAGCTATTGATGAACCGTCAAAAAAAACTCCATTAGTTAACAAGTCTTCATCAACAGTTGAAATATCTTGAGTTAAATGTTGTAGTTTTCCTCTAGGGTCGGTAAACCTTAAATCTACATATTCAACTTCTTTTTCTTTAATTGTTTTTAAAATATTAGCTGCACTCATAATTCTTCTCCTTTTTAAATTTCATAAATTTAATAAATACAAAAAAACCTTTAATTATGCAGTGTTTTTTAGTTATGCCAGATATGCATTTATGCATATATTAAAAAATTGAGTAATAACAATGTTTAATTGCCGATTGTTTTAAATATAAAGGG
>MDTA01082528.1_pt1 | contig 11943 bp, 11 predicted proteins | sample 811151 | NCBI WGS metagenome assembly MDTA01 (sample SAMN05326648, study PRJNA326480) | marine metagenome | isolation source: seawater | place: Indian Ocean: South | collected 2010 | reverse complement strand
GATCGGGCCAAGGCTTCGGCAATTCGATCATCCGGCGTCCAGGTGTCCTTGCAATGCGGACAGATTTTCCGGACCAGTCGCTGAGCGAGTACACCCCGAATCGTAGCGGCGATCAAATAGGGCTCCAGGCCCAGATTGCCCAATCGAGTCACGGCACTGACGGAATCATTCGTATGCAGAGTGGAGAAGACCAGGTGTCCCGTCAGGGCAGCCTGTGTCACGATCCCTGCGGTTTCACCATCACGAACTTCGCCAACCATCAGAACATCGGGATCCTGACGAAGCATGGAGCGAAGCGCTCGAGCAAAGGAGAACCCGGCACGTTCATTGACCTGTGCCTGGTTGATTCCCGGAATCTTGGCCTCGATGGGATCCTCGATCGTGGAGATGTTGATCTCCTGCGAGTTGACCATCGAGAGTACCGAGTAGAGCGTCGTGGATTTACCCGAACCGGTCGGACCTGTGACAAGAATCACGCCATTGGGCTGTGAGACGACTTCCTGCCATGCCTTCAGAGTCTCTCCACTGAAACCAAGCTGATCCATCGAGAGCCGGTTGTTGTGGCTGTCGATGATCCGGATGACGATGGTCTCGCCATACTTGCCGGGCATCGTGGACACACGAAGATCAATGGGACGACCTTCGAGCATGACGTTGAAATCACCGTCCTGTGGCACTCGGCGCTCCGAGATGTCCAGGTTGCTCATGATCTTCACGCGGCTGGCGATCGCCGCATGCATCTTGTACGGAGGAGACAGTTTTTCATAGAGACGACCATCAACCCGGTAGCGAACACGCAGCCGCTGGTGATCGGGCTCGATGTGGATGTCAGAAGCACGCTCCTGAACAGCATTGAAGATGATGAAATTGACGAGCTTGACGACCGGACCGTGACCGGCGACTTCCTCGAGATCGGCGATCTCGGTGACCTGCCGCTCGATGATGCTGAAGTCCTGTTCATCAATGTCTTCGTAGATGTCATCGATCACGAAGACATTGGCCGCCGGCAGATAGGATTGCAGTGCGGATTCGATGTCCGTACGTGTTGCAGCCGCAATCTTGATGTCATAGCCGGAGATCCGGGCGATCTCCTCGACGAGATACAGATTCGCTGGTTCAGATACCGCAACGGACAGGGTGTCTCGAACCAGGAACAGCGGCAGTACTCGATGTTCCTCGATGAATTCGCGAGGCAAGGCATCCAGAACACGTGGATCCGCAATGCGGGCCACCTGGTCGATGAATGGGACACCATACCCCTCGGCAATGACTTCCAGAACAACGGCCTCGGAAACAAATCCGAGCTGCTCCAGGATCTCGCCAAGGAGTTTCTTGTGCCCACTCTGGGACTGATGCTCCAGTGCTTGCTGAAGATCCTCTTCGGAAATCAGACCACGCTGCACCAGCATCTCCCCAAGAGGAAGACGTGGAAGGGCTTCGACGGCACCGAATCGTGTGCTGTTCATGCTGCCTGACCTCCCCATCGAGCGCCACCCATCTGACGAGCGGCCATCTCGACGGTCTCATTCAACTGGAAGCGACGATCCAGACGGGTCACTGCCATCGCAATGGCGGGTTGCCCACTCAGCGCGACGAGTCGCATCGTCAGACCTTTGCGGTCCAGCTCTTCCTGAAGCCAGAGCATCGCATCCAGAGCGGCCGAATCCATTCGTTCAAGATCACCGCATTCGACGATCAATCCGGTATTGGATTCATCCATCCACTGCTTGCAACGTCTTCGCATGGATTCGGAATCATCGATGGTAAATTCACCGGACAGTCGAAGGACCGCCCCACGTTTGTGCTGTTCCCAGTCCATCTTCATGACATCGACTCCTCGGATCGCTCGAAGTGATCTTCGTCCAGATCGGTCGTGGCGTGATGACCTTCCACCATTCGCCTGTAGGCCGTGAAATCCAGGTCGAGGAACAGCGGCACCAGTGAGGGATCGAATTGACCACCGGCACTGGCAGACAGTTCCTTCAAAACTTCATCGCAGTTCATTGCGGATCGATAGGTCCTTGTGGAGCACATCGCATCGAAGGCGTCGGCCAGAGCAATCAAACGAGCGACGAGTGGAATATCCTCACCGGCCAGTCCTTCCGGATACCCCGCACCGTCCCAACGCTCATGGTGATACAGCACACCATCGAGAATGTCCTCGAAGCGAGGAATGTCTCGAAGAATCCTGTAACCGATGCGAGGATGTTCGCGGATGGCTGCATATTCGGACTCCGTCAGATCACCGGGCTTGCAGAGAAGCTGCTCGGAAACACCGATCTTGCCGACATCATGGACAAGGCCGGCAATGTGCATTCGAGCCACGGTGGCCTCATCCAGACCTGCGGCATGGGCGAGTTGACGGGTCAGCAGAGCCACTCGACGCGAGTGACCGCACGTATAGCGATCCTTGGCATCGATGGAAGCCGTCAAGGCCTCCAACGTTCCCAGGAACATCGCATTGAGATCTTCGTACAACCCTGCATTCTCAAGGAAGATCGCCATGTGACTGGCAGCAGCACCAAGCAGCTTCATGTCCACTGATGACGCCGCTGAATCCTTGCCTTCCTTGTCACCTGCCAGAAGCATCCCGTGAATACGACCATCGCGACCGATGGGATGCGCCATGGCAGCTGCACCGAGATCGGAAAGAATCGAACCGGCCACTGGATGTCCGGCCACCAGGCAGGTGGTCGTATCGTCCATCATGCACTCCAGAGCCTTGGCCGCCGACTCGATGTTGGATCGTGATTGACCGGGCTTGCCGGCGACGATCAACTCGGGAGAACCGCTGGCACCTCGTGGTTGGACAAGTGCGGCGATCCATCGATACGGCAGTGTGTGCAGGAGCTCTTCACAGGCGAAGGCGACGAACCGATCCGGTCGCTCCACCACGGTCATCCCCTGAATGACGGTGTAGAGCAGGTTGATCTCTTCATAGGATTCACCGAGTTCCCGACCGACTTCCTCGAGGGTTCCGGTATGGGAATCGATGACCTGCTGGTCGTGCCAGCTGAATCGGAACATGGCTGCCAGCCTGGTGACTTCACTCGCGGCTGGTGGCTCGATGCACTCAAGCATCCGGGTGGCCATGCGGCTGTCCAATCTTGCCGACTGGCACATCGCTACAAATTGCTCGGAGTGGATCAGGTCCCTCGTCGGGATGGCAGCAATCACGTATCCGGTACGTTCACGACGCTCTTGAACGGGAACCGCAGCCAGCCAGAGTCCGGGGACGGCCTCGAAGGGCATGGGCTGTTCCTCGTTGTTCCACTTGCTGCTTGCAGTGGCAAGCGATCGAGTGACGATCGGTGATCGATTGATGAGGTCACACAACCAGTCACGTCGTGCAGAGCGACGAGGTTCACTGTGACCGTTTCGATCACATTGCATCAGTACGAGGCCGATCTCCCGGAGTCTCTGCTCCAGGGTCGATACCTGCGCACGGGTTCGAATGGTCGAAAGAATGCTCATGCCGCGTTCGCCCTTCCAATCATGGCTCTGGCGTTCAGCAGCGACTGAACCATCTGGATCAGCAGACGTGGGCTGAACGGCTTACTGACGACTTCCTTGATGTTGCCGATCGCAAGATCCTCATCCGAAAGCGCATAGCCACGTGCCGTCAGGATGATCACTGGGATCTCGCATGTGGAACGGCGATCGGCAAGCTCGCTGCAGAGATCGATGCCTGTCATGTAGGGCATCTGCAGATCCGTGATCACCAGATCGGGTGATTCGGCACAGGCGACATGCAGGCCTTCTTCGCCATCACTGGCTGTGATCACGTCATAACCTGCATTCCTCAGTTTGAGGGAAAGCACGTGGAGAATGTGGGACTCATCGTCTACGACGAGAATTCGTGCGGACATGGAAGGCTCCTAGGCAGCGATGGCGCTGTGTTCTCTCTCGTGCTCGGTTTCAAGACTCATGGGAACGGTGAACCAGAACCGTGAACCGAGTCCCAGGCGGGATTCGAGACCGATCTGTCCACCATGAAGTGTTTCGATGATCTGGCGACACAGGTTCAGGCCAAGCCCGGTCCCCTTTGCGACGCGCTTGTAGTTCTCAACTCGATAGAACTTCTCGAAGACGCGTTCGACATCACTCGGGGGCACACCCAGTCCGGTATCGGAGACCGAGACATGGACACATCGTTCAAGATGATCCGAGTCGGCCGTGATCGTGACTCGACCACCTTCGGGGGTGTACTTGATGGCATTGGAGACGAGGTTCACCACGACCTGATAGAGCATGTCGGCATCTCCGAGGGCGTGCAGATCGACAGGCGCCAACTCGCGATGAATCGTGATGTGCTTGTCCCGGGCCTGCGGCTCCAGCGTCTGAAGTGCTCGATCGATCAGGGTTTCGAAATCAACGGAATCCCGTTCGACTCGGACGATGCCTGCTTCGATCCGGCTGATGTTGAGCATGTTGTCGACCAGTCGACTCAATCGCTCGGTCTCAGCCTGGATGATGCCATAGAACTCCTGACGGGAAGCTTCATCTTCAGCTTCACCATCGACGAGCATTTCGACATAGGCCTGTACGGAAGACAGCGGTGTCCGTAGTTCATGGCTGGCCTTGGAGACGAATTCACTCTTCAACTGGGCGACTTCACGCTCCCGGGTCATGTCATGCAGAACCGTCACTACCGATGAAATCTCGGCGGTGGCATCCTGCAGCGTTGAGAGCATGGCGACGCAACTGACAGGCTCATCACCGTTCTCGATCACATGATCCACCTGGCGAGGATTTCCTGCCGACTCACGCATCTCAGTGACAAGCTGGTTGAGCGTCGCATCTTTCACGACAGCCTTCAGCGGCTGACGAAGCGACGACTCGATATCGAAGCCAAGCAGCTGCCCGGCCGCCCAATTGGCGTAGAGAATCTCATCAAAGGCATTGGTGACGATGACGGCTTCCCGCATGACACCAAGAACGGACTCTGCTCGAGCGCGATCTCCATCAGCGATTCGCTCACGGATCTCGAGGTCACGGACACGGGTCTTCCAAACGGTTTCTCGCTGCAGAACCGTCTGCTGAACTCGAGCAAGGGATCGCATCAGTGGACGCATCCAGATCGGCGTCCGTGGAATCGTGCAAGGCTCTGCTTCGCCCAGACGGTCCGAGAACGACATGACCGCATCACAGACTCGTGCAGTGAAGAGACAGACGACCAGCAGCAGCGCCCAGGTGGATGCACCGAGCCCGAAGGCGAGCATCGTCCAGTCTGCTCGGTCGATCGGGAGACGTCCCCAGCCCGAGACCATCAACGTCGCCATGGTGGCGACAAGGGCCGCGAGGAGGAGGCTCCCGAGTGCCATGGTGAGGAGGGTCTTCATGGGTCGCTCGGAAACGGAATGACGGGGAGGGTTTTATGGGCCAGTGCCCAGGATTCCCGTCACTCGCGTGTCATCGGCGCCCACAGGGGCCGACTTAACTGCGACTTGCATTGCTTTTTGAGCTTCTTCGTTCTTTCCCCTGCTCAGACAGACTCCAGCCAGAATGGCATTGGCCATGGGGCTGTCAGGGGCATCCTCAAGGATTTCCTTGAGCGTCTTTTCAGACTCCTCGAGGGATCCTTCTTCTCGTTGGACCACGGCCATGAAGAGCCTGGCCTGGACGCTTCGATCACCGGCGGCCCGAAGACGGTTGGCGCATCGTTCAAGCGAACGCCAGTCCTCGAGCTCCCATGCGAAGAGACCGAACTCATGCCAGGTCGACAGCCGATCCGGATTGGCTCGGACGATCTCCTGGTACTGACCACGCGCATCGGAATGACGTCCCATGGATGCCAGCGATCTGGCTTCCATCAACTGGAGATCAAGTGCCGGCGTGACTTCATGAAGATGTCGCAGTTCCTGAAGACTGGCAAGCACACCGGCATGATCACCCTGCTGATGCAGAAGCCTGGTCCATTCGCCGAGAACATCCTGATCGTCAGGCGCCAGAAGACTGGCCATCTGATAGGAAGACGACGCGTCATCATCGCGGCCTTGCATGACCATCAATTGTGCATGTAGATGATGGAGCGCCGCATTGTGCTCGAATCCATCGAAACGCTCCTGCAGCAGGGCTTCTGCCTGCTCGAGTCGATTCTGGGCCATCAGGGATTCAACGGATGCCATGAGGAACTGGAGCTTGTCCGGTTCCATCTCGGCCGCTTTCATGAAGCCTGCATGTGCCAGATCATCCCGTGACAGTCGCTCGTAGACGATCCCGAGGAAATAGTGCGGCATCGCGTCTTCCTCGTTGAGATCAATCGCTTCATTGAATGCACGCTCAGCTTCTGCCAGACGATCCAGCTCCATCAGAATTCGGCCACGGAGCACATGATGCGTCGAGCCTTTCGGGAACCTGTCAATCGCCTGGTTGGACAGATTGAGCGCCTTGTCCAGCTGACCGGTCTCGAAGGCGGTCGTGGCCTGCTCGTTGAGGAGGCCGGCATTGACCTGATCCATTCGAGAATAGGCCTCCTGTCGCATCTCCTTGCCGCGCTGTGATGTGCAGGAAGCCGAGGCGAGGACGATCAGGAAGAGCACCGCACTTGACAGGCAGGATCGAAAGAATGGTGTGACGTGCATGAGTATCCCTTTCACTCCCCACCGTTTTCCGACTCGGCCGATGCGACCGTGGCCTGGGATTCGGTTTCATCAGTCGTCGTCTCGGAACCGAAGGATGCGCCCGCCAGACTCTCGTTGAGACTGCGAACAATGTCATCATGGTTCAGTGAAGCTGGCTTTGCCGCTCCCACCTGAGGCCCGGGCTCTGCCGGCAATGTGTGCGACGGTGCTTCATCTGCATCAAAGTCCGGGGTCGGTTCCGGATTGAGCGTGTCTGCTGGAATGAATTCCATCTCACGCTGAAGAATGCGTTCATGGATCGAGCTCTCCCAGGCCTTGTCATGCGACTCGGATGCGAAAGTCGATCGCAGGCGATGCATCTCAGGCTGGGTCGAATCCAATCTCAGCGAGTTGTTGGCATAGAAGAGTGCCAGATCAAGTTCGCCATTCCGATAGGCTTCCAGCGCATCACGGTTGTAATTGGAGGTCATGCGGGTCTTGCTGAATGGAAGCAGACCGGATCGGGTTCCGACACGCACCGCATCCAGAATCTCGAGGCCATCCTTGCCGGCCTCCCACAGTCGTTCATCACGAACGATCGATGGTGTCAGCATGAAGATGATCTCTTCGCGACCGATCTTGTCTTCCTGGCCCGTGAAGGCGGCACCAGCGATCGGAATATCGCCCAGCAGCGGAACCTGGTCTCGCTTGATGGCGGTCGATTCCCTGAACAAACCGCCCAGGACCAGTGTTTCACCATCTCGAACACGGATATTGGCGAAGATTTCCGAGGTCACTTCATCAGGAACATCCACGGTGTTGCCGTTGATGTCGGCGATTGGTCTGACCTCGGCATCCGAGAGGCGAGGATAGAGCTCGAGTCGGATCATGTTGTCCGGTGCGATGAACGGCCTGAACACCAGATGGACACCCGTATCGAGATACTCGACCGACTGCGTCGTCGTTGTCTCGGTCTGGGTCGTCGAAAGATACGCGACACGTCGACCGACGAGAATCTCGGCCTTCTGTCGATTCAGACACATGACCTTGGGACGAGCGATGACCGTCGTATCCGCGACTTCGTCCAGAGCCTTCAGAAACAGCGCAAAGTGATCCTTGATGACGCCGAACTTGAAACCACCGGCATCGGCCGTCTTACCGACATTGCTGACGCCACCAAGTGCATTGGTGGTCGGAGGTGTCATGGCACCATCGATCAGATTGTTGACGGTCTGAAGAGGACCACCCATCACATCGGAGAAGTTGATGCTGCTGATGATGCTCCAGTCAACGCCCCATGCATTTTCCTCGACGACTTTGGTCGTCAGAATCGTGCCTTCAACAAGGACCTGCGTGGGCGGCACATCGATTGATTCAATGATGCCTGCCGCTTCCTCGAGCACTTCCGGATAGTCGGTCACGATCAACCGTGCGGAATAGGCCCATGAATCTGATCCATTGTTGGCGACATCCGGATCAAAGGTGTCGTCCACGACACCCATCGGAACGGTCTGCCCAACTCCACTCAACAGCGGTGAAATGACTGCATCTGCATCTGTAGCCGAGATGTAGTACAGATCGAAGATCCTGGTTTCAACTCGCTTCGCCGCAGCCTTGATCCGATCGATCTCGTCGATCGGATGGACATAGATGAAGTTGCCTTCTTCGATGTATCCGTAACCATTCACACGAAGAATCGAGTCCAATGCTTCATGGAATGAAACGTCGTACAGATTCGCCGTCACGGTCGCTGCGACATCCCGCCCGGCAATGATGTTCTTGCGGGACTGGATGGAGAGCATTTCGAGGATCTTGGAAAGATCACCATCCTGGACAGCCAGATCGACGGTCCCGAATCGTGACATGCTGACATCGGATTGCTCGCCATCGGTCGATTCCGACTCCACAGGCCTGGCGACTTCCGATTCATCCGCCATTCCGATTTCATCTGCCGGCGGCTGGATCGTGGCGTCAGTCGCCTCGAGCTGATCCGCTGGAAGATTTGGATCGTCCTGGATTTCCTGCGCACGCGCGAACATGGTGACGAGCACCATGCCAGCAACTGCGAATACAACGATTTTAGACATGAGGGGTAACGCTCGAACATCCGCGGTCATAGACCGTCTCCTGCCTCCCATCCTTCTTCCGGTCGGGGCTCAATCAAGGCGCAGCACGTGCTGCACATCCCCGCACCGGATGATCACCGAACGATCCCGCACTTCCGCGAGTTCGATTCGATGTCCCCCCCCGGTCAAATCCCTCACACTCGAACCAACCCGGCACGTCTGGCCGCTGATCACGGCGACCGTTCCCATGACGGCTTCAAGCCGATGCGAATTGAGAGCACTCCGAACGATGTCGGCCGGTCGAGCCTTTGACTTTGAGTCTTCATTCGGACTTTCTGAGTTGTCTTCCAGAACCGGGTAATAGCGCGGATTGACCCGAAAAGGATTTCGTATCGGACCTTCCGGCAGCAGAACTACGCGCTTGGCAATCGAGGCACTCATGAGCGTGTTGTTCTCGGACTTTTCGGCAGACTGCTCAGACGGATCCGCCATAGCCACTCTGGGCATGTCCTGGATCACGATCAATCGTGTCCAGAAGAGCATTCCAACCGCGAGCAAGCCGCAGAAGATTGCGAATCTGCGGCGATCTGCCGTCAACTGCAGTGATAATCGTCGAATTGACAGCCATGTGCGTGACATCATGGTGCATCTCCTTCATCCGCTTGATAGATCGCATCGATTGCGACACTCGCCTTGAGGCGGTTGGTCGAACCCTTGTGGCCGGTGATACCGATTTCAAGACCGGTCACACGAACCAGGTCCGAATAACCGGCACAACGATCAATAACGGAACAGATCTGATCGAATTCCGCTTCCAGCTCAACGACCATGGAGAGGCCCTCATATCGCCCTTCACCGTCAACGTTTTCCCGTCGACCGCTCACCTGGAAGGTCTGGTCGGCGACTCGATCGCCATCCACCTCCAGTGAAAGGGCCCGTACGAGTTGAGCAACCTGAGGACTGAGCGGGACATCTCGACAACGAGATGCTCGAATGGCATCCAGTTCGCGAATGGCGTTTGTCTGGGTCTCGAGATTCACTCTGGCATCCTCGAGCCGGCCGATCTTGCCCTCCAGCGAATGAATCTGAGCGGACACTTCACTTGATCGACTGTAGTTGGGCCAGATGAAGCCGACAATCGAAACGATCACCAGCACACCAAGCAACAACAGGTAGCCATGTTCCAGTTTTCGCCGTGTCATGGCATCTCCCCTTCTACTGCGGCCAGATTGGATTCCCTGATTTCCCAGGAACCCTCGAGATCGACCGTAAAGGTCATCTGGAACTCGCGGGCGGTCGTTCCTCGAACCTCACGAGAACGAGTGAACTCGAGGCGAACATCCTCAAAGGGTTCATCCTGCTCGAGTTTCATGACAAGCCTCGCAACATCATCATCCGATGCCGCAAATCCGCTGATGCCGCCGACGATTCGTCGATCCACATCGACGTCTTTTCGATCACCTTGACGGCCTCGATCATCTTCATACTCCAACATCATGTGTTCGAGTGTTGCGCTCGGTGGCAATGCGGCGACGATACGCCCCATCATTCTGTCCATCCTCATCGGCAGCGCGACGCGATCGTAGGCCTGCATGGCGTCTTCGATTTCCTTTCGCACGACCCCGAGATCCGCCGCCTGACGTTCCAGCTGGAGCGCCTGGGCAGCACGTGACTCGGATACCAGAAGCGATTCCTCGAGTCGATCACGGCGAAGCTGGGAATGGGTCGCAAATGCGATCAGAAGTCCGCTGGTGATCACACCGATCGCGATCAAGCGACGCAGCCGCTGTCCGGCCTGCGCTCGCCTGCGAATGGCAACGGGCATCAAATCAAGCATGACACCACTCATGCGGCACGCTCCAGACTGGTTGCAGCACGACGACGACGCGTGGCTGCGAGACTACGAAGACTGAGACCTGCTGAGACGGCCCATGCCGAAGCTGGCCCGCAGTTGTTCATGCGGGTTCCAAGCAGACTGGTTTCCAATCGCTGAAGGGTCGCACGTTCATCATCCATTTCAACACTCATGGAACACCGCTGGGCAATGGCCGAAGCGAGGCCGGGTTCACAGGCCTCTGCACCGGTCAACATGAGTCGACCAGGACGCTGACCCTTGAAGGTGACTCCGTAATAGCGAAGGCACATCAAGACCTCTCGTGCCAGTTCTTCCAGCAGAGGACGAAGTGATTCATGGACTGCACGATCCGTCGACGGATCGATGCCCGAGACCTCTGAGGAGATGCCGGCCTGGAGACGGACTCTGCGCAAGTCGGCAGCGGCATCGAGTTCGAGCCCCAGATGTTCAGCGACACGGGCGTCCATATGACAACCACCGATATCCAGCGAACGACACAGGGCGATTCGTTCACCATGAAGCACGATCAGAGTCGAGGAGGTATCACCCACTTCGATGACTGCCCGAATACTGGATTGATCCGCCTCGCGACGATGATGGCGACTGAAGACTCTGGCAACCGCACCAAAATGCGTATCAACTGCCATTGGACGCAAACCTGCAGCCATGACAGCTTCCAGCCGACGTTCAATCACTTCGGTGGGTGTCGCAACGATGAGAATCTCATTTCGACCACCCTCCGCGACAGCACCGGTCCGAATGCAATCCGCCTCGACGGACTTGTGGTCGATTCCGAGACGATCGGCCGCTTCCCAGCGAATGGCTTCGCGAAGTTCATCTTCCGGCATCTCGGGAAGCCTCGTAACGTAGAGCTGGACGTCATTTCGAGGCAGGCACACGGCGCAGCGTCGTCCGACGAATCCACCCGCGACGACCGCCGAACGCAATCTGGCGGACAGGACATCCTGATCCGAACCAGGCTCACTGGTTCGAGACATCGGCTGTATGGACACACCGGTCACATCCAGCTGATCCTTCCAGGAACGAACCTGAAGCAATCGAACGAGCCGCTCCGTGAATTCAACACCCACGCAGCCAGCACCATCCTTGAATCGATCAATCAACATCCGCATCTTGCCGTATTCCTTGGCTGTGCCGCCTAACCATCAATCCTGAGAACGGACACCTTTCCGGTGACCGGAGCAATGGTGATTTCATATTCCGCATCCTCGCCCGTCAGCACGATTCGACCCTCACCGGCTGGTGTACCGGGAGATTCGATGGTTCCGCCAAGCGAATCGAAGGTGAGCGACCGGCTCCCGCCCGTCATCTCGAGATCGGAGATTGAAACTGATTTGAAACGTCAATCATCGACGTAGTTCACGATGTAATGGCCCAGCCCTCTGACCGTGCCGGAGGGATCCGCCACATAATCAGCCGTCGCCGGATTGAAAGGATC
>MDTA01101977.1_pt1 | contig 11946 bp, 8 predicted proteins | sample 811151 | NCBI WGS metagenome assembly MDTA01 (sample SAMN05326648, study PRJNA326480) | marine metagenome | isolation source: seawater | place: Indian Ocean: South | collected 2010 | reverse complement strand
AAAATAAAAAAAAGACAAAATATAAAAACTCATTCCAGCTAGATCTGTTCCTAATGAACCAATATTCATTAAAATTGTGCCATTTTGAAATGGGTGTACTAAACTAAAAAAGAAAATATAAAGAGTTGACAAAATTAAAAAGTTTGAAGAAGTTGTTTTTTCTTTTTTTGTTAAATCAAAAAAGGTGTTTACAACAATAACTATTGGAATAAAGTTAAATAAATTTGCCAGATAACTTTCAAATAATTTAAAATTTGCAATACTTATAAAAAGTTGCCATGGAGAAATCATGCCCATACGTTCATCGATTGTGGCTAAATTTAATGAAATTTTATAATGATAATTCCAATTTAAAATTTGATGATGATAAAGTTGAGTGTCGTAAGTAGGTGCGTTAGCTGCAAAAATAAAAAATAAACAAAATAATACTGTTAATTTTAACTTTAATAACCTTAATTTAACTCGTTTTTTTATGATTAAAAATATAAAAGTGAAAAAACCTATAAATAGTAAAAAAAGTAAATATTTTAATGCAATTATAAAATGAAGAAATAACAAAGTTGATAATAGAAAAAATACTCCATAAATAAGATCTTTTTCTTGTATATAATTGACAAAATTAATTTTTAAAATTTTATGATCTATAATTAATCTATAAAAATAACCATAACTATAAAATGAGCAGAGTAAACAAACAAAAATTATAAAAAAAATTATCACTTTTTATTTTTTAAGAGCAGCACCACTAAGAACTTTTTTTCCATATTCTGAATCAACATCAACCCAACATTTTATTAATTCTCTAGAATTTATAAACTCATAAAGATAACCCTCTTTGTATTTGAGATCTATTCTTGCACTTACTGCTTGTACTGGATCACAAATATTATCATATTTATATTTTACATTTATGAAATCAAAATTAACAAACCAAGTAATTAAATTTAGTGAAACCAATAAGTAAATATATTTCTTACTTAAAACGATAAATAAAATAAAATATAAAAATATTATCATAGGCTGAAGATATGATCTCTCAGCAGGAATGTATAAAAAAATAATTAAATTTATAAGAATTAAAAAAAATAATAATTTTATCAATTTATAGTTAATGACTTTTTTAAAATTATTTTTAATTAAAAAAATTATAATTACAGATTGTATAATTCCAAAAGTTGTAATAAATTTATATGAAAATCTTGCGAAATATTCGAAAAAATTTCCCTCAGGTCTACCAGCTCTCAACCAATCTAATTCAAGTCCAGAATGTATCCAAACAGGTACATAAAAAAGGCATCCGATAAATAATGAGGTTAATATTAATGAATATCTTCTAAAATCTTGTTTTAAAATTTCTTTATCTGAAAAATATATTAAAGCTATAACTAAAGGTGCAAAATTTAATCGTGTGCCAATGCAAATTCCAAAAAAAACTATTGATAGTTCAATTTTATCTTTATTAAGAAAAAAATAACCTAAAGAAAAAAATAAGAATGCTAACGAATAATCCATTGGTTCAAGATTCTCAAAAAATAGAATTGGATTAGAAAGTAATAAAATAAGAAATAAAGCTAAATTATTCCAAATTATTTTTTTTACTAAACTTATGTAAAAAATTATTGATCCAGCGATCAAAGATAGAAAAATTATTAAATTTATAAAAAAACTTCCAAAGTAGTAAGAAAAAAAACCAATAATAAACTCTGCTACTGGATAACCTGTAAATCTACTAGTCATAAATTTACCTCCTTGAAATCCAAAAAAGGTTCCAATCATTGGAAGTGTATCCTCATCAGATCCATACCCACCAGTAAAACTTAAATAAAAGCCCAAAATTAAAATTAGGCTAAGGACAATATTGTTTGCAATTTTATAGCTCATGATAAAAGTCTAAATTTATTTAAAAAAGTTTTTAATAATATATACAACAAATGATGAATCTTAATAATTCATTTTTACCAATTATATCTCCATTTATATCTATATTATTCTTGTTTGGTCTTCATTTTCTTGGATATTTAGTTACTAAAATTTTAAATATTAAAAAATATATTTCATCGGTTTCTAATGTTAATTTCCAGTATTCTCTTATAGGAATTTTTTTTTCAACTTATGTACTTTATTTTATAATTATAAATAATTTATTTAACTTTTTAACAATTAAAATTTTATCTTTTTCGATATTAGTTTTAGGATTGATTTTTTTAATCAAAGAATCAAAAAAAATTAAACTCATAAAGTTTAGTACATTTAAGTATGAATATTACTGTATTATAATCATAATATTTAGTTATTTGCTAATTTCTATAGGACCTATAACTAGTGCAGACTCATTAGATTATCATATTGGAGTTCCATTTTATATAATTAACAATGAAAGTTACCCAGATTTAAAATTTTGGATACATTCTACAAAAGCAGGTGCAGGAGAAATTTTTTATACGCTACCTCTTATAAATAATGCTATCAATCTACCAGGTCTAACACAAATAGCTTCTATTTTAGGTATAACTGGTCTTTTATTAAATAAAAACAAAATTAATACATATAAAAAAAATTTTAACTTAATATTAATTTTTTTAAGCTGTCCATTATTACTTTTTTTTGTATCCTCTGCAAAACCCCAGCTTATATACGTTGCTGGCTCAGCATTAGTGTTTTCACTAATTTTTTTTGGAAATAAAAAACAATTTACGAATTTAAATTTTTTAATATTTGTTTTAGTTATTCTGGTTACTAATTCTATTGGTAAATTTTCTTTTACTTTAAGTTCTGGTTTGTTATTTTTAACAATATTTTATTTTGTATATTTAGAAAAAAATCTTTTCAAATTTATATTAGTTACATTATTTACAAGTCTTATTGTTTTAGTGCCAAAAGGGATATATTTATCAAATACTTATGATGTAAGTTTTTTTTCATCCATCATGTCACCACTGCCATTAAAACTACCTGGATATCAACAACTTTATACATCATTAACTTCATGTGGTTACAGCGGTTGTTTTCCTTACTGGTTGATATTTCCAAAAGATATTTATTCTTTAACTGAAAGTCTTGGAATAGGAGGAATAATTATTTTATTTATAGGTATTAAAAATAATTACTACTTAAAAATAGCAATATCAATATTAATTGTACAAATTTTGATTTCATCTCTGTTTGGGCCTAATAATGCGAGATGGTTTTTTGAACCATTTATATGGGGATTAATTTTAATTAAATATTTTGGATTTAGGTATGCTTTATTTGAAAAAAGTTTTTTCTTAATTGGAAAACTACAGTCAATATTTATTTTTCTAATATTATCATATTCTGTAATTTTCTTATCAGCAGGAAGCTTATCTAAAAAATTTTATGATATTGTTATGACTAAAAATGCCGATGGTTACTCATTATTTAAGTGGTCAAATTCAGTTTTAAAGCAAAGTGATATTTTGATTTCAACACACAGATCTTTTTCACTAAGCAATGTTAAAACAATCCCTGGAGATTTGTTTTTGTATATTGATATGGAGAATAAAGAAAATGAAACTTACTACAAAGAAATAAAAAAATTAAAACCTAATTATATTTTATTTTATAAAGATAAAAAAAACTTTGATAAATTTGAAAATTTTGTTGGTAAAAAAGTTTTTTATAAAAAAGATGTAGCCTCTAAAGGTTCAAGAAACCCATTTAATAGAGACAAAATGTATTATGATGGATATTTATATGAATTTAAATTTAGTAAACTTCCAGAGTGTCTGATAAAAAATTAAATTTTTTTTATTAAAGAATAGTTTTGCATTATTATACAATCAACTTTTGTTTGAGCAAATGAACTTATTACGTCTTGAGGGTTTTCACATATAGGTTCATCTATGTTTAAAGAAGTGTTAAGCAACATAGGGCATGAGAATTTTTCGTTAAAGTGACTTATCAATTCATAAAATTTTTTATTATTAACTATATTTAATGTTTGTATCCTTGATGAACCATCTACGTGCACTATCGCAGGATAATTTAATTTAGTTATTTCTTTGGCTCTGAGAACAACATTCATGTTGGGAAATTTGTCATTTTTATTTTTTATATCAAAATATTTATGAGTAAATTCTTCCATTATTGATGCAGCAAATGGTCTAAATGGTTCTCTCAACTTTATTTTTTCATTTAATATTTCTTTTAAATTTTTTATTCTTGGATCAACTATTAAACTTCTATTTCCTAAAGCTCTAGGTCCCCATTCTGAGTTATCTTGATACCAAGCAACAATGCCTTGGTTATTTAAAGTTTCTGATACTATTTCGTATATATCCTTAAAATTTTCATGAAAATTTATTTCAAAATTTTTTAAATTATTTTTATTTTTCTCAATTATTTCGCCAACTTCTTTGTTCGAATAATTTGGACCTAAAAAATAATTTTCTTGTTTAATATTTTTAAAATTTTTATTAATCTTTTGATTTTGATTAAGAGCAGATCCTATAGCTCCACCTGCATCTCCAACATTTGCATGAAAAAAAATATTTTTAAAATTAAATTGCTCATAAATTTTTCCATTCAGAACAGAATTAAATATACACCCCCCAGATAAACAAAGATTATCAGAGTGATTTTCTAAATAAATATTATTAATAATTTTTAAAATAATTTCTTCAAATTTATTTTGGAGGGACGCTGCTATATCATAATGTCTTTTTTGAATTTCTGCATTGTAATTTCTACTTTCTCCTAATAATTTTTTTAATTCTATAGAGTACAAATTTTCAAACATAGGTTTGTTCATTGAGCTGTTCTCAAAAATAAGTTGTTTATGATGAACAAAATAATCTAAATTTAATTTAAAATTAAATGGAGGTTGAAACTCAATAATTTGATCAAATTCTTTTTTATACTTTGCTTCGCCAAAAGCTGCTAAAGCCATTACTTTATACTCATCTCCATAATTTTTAAATCCAAGAAATTGTGATATTGCCTGATATAAAATTCCTAAAGAATGGGGATATAAATTTTTTTCTATAACTGTAATTTTATTATTTTTGAATGTGCTTATTTCCATTGATGAGAAGTCGCCAGTTGCATCTATAGATAAACCTACAGCATTATCCAATCCTGAAGACAAAAAACTGCTTGAAATGTGTGATATATGATGTGGTACAAAGACAATTTTGTCCTTACAATTAACACCATAATTATTTGAGATAGAATTAGCAATGGTTTTTTTATTTAACAAACTAATAAGTTTTGAAATTAAATTCATTGAGGTCAAGTTTGAAAATGCAAATTTTAATCTAGAAATAAAATTATAATTAAAATTGTAATTAACTGTTATAAAATCAACATCCTCAATGTTTATTCCAACTTTGTTAAGACAAAAATTAATTGAATTAATAGGAAAACCAGTAAAATGTTTAATTCTTGTAAAGCGCTCTTCCTCGCAAGCTGCAATTATTTTTCCGTCTGATATTATACATGCAGCTGTATCTGCGTGGTAAACATTAATTCCTAATATTAACATTGGATGAATTTTTATAATTATATATATACAAGATGATAAAAATATTAATAGCTAAAATAAAACCACCATTAAAATATCCAGCTCCTCTTATCAATTGTGTTATAATTATCGGCATAAAAAATATTTTTGTCCGAAAATCAATTCTTTGATCCAAAGAAATTATCGTTATTAAAATAAGTATTAATATTCCAAATATTCCAAATTCTGAAATAAACTTAACAAAATTGTTTGAAGCATCATTTTCATTTAAATACATTGTTGAAGGATTGATTATAGGTATTTGGTATCTATACTTTTTCGATGCTTCAGAGTAATTATCTACACCCCAACCAAACGGTTTATCTATTAATGATTGTCTTAATATGAAGAAAGACCTTATATAAACTTGCGTTGTTAGATTATGATTCATTTTACTATTAACTACTTTAAATCTCTGATCATCCAAAGCTGTCAATATTTCTCTATACTTTTTAATTTTGTTTTCCAGATTTTTGATTTCTTCACTATTTGGATTTTCAATCCTCAATAGACCTAAAAGATTAATAGCATCCAAATATTCTTGGTAATTAGTAGTAAATTCCTTACCCTTTTTTTCTATAACAATAGTTGATGTTGAATTATCTGTAATATTTTCAATGTCATTGAGTGCAGAAATTACTGGAGCAATATGTTCCAATCTTTTCATACAGGAAGATGAATTAGTTAAAAAAAATATAACCACAAATAAAAATAATGTCGAAAAGAAAATAAATTGTTTATTTAAATTTTTATAACAACATATGAATAATGCCAAAAAACTTGCAATATAACCAACAAAAAAAGTTGTAGAAGAATTATAAAAAAAAGTAAATACAATGAAAACTAAAAAAAATTTTATAATAATATTTTTTTCTATTGAGAATAAAAAAATTAAATAAAAAGTTATTGCAACTGCAATCATTCCAAAATGTGAATTTTCGCTAAAAAATATGTTTTGTCTGAATAATCCTGTATAAAAATGACATCTTTTCCAATGTAATAGATTTAGATCACCAAAATTGTAAGTTTGAAAATTTATTATTAAATCAAATATGTTTGTTGAAAAATATAAAATTGAAAATAACAAAACTAAATATTTAATATTAAAAATAATTTGCTTTATATAATAAATGCAAAAAATAGTTACTAAAATTAATGCAGCAATTTTTGTTGCAGCATTTAGATTGAATTTTCCAAGATTTAAAAAAGTTATCAAAGAAATAATGAAATAAGTTAATAGGAAAACAAAAAAATAACTTTTATTTAATTTGTAATTTTCTTTTTTAGTAAAAATTAAAAAACAAGGGATAATAATGAATAAAAAAGGATCAATGTTAAGATTTAAATCCCATAAAAAAAGAAAAATAAAAATATTTATAAAAACAATTAATTTTATTAAAAAATCATAATTTAATTTTATATAATTTATATTCATCTATTTGAAATTTTATAGAAACATAAATAAATTAAATAAAATAATAATAAATTAAATAATACGGTTAAAATCAGCAAATATGAATTTTGAGGCATAAATCCAAAATTTGACAATCTATAAGCTAAAACTTGTGACATTAACGAACCAAAAATTAAATTTCCATTAGAAAATTTAATCACAAATTTTTCAAAGAAAGTAAAAATTAAACCTAATATTAAGCACATTAAAAAAACAAAAAATAATGAACCTGAGTAAAATAAGAAAGCAATTATACCTGGTACTTTTATAAATTTTGTATTTTCTTTTAATGATTGAGTTGTTACATAATCCTCATTTTTTATTATTCTTGAATAAGAATCTTGCATTTCTTGTTTGGTAAATGAGCTAAGGAAAAAATTTAAGCTTTTACCTTCATATTCTGTTACAGCCAAAACTGCATCAAAACCCACAAATCTTTGTGAAATTAGATAAAAGATAGGCCTTATATATCTTTGGTATGTTTTATTTAAAGTTTCTTTTATATCAATAACATTTTGTTCTACATTTAAGTTTTTGTTCTCTACTAAGTTTTTATTTTTTATAGAATCAACCTCAATTTTTTTATCAAAATAAAATTCCTTTCTTAAATCTTGAACTATTATAAGAGAACTCAAAAATAATATTACGAATACAAATAACATAGAAATTAAGGGTTTGTATGGATTTTTTAATTTAATAAATTGATTGTATCTTATTATAGAAAAAAAAATTGCCATAAAATTTACAAACATACCTCTACTTAATAAAGAAACACTTGTGATAAAGTTTTCAAATACAGCAATAATCAAAATTTTAAGTGATATTTTATTATTAGATAATGAATTATAAATAATAAAAACTGAAAATGAAGATAGTCCAAATAGTAATAACCATTTAAATGTAATTGAAATTAATTTAGGTATATCATTATTGGCCAATAATCCTTTTTGATAAATCAAGTAATAGAAGTTAAAATAATTAATAATTAAAATTAGTAATATAAAAAAAAATAAAATTACATATTGATAATTATTAAAAAAATTAATCAGTTGAGTATCATTAAATATTTTTTTTTGTTTGTAATTTAAGGGAAAATAAAAAAGATTAATTATTGAGGATAAAAAAAAACCTAAAATGCCTACAGAGGATACAATGACAGCTTTATCAAAATTACTAATGTAATTACTATATATTAAATTATTTTCTTCGTTTAATTCACCAAAAGTTAAATCAAAAAAAAAGCTTATTAAAATTATTTTCGTCCAAAACCCCATCCAGAGAAAAAAGGAGTTAAATAAATGAAACAATTGGATGTTTTTTGAAAAACTTATTAAAAAATACCCATTACATAAAAGACTCAAAAAAACAAAATATAATTTGTTATAACTATAAATATTTAAAAATATAAATGATATAGATATTAAAATTAAAAATATAAACCAATAAAATTTTTTTCTTATCATTTAATTGACTGGTTAAATTTAAGTATAAACATATAATAAAAAAAAGAAATAAATGAACCAATAAAATAAGATGCATATATATATTTTATAAAAAAAATACCCATGAAAGGAACAATTAAAGAAATTAAAATCCCATAAATAAAATCTGCTTTAAACAGATTATTTATATTTTCACTTTTCAAAAAAAACATTTTAGATCTGAAATACATGCCTAATGACATAAAAAGTGTACCAACTAAGGAAATAGTTAACATTTTTATAATTAAATCTGAATTAATATTAGAGTCTCTCAATAAGTAATTTAAATCTTGAGAAAAAAAATTTATTAAGATTATAAATAAAAATATCGTTAAAAATATTATTGAAAAATATTTAGAGAAAAGATTAATTTTATTTCTTAAAATTGTAACTCCTAAAAAATTATTTATAAATGTCCCAGGAAAAGAAGCAAATGCAAAAATAATAAAATAATAAATTGCTACATCCTTTTCAAAAAATTGAGTTAAAAAAAATCTCCATATAAATACACTTATCAAAAATGCAAATGAGGAGATAAATGAGAGCGAAAAGATATTGGTTAAGATTGCATTTTTAACAGATTTCAAATTGATATTTACAGAAGTGTTGTTTTCTAAAAAAATTTTAAAAAGTGGGGATAACAAAATAAAAATAAATACTAAACTTATTAATTCTAAATAATTGTTATCTTTCTGGATATTAAATTGTATTAAAATAAAATATATAATTATTAATAAAATATTTCTTATAGAATTCAGTTCTTTTTTATTTACCTCTAAATTTACAAGTAATATCTCATTTACCCATAAAGAGAAAAAAATAATAAATAATAAAATATTAAAAAAATTGAATATTTCAAAAATAAATAAATAAAAAAAATAAAGAATAAATATTGGGATAAAAAAAATTACTCTAAAAAGTATTGTCTCAATAATAAGTTTTTTGTTAGCTGAGGATAAAATTAAATTTCTTTTGTTAGATGAAAAAATATTTAGCAAGACAATAACCAAACTTGATAAAACCCCTATCTCAGCTGCCCTACTTTTTTCATCATATAAAAAATAAATACACATTAAAATTGTTGGAAAAAAACTATTTAAGAAATAGTTAGCTGATATTAAGTTTATTCTTTTCATCTATTTAGTATTTATATTTTTGTATCCTAAATAGTCAAAAATCTTAAAATAAACTTTTAATACATAATAAAATAAAAAATAAAATTTAAAATGATAAACTAAGATTTGTAAATCTTGTATTAATTTTTTAAAAAAATTAATTTTAGAAGTACTTAAACCGTCTGCTGACATGAGAGTAATATATTTATTTAAATATATATACTTTAAATTTTTTATTTTAGATAATTTGATCATTAAATCCATATCGCTAGAAATATTATATTTAATGTTATAAAAACCTAATTTTTCAATTATCTTTTTTTTTATAATTAAAGCTGTATGAGGAATTTTGAATATTGAAAATTTATTCAATACCTTAATAGGATATATCCAGTTTCTAATGATATTAAATGTATTATTTTTATAAAATTTTATGTTACCTGATAAAATATCAGGCCTCCTAATTAGTATTTTTTGTAAATTAAACAGAACAAAGTCGTCAAAAAAAATATCACCAGAATGTATCAAAATGATATATTCACCACTAGCTTTTTTAATACATTTATTTATTGCATCATATAAATTTATATCATTCTCTCTTATAATTTTAATATTTTTATTTTTAAATTTTTTAACTTTATTGAAAGTATAATCTGAGGATTTTCCGTCATGAATAATATATTCAAAATTTAAATTTTTTTGACTTAAAACTGATTTAATTGTTTTAATAATATTATTTTGGTCATTTTTAACAACTGTAATAACTGATAAACTATACATCATAGTTATAAGTCCTTAAAAAGGACTCATAAGTTTTTAGAATGTTATTTTTTAAGTTGGATTTTTTATTCCAACCTATTTTTTTTAACAAGGTATTGTCTAATTTTTTTCTTTTAACTCCATCTGGTTTTGATTTATCATAATCAATTTTGCACTTATATTTGAGCACATTCATAATTATTTTTGCATAATCAGTAATAGAATATTCAAAATTGGAACCAATATTAATCAAATTTTTTTTATGTTTCTTTTTTAATAAAAATATACATGCATCTGCAAGATCATCAGAAAAAATTATCTCTCTTAATGGTTGACCTGTTCCCCACAATTCAATTTTTTTTTTATTTTTAATTTTTGCTTCATGAACTTTTTTAATTATTGCTGGTAGAAAATGACTAGATACTGAGTTATAATTATCATTAGAACCATATACATTACAGGGCATTACAGAAAAATAATTTACGTTGTATTGTTTAGAATAATATTCACACATTTTTATACCTGATATTTTGGCTATAGAATAAGCCTGATTGGTCTCTTCTAATTCACCACTTAAAAGATATTTTTCTTTTATTGGTTGTTTAGAATTTTTTGGATATACACAGCTAGATCCTAAAAAAAGTAAATTTTTTACACCCGCCAAGTAAGAACCATGAATTAAATTTAGCTCTATTGCTAAATTCTCATAAATAAAATTTGCTGGTAAAGAATTATTTGCAACTATTCCTCCAACCTTAGCAGAGGCTATAATAACAAACTCTGGTCTACAGAGTTTTAAAAATTTCTCTGTTTTATTTTTATCTAAAAAATCTAGTTTTTTTCTTTTAGTTGTAATTATGTTTTTATATCCCTGTTTTGTTAACCTTCTATGTATAGCAGAACCGACCAAACCTGTGCTACCAGCTAAAAATATCCTACTATTTTTATTCATCTATATTTAATAATTTTTTTTCAAACCTTATAATATCCCTGATAAGATCCTTAATAGATGATTTTGGTTTCCATTTTAAAAATTTTTTTGCTTTGCTTGGATTACCCAGTAAACTTTCAACTTCTGTCGGTCTAAAATATTTTTTATTACATTCTACAACAACTTTTCCATTTTTATTAATACCTTTAGTATTTAAGCCATTCCCTTTCCAAGCGATTTTAAAATTTAATTCAGCACAAACCATGTCAATAAATTTTTTAATTGAATATTGTTTTCCTGTTGCAATAACAAAATCTTGAGGTTTTTTTTGTTGCATCATGAGCCACATAGCCTCAACATAATCTTTTGCATGTCCCCAATCTCTTTTAGAATAAAGATTTCCTAAAATTAATTTCTTATCTATGCCGTACTTTATTCTAACTAACCCAGATATAATTTTTTTTGTAACAAACGTTTCTCCTCTTACAGGACTTTCATGATTGAACAAAATACCGTTACATGCGAACAGATTGTATGCTTCCCTATAATTTATTGTAACCCAATGTGCATAAAGCTTGGCAGCTGAATATGGGCTTCTAGCATAAAAAGGTGTTTTTTCATCTTGAAATTTTTTTTTAGATACACCAAATAGTTCTGAGGTACCTGCTTGATAAAACTTTATTTTT
>MDTA01154143.1_pt1 | contig 11949 bp, 12 predicted proteins | sample 811151 | NCBI WGS metagenome assembly MDTA01 (sample SAMN05326648, study PRJNA326480) | marine metagenome | isolation source: seawater | place: Indian Ocean: South | collected 2010 | reverse complement strand
TTCTTCTTTCACACATTAAAAAACTTAGATATAAAGCTACTGCTTAATGCAGCAGCTTGAAGTTATAAATATTCTTAAAAAAGATCTTAATTTTAGCAACGACTCTATTGAAAAACTCAAAAAATTTGTAAATTTACTTTTAAAGGAAAATAAAAATTATAATCTAATTGCCAGTAGCACAGAAAATCACATATGGCTAAGACATATACTTGATTCAGCTCAACTAATTAAATTTATTGATTTTAATTTCAAAACATTAGCTGATCTAGGAACTGGTGCAGGATTTCCTGGTCTCGTAGTAGAAATATTCAACAAAAACAAGGCTTTTCACGTGAAATTGTACGAAAAATCTCCTGTAAAACGAAGATTCTTAACAAGGGTGATTAAAGAATTGAGCTTAAATGCAGAGGTTTTGGGTGATGTTAGAAATGAGGAATTAGACGCTGAAATAATAGTTTGCAGAGCTTTTAAAAAATTAGACCAAGTAATACAAGTTTCACGTGAAATTGCTAAAAAACCATATAAATTGATGATTCTAAAGGGTCAAAATGCACAGGAAGAAGTAAAAAATTCTTTCAAAACAAAAAAATACCCTTATAAATTAGAAAGCAGCATGACGAATAAGGATTCAAAAATAATTATAATGGAGATTGATAAGTAAATGTCATCACCTACAATTCTAGCAATCATTAATCAAAAAGGGGGTGTAGGAAAAACAACTACAGTAATTAATTTGGCTGCTTCACTGTCCATTATGGGTCAAAATAATTTAGTTATTGATCTAGATCCACAGGGAAATGCCACTACCGGATTAGGTAAAAACAACAATGATGAAAATAAGAACATTTACAATCTTTTAATAAAAAAAATAAATTTAGAAAACGTAATTCAAAAAACAGATATTGAAAATTTAGATTTGATAGGTTCACACGTAAATTTATCTGGTCTAGAGGTTGAAACTGCAAATGACTCTAATAGAGCATTTATATTAAAAGAAATTTTGAATTTACAAAAAAATGGACTACTTGATAAATACGATAATATTTTTATAGATTGCCCTCCCTCCTTAAGCTTATTGACCATAATGGCTTTAGTAGCTTCTGATGAATTACTAGTGCCACTTCAAACAGAATTTTTTGCGTTAGAAGGTATTACTCAACTTGTTAAAACAATTGATCGAATTAAGGAAAATTTAAATACGAGTTTAAAAATTAGAGGCATTCTTTTAACAATGTTTGATAGGCGAAATAAATTATCCTCTGAGGTTGATAGGGAAGCTCGAAATTACTTTAAAGATAAAGTTTATCAGACTGTAATACAAAGAAATGTAAGATTATCTGAGGCACCATCTCATGGATTACCTTGTGTAGTATACGATAAAAGTTGTGTTGGAAGTAAATCATACTTCAAACTTGCTGAAGAATTTTTAAAAAAGAATCAAATTGAAAGTGCTGCATGAATGCTGGAAAAAGAAAAGGGCTTGGTAGAGGATTATCTGCACTTTTTGGAGATACATCTCTTAAAGAAAAAAAAGAAGACTCCAAACAAAATAATTTGGTAGCGATAGCAGATTTATCAAGAAATCCTTACCAACCTAGGCAAAATTTCAAAGAGGAAAAATTAAAGGAATTAGCTGATTCGATAAGAAAAAACGGCATTATTCAGCCCATTGCAGTTAGACCAAGTAAATCAAGTTCGGGAAAATATGAAATTATTGCTGGTGAAAGAAGATGGTTAGCAGCTCAAAGAGCGGGATTACATGAGATACCAGTAACAATATTAGAATTATCTGATGTTGAGTCATTAGAAGTAGCAATTGTAGAAAATATTCAAAGAGATGATCTTAATCCAATTGAGGAGGCTCGTGGTTACAAAAGATTAAACGAGGAATTTGGATATGATCACGAAAGTATTTCCAAATTAATGTCAAAAAGTCGAAGCCATATAAGTAATACTTTAAGATTATTATCTTTACCCAAGGATGTAGTTGCCATGTTAGAAGAAGGCACATTATCATCGGGTCAAGCAAGACCTTTAATTGGAATTTCGAATGCATCTTCTATTGCCGAAGAAATAGTTTCAAAAAATTATAGTGCTCGAAAAGTTGAATATCTAACAAGAAATAAAAAAAATGGTACTAAAAACAAAACTATTGATACTAATATTCTCAAAACTCAGGAACGTATTGAAAAAATATTAGGTTTAAAAATAAATATTGTTAATAAAAAAAACAATTCAGGTAAGATTGTAATACAATACAAAGATTTAGATCAATTTGAATTAATTTCAGATTTGTTGACTAAAAATTAGCTAAAACACAAATATCTATCATTAATTTTTTTATTAAAATGTTTTTCTCTAAAACAGAATTTGATTTTATATCTTTTTCAAGTTCGTAAGTTTTTTTTAGCATTAATCCAATTTTAGATTGGCTCCACTTTTTAGCTTGTAAAATAAAATTTTGTTTATCTTTCCAGAATATTGGAGGTTTGAGATTACTTATAGCTATTTCTAAGTTATTAGCGTTCATATCATTCACTTCTCTTATTTTATTTAGTCTTTGATTTATTAAATTTAAATAATAAATATTTTTATCTGCATCAATTAAAGTTTCTGACAGTAATTTATTAGTTTTAATCTTGTTTCCTATCAATGCCGCATCCTTAAGCATGCTAAAATCTTCATTTTCCTTGGTGTTTAGCAGTTCTTCCAATTTTTTCTCATCAATTTTTTTATCTAGAAAAAAGCAAGCAATTTTGCTCAGTTCGTTGTTCAATTTAGCTCTATTTAAATTAGTATTTTCTAAAATCAGGTTTATGTTATTAGGCGTTAAACCAGTAAATCCTTTTAATTCGTCTTGTATAATTTTCTTTATTGTAACTGCATTGTCTTCATAACAAGGAATTGAAGCACACTTTTTAGTTTTCTCAAAATAACTCCTTAATTTAGATCTTTTTTCTAGAGCATCAGCAAATAAAAATATTCTATCCTCATTAATATTTTCTTGTATTTCTCCAATTAATTCTAAAATTTTTTCATTTGCTTGGTCAATAAAGATTATCTTTTTGTTGCCAAAAAGTGAAATATTACTTATTTCTTTAAGAATATTGTTTTTATTTTTTAATATTTCCTCATTAGAAAATCTTAAAATTTGACATTTGTTGTTTGCAATAACAATTTTTTTTTTAAAATCATTCTTAAGGCCTAAATTTTCTCCGTAAAAAAGACCTAGATTTTCTTTCACAGTATTCACATCTTGTTCAACTATATAACTTTTATAAATCATTTAACCTCACTGACGTTTCATTGATGATAGCTTTTGATATAGAGTTTACTAAAATTTCTACAAGTTTTTTTTCACTATTACGAGTTTGCGAGTGTTGCTCTGCAACAGAGTAACTACCATTTTTTGTTATTGAAAATGTAACCTCATTTTTCCGAGTTAATTCATTTAATTTAACATTTGTTCTTATGGTAATTTCATATTTAGTAATTTCATTTTTAATGTTTTTTTCTTTTATTTCTTTAATTTTTAATGTGTCTAAATAAATATCAATCAAATTCTTTCCACTTCTTTTTGAATTAAATAGAAGCTTATTTTTAATTTTATAGTTAATTCTTTTGTCACCAGTAGTAATTATGTTGTTTACGTCAAAATTATTTATTTGATTTTTGTTAACTACTTTAAAACCGCACCCTGTGGTTATAAAAATTAAAATTAAAGGGATGAAAATCTTTATTTTAGGCATTTATTTACTCTTCACAATGTAGTTTATAATTTTGTCTTTAACAAAGATAGTTTTTAAAATCGTTGTATTAACCAAATGTTTGTTTGCTTTGGAAGAACTGTGGATGATTTCATTAATTTCTTTTTCAGTTGCTCCCTTTTTTACCGTAAGTACATCTCTTGTTTTTCCATTTATTTGTACAGCTAACTTAATATTTTCATAAGTGTTTTTTTCTATTTTTGGCCATTTATTTAAGCTCGAGCAATTAAGCAATTCTAAACACTCGTGAGCAATATGTGGGGTAAATGGAATCATTAATTTTAAAATTTTTATTATGTTTTCTCTCAATATTTTATCACTAAGGTCTTTAGTGATGGAAATTTTGAAAAAATTATAAACTTCATAAAATTGAGCAATTGATACATTAAATCTAAAATTATTAATTGAGCTATCAATTTTACTTACGTAAGAATTTATTTCGTTAATAAATTCTTTTTCAAGAGTAGTGTTTGATTTCTTAGCTTTTTGATTATTAATTGATACAACTAAATTATAAATTTTTTGTAAAAATTTATTTGCAGATGCTACACCGCTATCGGACCACTGTACGTCCTTCTCAGGAGGGCTATCTGATAAAATAAACCATCTTACAGCATCAGCACCATATTGATTAATCATTTCTTCAGGGTCTACTGTATTTTTTTTTGATTTAGACATGGACTCAGAAGGGCCAATGACAACTTTTGTGTTATCAACTTTCTTTACAGCAGTATTTAAATCAACTTTTAATATTTCATCGGGATATAACCAATCTCCATTTTTATCTTTATATGTTTCATGGCAAACCATTCCTTGAGTAAATAAATTTTTAAATGGTTCGTTAATATTTATTTTTTTATTAAACTTATTAATACCTTTGGTAAAAAATCTAGAATAAAGTAAGTGCAATATTGCGTGCTCAATACCGCCGATGTATTGATCAACTGGCATCCAGTATTTAATTTTTTGCTCGTCAAAAGGTGATCTAGCGTGTTTTGGAGAGCAAAATCTCATGAAATACCAAGAAGAATCAACAAAAGTATCCAATGTGTCTGTTTCTCTCACTGCTTTTTTTCCAGTAGGTTTATGTATCGTATTTTTCCAAGTAGGATGATTTGCCAGGGGATTGCCATTAGAATTAAGGTCAACATCCTCTGGAAGCTCTATTGGTAATTCATTTTTTTCTACAGGTACAACTGATCCATCCTCTAAATAGAGCATTGGTATAGGACATCCCCAGTAACGCTGTCTAGAAACACCCCAATCTTTTAAACGATATAAAATTTTTCTTTGTCCTATTTTTTTATTTTCTATTTCAGATATAATTTTTTCCTTTGCTTCTTCTATATCTAAGTTGTTCAAAAAGTTAGAATTAATTAATTTACCACTACCTGTATAAGCTTCTTGAAGTTTTTTATTATTATTACCATCACTTATCACTTTTATAATTTCTAAATTATATTTTTTTGCAAATTCAAAGTCTCTTTGATCGTGAGCCGGGCAACCAAAAATTGCCCCACTACCGTAATCCATAAGTACAAAGTTAGCAAAATAAATAGGTAATTTTTTATTTTTAATAAAAGGATGATGAACAAAAAAATTTGTTTTAAAACCAAGTTTTTCAGCATTTGCTAAAGCTTCTTCTGTTGTACCAGTTTTATTGCAGTCAGATTTAAAATTTTGAAAATCTTTATTTTTTTCAAAATTTTTACTTAAAGGGTGATCAACAGAAACAGCTATAAAACTAGCGCCAAAAATGGTATCTGGTCTTGTAGTAAAAATTTTTACCAAATTTTCCTGCTTATCAATTGCAAAGTTAATTTCACAACCTATTGATTTACCAATCCAATTTTTTTGCATTAATTTGACTTTTTCTGGCCATCCTTCAAGCGTTTCAAGATCTTTTAAAAGTTCATTAGAAAATTTAGTGATATTAAAAAACCATTGTGATAATTTCTTTCTTTCAACTATTGCATTTGATCTCCATCCTTTTCCATTTATTACTTGCTCATTAGCAAGCACCGTTTTTTCCAACGGATCCCAATTTACGTACGTTTCTTTTCTAGAAACTAAACCTTGATTGTAAAAGTCAATGAATAGTTCTTGCTGGTGTTTGTAATAATTTTTATCACAAGTAGATAATTCTCTATCCCAATCTATTGAAAGACCTAACAATTTAAGCTGATTTCTCATTGTTTTAATGTTTTCATTTGTCCACTTTTTTGGATGAAGACCGTTTTGCTTAGAAGCATTCTCTGCAGGTAATCCAAATGCGTCCCAACCCATAGGGTGTAAAACGTTATAACCATTTAAAAATTTGTACCTGGCTATAACATCACCTATAGTATAATTCCTCACATGTCCCATGTGTATTTTACCTGAGGGGTAAGGAAACATTTCCAAACAGTAATATTTGTTACTCGACTTTTCGTTCGCTACAGAAGTAATACAACTATTTTTTCGCCATTTATTTTCAATTTTTTGAAAACTATATCTTTCCATTAAGATTCAAGAAATTATTTTTTTGAACGTTTTGCGTCACGTTCAAATAAAGCTGCTTTAGATAAAATTGACTTTTGTAACTCGAATTTAATTTTAGAGTCTATCTCATTAACAGTACAAATTTCGTTGGTTTTACATTTTTTGTTATGAACAATTACCTTGATACTGTTTGATTGAATTTCATTTGATAGAAACCTGACAGTAATTTTTATAGAGTCATTTGCATTAGAATTATCACTATACCAATCAGTGATTATTATCCCTCCAGAGTAATCAACAGTTGTTAAAGGCATAAAATCAATTATTTCTAAAGACGCTCTCCATAAAGGGTTAGAAGTACTGAACTCATAATTAGTTGAACGGTTTCCTCCGAAAGCATCTTTTAAAGTGATACCTCTTCCTTGTTTAAGATTTTGTCTTGCTCTTTCATCCGCATTAATTGGTCTATCTTTTGAAACTTTAGATGGTTTTAATGCTTTAGGAACAGTACAACTTGTTGTTAAAATCATAATCAAAGCTAAAAAACATAAAAAAATTGATTTATTTGTTAACATTTTAAAAAAAAGATGATTTTTTGTTGTCATTTTATAATTAATCTAATCTTATAGCTCAAAAAGCTCTGATTCTGTAGACTTTTAGCAGTTGCAAAAATATCACACAACGAAGAAAAGTACATGTTTTTACAAGGATTTTAGCAAATTTATGACCCCCTAAGTTATAAAACTCTCATTAATAATTAAATTATTAATTTGTTAAACAACAAAGGAAATAAATATGAAAATAACAAAAATATTAGTTGCTTTATCTTTCCTATTTGCAGTTTCAACAGCTAACGCTGGTGAATTATCTGTAACAGGTAATATTCAAGCAACTTACCAATCTGAAGCTGATGCTACAACTGGTAACCCACTAGGTATGGACAGAGAATTAAAATTCGCTGCCTCTACAGAGTTGGATAACGGTGTAACAGTTTCTGTTATGCAAGATACTAGCGATAACTTAGCTTTCGGTGACTCATTAATCACATTTGGTGGTGTAATGGGTATGGTAGACATTTACATTGGTTCTGACGGAAGTCCAATGGATGCTATCGATGATATAACTCCAAATGCATTTGAAGAAGCGAATGCAACTTCAGGAGCTTACAATGATATTGGTGATGCAGCAGCAGACACTGGTATTGGTGCTAAGTTCTCACTTCCAGTTTTAGGTGCAGTAAACTACAAATACGTACCAAAAATGGACGGAGCTAAAAATGCTGACAAAGCAGCATCTGGTGATACAAATGCAGCAGTAGGAAGCATGTCAGAGATAACATTAACAACTAATTTAGCAGATCTTCCAGTAGTAGGTGGTTTCTTAGATGGAGCAACTTTAACAACTGGTTTTGCAGAGCATGATCATTCAACAGTAGCAGATGTTGACGATGCGTTTGACGTAACGGCAGCATTAACTTACTCAAATGGTCCATTCAGCCTTGGTATACAAAAGAAAGTACACAACGAGGGTGAAGGAGCTGCAGCAACAACTGATGCGATCTGGTACAAAGACGAAATCATTGGTATAGCTTACGCAGTTAATGATGATCTTTCTATTTCGTACAACACTATTACGTCTCAAAGACACAGTACTGGTGCTGCGAACTTAGATCAAGAATCTGATGCTATAAGCATTGGTTACGCAATTGGTGGAATGACTATAGGTTTCCAAGAAGCTTCAACTGACAATAAGAGTTGGGCAACTGGAACAGATGACACAAGAACATTATCTGTAAAAGTAGCATTCTAAGTTGTATAAAACTTAATTTAAAAAAGCCGGTTAGAAATAGCCGGCTTTTTTTTTATCTCTGTCATTATTGCAAATCCGTTACATCTAATACTGAGCATTTTATTTAAATTACTCATTTTTATTCCACCTAGAGGAACAATATTTTTAAAATGATGAACAAGGTTATTAAATTTAACCAAACCCATAACTTTGCTTTGTTGATCATATTCTACCTGAAATAATTTGGATACTAAAATATTACTACAGCCTTGATTAATTTTTTCGTATATTTGTTTTACATCATGCGCAGATCCAATAATTTCTTTATTTATCTTTTTTAATTGAAGTGGTCTATAACTTTTGTTTGATGCAGAAATGTATAAACCGTCACTTTTAAGAAATGTGGCCAAATTTAAATCGTTTGCTACAAAAAACTTAATTCTGAGTAATTTGCATTTTCTTCTAAAATTCAGCAATTTATCTTTATCTTTAAAATTATTTAGATTCCTAAAAATTATAATAAGTTTATGATTTCTATTTATTTTATTTAGATTAATATCTTTAATATTATTAATTATTAAAAAATATTTTTTTTTGAAAGCAAACATATGTTTAACATAGTAGAAAGTTTTGAAAAAATAAAATCTAACATAGTAAAATTAAACCCGCAAAAACCAATTAATATAATTGCAATCAGCAAAACATTTTCGATAGATCATATAAAACCCTTGGTTGATTACGGTCATAATCATTTTGGTGAGAATAAAGTACAAGAAGCAATATCGAAGTGGAGTGATATAAAAAAAAAGAAAGCTGATTTAAATTTGCATATGGTTGGAAAGCTTCAAAGCAATAAAGCTAAAAACGCTTATCAAATTTTCGACTATATACACTCATTGGAAAATGAAAAACTTGCAAATATTTTTTCTAATTGTGAAAATAATAATGAAAAGAAACTTAAATATTTTATACAAGTAAATATCGGAAACGAATTACAAAAATCTGGAATACCAGTGTCAGAAATAGATAGTTTCTATAATTATTGCGTCAAAGAAAAAAAATTAAATATTTTAGGTTTGATGGTTTTACCTCCCAATGATAAAAACTCAAAAAAATATTTTAAAATTCTAGATGATCTCAATAAATCCCTTGGACTTAAAGATTTAAGTATGGGGATGTCATCAGATTACAAAGACGCAATATTAAATAATTCTACTTATGTTAGGATAGGTAGTTCCATTTTTGGAAATAGAACTTAATTAATTTTCACTTTTGTTTTTCTATTAATTCTTTTGAGAATATTTCTTAAATGTTTTCTTTGAATAGCTACACAACCTTCAGTAGGCTTAAATTTTTTATTTGTAATATGAATAAAAATTGCACTTCCCTTGTTCTTTATTACTGGACTCATATTATAATTTAATACAAGAATTATATCGTAAACTCTATCTGGTCTGTAAAGCTTTTCAGATCCATATTTAAAAGGGTACTTAATTAGTTTATTGTATTTACTAGATTTAGAATCGTTACACCAACCCATTTTCTTACTAATTGGCGTAATCTTAAATTTACTTTTCAAATTTTTAATTCTATCTTTTCTGCAAAAAACGCTTTTTATCGAAAATAGCCCTTTAGGTGTTATTAAGTCACCTTCCTTTCGTTTACGTTTAATTCCTCTTTTACCTACGGCACATTTTACTTTATAATCTCCATAACTTAGATAATTCTTTTTTACTAATATATGCATAAACTTAATATTTTAGTTACTGGCTCAGACATTTTTAAAACAACATTAAACGAACTTAAACCTTTTTTAAAGTTTAAGTTTTTTTTTACTCAAAAATATTCATCCAATAAAGCATTTAATAGTTTTGACGGTTTAATATCAGATGAAGATAAAATAGACCGTGAAATAATTGTAGATGATACAAAATGTTTTAAAATATTAGCTTCGAAAGATAAAAATGTATCAAAATTCTTTGATTACATTCTAAAATTACCGACGTCCGTAAAAGAAATTAATGATATCATAGAGACTTGTGCCGCAAAAAAAAAATTTAGTAAGAATTCATCGATTAAAATCAAAAATTATCTATTAGATAAAAATGAAAAAAAATTATTAAAAAATGATATTTTTGTAATTTTAACAGAAAAAGAGATTCAATTATTAGAATTATTTTTATCAAACCAAAAACCTATTACAAAGAATATGATTCTTTCTTTGGTTTGGAATTATTCGTCAGAGGCAGACACCCATACAGTTGAAACACATATTTATAGACTAAGAAAAAAAATTAGTGATAAATTTTCTGACGAAAAATTTATTTTAAACAATAGGCATGGGTACTATCTTTGAAAAAAAGAAATAAAATTGCTATTGATTTATTTTCAAGTAAATATCGAAAAAGAGTTATAAAACCAAAAAAAGGTAAAGGTAGCTTTAAAAGAAAAAAAAAATAAAAAAAGGTTACTAGTTAAGCCTTGCACCAATTATTTGAATTACCTTTGAAGACATTTCTGTTCCAGTTTCTAAGCTTTCTTCAATGGACTTATTATTTATCAATCCATGTAGAAAACCTCCAGCAAATAAATCGCCCGCACCTGTTAAATCTTTTATCTTAATGTCTTTTTTTGCGGGACATTCAAAAACTTTATCTTTATTTATCGCTATAGCTCCTTTATCTCCCCGGGTAATTACAATCAACTTATTAATTTTTTTTGCAAAATCTAAAACATCTTCAAATTTCTTAACATCTATTAAAGACATAATTTCTTGTTGATTTGCAAAAGTAATATCTAATTTATTTTTTACTAGTTCAAGAAAATGTGGTTTGTGTCTTTCTACACAAAATAAATCTGATAGCGACATAGCAACTTTATTAGAACTATTTATAGCTTTTTCAAATGCTTTTTTTGGTTCACCTTCATCCCAAAGATAACCCTCTAAAAATAATATCTCACTTTTTTCTACAACTTTTTTATCGATATCTTTTTCATTAATTTTTCCTGCAGTTCCAAGATACGTTACCATAGTTCTTTCTGAGTCGGGCGTGATTAGAATTAGACATGTACCGGTTGGCATTATTTCTTTTTTCTTCGAGTAAAAATATTTTACATTTTCTTTTTTCAATCCATTTTCGTATTTATTTCCTAGCTCATCATCACTTACTTTACCAATAAAACCAACTTCATTACCTAATTGAGCAAGACCAACTATTGAATTAGCTACTGACCCCCCCGAAATCGTTTCTTCTATTCTAAGGTTTGAAAGTAGTTTACTGAATTCATTTTCATCAACTAATTTCATAGTACTCTTGGTTAAAGAATGATGATTTAAAAACTTTTCATCGACTCTGCAGATAACATCTACAATTGCATTTCCTATTCCTAGAATTTTCATCATTTATGCTTTTTTGGTTTTAATTGGCTTTTTTCTATTTGGATAACAGCTTTTACAAATTTTACAAGATATTCCATAACAATCTCTCGCTTTACAATATTCACGACCATACCAAATTATTTGAAGATGAAGTTTATTCCAATTTTTTTTTGGAAATATATTTTTTAAATCTTTTTCAGTTTGCACAACATTTTTCCCATTGGTGAGACCCCACCTCTGGGCCAGCCTATGAATATGTGTATCTACTGGAAAGGCAGGAAACCCAAAACCTTGCGACATCACTACACTAGCCGTTTTATGTCCAACCCCAGGTAATTGTTCAAGCTCTTCATATGTTTTAGGTACCTTGCCATTATATTTGTCTAATAATGTTTTTGATAAATTAAAAATACTTTTTGCTTTAACTCTGAAAATTCCAATTTTTTTAATTAGATTCTCAATTCTCTTTCGTCCCAATTTTACAAAATCTTTCGGTTTATTATATTTTGGATAAATTTTTTTTGTCACATTATT
>MDTA01044396.1_pt1 | contig 11951 bp, 11 predicted proteins | sample 811151 | NCBI WGS metagenome assembly MDTA01 (sample SAMN05326648, study PRJNA326480) | marine metagenome | isolation source: seawater | place: Indian Ocean: South | collected 2010 | reverse complement strand
TTCATAAATTATTTTATATGCCTTTATCTATTAAACTCTGTTAGGCTACAATATTCTTATGCAAATTAAAATAAATAAAATATTTGATTACGCTGCTATTGCGTCTGGATTAATTTTATTTTCATTAGCAATACTTACTTTTTGTGATGTATTTGGAAGACGTTTTCTTAATTCTCCTGTTGCAGGAACTATTGAAATCGTTGAATTTGGTATTGCATTAGTTGCTTTTCTTGCAATGCCTAGAGCCTTTTTTTTAAACGCACATGTATCTGCTGATTTTATAAAAAATGTGGCTATTTCAAAGTTACAAACTTTCATTACAATTTTTAGATTTATTTTAATGCTAATAATTATGTCTTTTGTTGCATACGGAACTACTAAAGAAGCATTTGCTTTTTTAGAAAATAAAAGAGTTACAATTGACCTTGAATTAAGTTTTTATCCTTTCTATTTCGCTACAGCATTAGCAATGTGGTTAAGTGTTTTAGCTATAATTCTTTGGTTTTTTAAATCTATAAAAGAAAGAAACAGCAAATGAGCTTTGATCCAATTATAAATGGAGCACTAGCTTTTTTGGCAGTTCTAATTTTAATGGCATTTAACATTCCTATTGGAATTTCAATGCTAATAGTGGGTTTCACCGGATTTGGATTTATAGTTGGTTTTGAGCAAGCTTTTTTTATTTTAGGAACAGCTCCATATGAAGCTGTATCGAAATATAGTTTGTCGGTTTTACCTTTTTTTGTTTTGATGGGAAATCTTGCCAATAGAGCAAACCTATCTAGAAATCTTTATGATGCTGCTTATGCAATAGTTGGTCATTATAAAGGCGGTCTTGCGATGTCAACAGTTGGTGCGTGTGCTGGATTTGGAATGATTTGCGGCTCCTCAATTGCTACTGCAGCAACGATGTCCCAAATGGCAGCTCCTGAGATGAGAAGACATGGTTATAGTGATGCTTTGATAAGTGGATCAATCGCATCTGGTGGAACTTTAGGAATTATCATACCACCAAGTGTTATATTAGTTATTTACGCTTACCTTACAGAACAATCAGTTCAAAAACTTTTCTTTGCAGCTTTAATACCAGGTTTGATTGCGGTTGTTCTTTATATGATCGCAATTCGTGTTTATCTTTTAATTTACCCAAATCAAGGAGGCTACGGAAATAAAATGCCGTTTAAAGAAAGAGTCGCAGCCTTATGGAAAGTTTTTCCAATATTTCTAATTTTTGCAATCATAATGGGAGGTCTTTATTTAGGATTTTTTACTGCAACTGAAAGTGCCGCAGTTGGTGTAATTTTAGTTTTAATTTTTATTTTCTTAAGACGTCAATTAACTATTGAAATGCTAAAAAATTCTGTCTGGGACACAATAAAAACTGTTGGCGCTCTTTATCTTATTGTAGTAGGAGCTGCAGTATTTAATGTTTTGATTACTGTTACCCAGTTACCTTTTACAGTAGTTGATTTCATTAACGACTTACAATTAACTCAAATTGGAATAATTCTTGTTATTTGTGTCATATACTTAGTTCTTGGGACTGTGATGGACTCACTGGCTATGTTATTTTTAACTATACCAGTTTTCTACCCTGTTATTGCTGACGCTGGAATTGATCCAATTTGGTTTGGTATTTTTGCAGTTATTGTTGTTGAATTCGGATTGATATCACCACCAGTCGGAATGAATTTATTTGTAATAAAGGGAGTAATGCAAAAGACTCCACTTCAAACAATATGGTTTGGTACACTTCCGTTCTTATTAACTGATATGATAAGACTTGCACTAATAATCGCTTTCCCAGCAATATGTTTGTTTCTCCCAAGCCTAATGATGTCCTAGTGTTCGTGTTTTTCTATTCCGTGTTTCTCTAATAAATCATGCATTCTTTCATGCTCTTTATAAGTTAAGCTATAAAAAACTGCAGCAGTAATAAAAGATCCTAGTACAACACCTTGTACAAATCTAAAAATTGTTTTTCTATTTCTAGTTTTGGTTTCATTATTCATTTTCAAACCCTTTTTTCGTGCTTCATAGAATTTGTAAACAGCGTATGTTATTAAAATTACACTTATTACCCATGAAATAGGATGATTTACGACAGCTATCATGGAGCCACCAAGCAAAGCAGCAATAAAACCACTAATCCAACAAATTGGGCACATAATTTATTTTACAAAAGTTCCGCTATGATAGTCTTCGATAGCTTGTTGAATTTCAGCTTTAGTATTCATTACAAATGGTCCACCTCTAGCAATTTGTTCGCCGATTGGTTTTCCTGAGATTAATAAAAATTTAGCTTTAGTAGTTGCTAAAACTTTTAATTCCTCACCTTTAGTAAGCAAAATTAAAGTAGAGTTCTTAGCTTGTTTATGTTGTTTGTCCCCAATTTTTATTTCTCCATCTATCAAGTAAATTAATGAATTGTGTGTTTTGGGTAATTTAAATTTAAAAAATTTATTTTCGTTTAATTCTACATCAAAATAAATCGGCTCAACATTGTGTTTTTTAACTAGTCCCTCTGCTTTTTCGAATTTGCCTGCAATAATTTTTATTAGTTTATCTTCATCTTTATGAATGCTTATTTTTTTTGAATCTATATAAATATATTCAGGTTTACTCATTTTGTACTTCGCAGGCATATTTATCCAAAGTTGAAAACCATGAAGTCTGCCTTCTTTCATGGCGGGCATTTCAGAGTGAATAATCCCGCTTCCAGTTTTCATCCATTGAACATCACCTGCAGTCATCCGTCCTTTACCACCAGTGCTATCTTTGTGTTCAAACTCACCAGCTAACATATATGTCACTGTTTCAATACCTCTATGCGGATGAGCAGGAAATCCTGCAACATAGTCATCTTCATTTTCTGATCCAAATTCATCTAACATTAAGAAAGGATCAAAATAATTTGGCTCAACACCAATACTTCTTTTCAATTTAACGCCAGCTCCATCCGAAGCGGGTGTTGGGTCAATAATTTTATTTACTTCAATATCACTCATAATTAATTACCAAACTCCGATCATTATATCGTCTTCTTTAGTGTAATCTCTATCTTTCAGAACAAACTCATCTGACACAGCAACCCTGTTTTTTCTACTAACCAATTTTTTTAATAACAATTCCCTCATTTCATTTCTAACCCTAGAATAATCATTTGATTGACCCAAATCTTTAAATTCTTCAGGATCTTTTTTAAGATCAAATAATTGTGGAGGAAAACCTTTAAAATAAATATATTTCCATTCATTATTTCTAATCATATATCCCCTCGCATCAGAAGCCCCTATATTAAGTGTCTTTCTAACGTCATTAAATGAATAATCAATTTCGCTAAATACCGCATCTTTCCAATTGGTAATTCTCTCAGCGTTTATTAAGGGCATTAAAGAACTACCCTCTAATCTATGTTTGCTCTCTTTACTGCCTACCGCATCTAAAAAAGTAGGCAAAAGATCAATTGCTTCAACAAAACGTTTTTCTTCATGACCTCTTGTTTTGTTAGCTGTTTCTCTTGGATCATAAATAATCATTGGAACTTTTACTATTTGTTCATGAAATAATTCTTTGTCCCCCAGCCAATGGTCTCCTAGGTAATCGCCGTGATCAGATGTAAATATTATCATTGTATCTTCCATATTTCCTTTTTTATCAAGAAATTCAAAAAGTCTACCAAGATTGTCGTCAATTTGTTTAATTAACCCCATATAACCAGACATAACTGTGTTTCTAACCTCATCTTTTGAAAAAGTTTTTGAGACTCTAGTTTCTACAAAGGCTTTATAAACTGGATTCATATTTTCTTTTTGTTTTTCACTTCTCTGTACTTGATTAAATTGATTTTGGGAAAACATGTTATGGTAAGGCGCTGGCGCTATGTAAGGCCAATGTGGTTTAATAAATGATAAATGTAAAAACCACGGCTTATCAGAGCTTTCCTCAATAAAGTCCATAGCTCTATTTGTCATAAAGGCGGTTTCAGAATGTTTTTCCGATATTCTTGCAGGTTTATTTGAATTTCTTAATTTCCAACCGCTAAGTATTTCTCCATTTTCTCCCTGGGCAGAATTAGCCCAGCTGTCCCATGGATTATCTCCTTCATATCCAAGTTTATTTAGCCAATCGTTGTAGGATAATTTTTTTTTATATTTTTTTACATGGTTGTTTGGATGAAGACCATCATCTCTCTCATAGGGTTCAAAACCAGGTTCACTTACGATTAAACCAATTTCAGTATCTTTGTTTATACCTAGACGCGCCATACCTTCAGAGTCAGGTTTCATGTGTGTCTTGCCCACAATTCCTGTTCTTATCCCAGACTTTCTTAGATAATCCCCTATAGTTAATTCTCCAATTGGCAGTGGGACTTGATTCCATGTTGAACCATGACTAAAAACAGTCCTTCCGGTATAATATGAGGCTCTTGAGGGACCGCAAACAGGAGATTGAACATAAGCAGATTTAAACAAAACTCCTTTTTTTGCAAGACTATCTATATTTTTTGTTTGTAGGTTAGGATGGCCATAACATGATAGATAATCCCATCTAAGTTGATCAGCCATAATAAATAAAATGTTTCTAACTTTATTCATATTTTCTTTTTAGTACTTTTAAATATCTTTAAAAGAATAGATATTTTTATTACTACTTGCATTATAAAAAACCTATATTTATAATCAATTTTAATATGCGGGAGTAGCTCAGTGGTAGAGCGAAACGTTGCCAACGTTTAGGCCGAGGGTTCAATTCCCTTCTCCCGCTCCAAATATTAATATATTAAAAAAATATGAGCGAAGATTTAGCAAATAAAAAGTGTATACCTTGTGAAGGCGGGATACCAAGTTTTGATACAAGTGAAATTCATAAATACCTTAAAAAGGTAGATGGATGGGACGTTAAAACTGATAAAGATAAGGTTTATTATTTAATAAAAGAATTCAAATTTAAAAATTTTTTGGAAAGCCAAAACTTTATAAACAAAGTCGGCCAAATAGCTGAAACTGAAGGACACCATCCAGATATATGGTTTGGATGGGGATATGCAAAAATAAAAATATTTACACATGCAATAAAGGGTCTACACGAAAGTGATTTTATACTTGCCGCAAAAGTTGATAAAATTATTTAATGGTTAAAATGCCTAGTTCCAGTGAAAATCATTTTAACTCTAGCTTTATTCGCTTCTTTAATTGCCTCTGCATCACGAATTGAACCTCCTGGCTGAACAATTAATTTTACACCAGCTTTAACGAGTTTTTTTATACCATCGGGAAAAGGAAAAAAAGCATCTGATGCTGCAACCGAATTTTTAAGTTTACTTGGTTGAAATTTTTTAGCTTTGTCTATTGCAATTTTACAGCTGTCAACTCTACTTGGCTGTCCAGCACCAATACCTATTGTTGAAAAATTACTAGATATTACAATTGCGTTGGATTTAACGAATTTGCAAACATTATAAGCAAATTTAGCATTTTCAATATCTTTTTTGTTTGGCTTTAGTTTTGAGACATATTTTAAATTTTTAGTATCAAAAATTTTATTATTTCTTTCTTGTATTAAGAATGAATTATCAAAACTTCTAATCTGATTATTTTTTCTGTACTTAAACTTTGAAATGTCGATTAAAATTAGATTTTTTTTTAACCTTAAAATTTTAATAGCATCCCTATCAAATTTTTTTGCCAAAATTACTTCAAAGAAGATTTTTGACATCTCCTTAGCTATTTTTTTATCAATTTTAAAATTACATCCAACAACCCCTCCAAATGCACTAATAGGGTCAGACTGGTACGCTTCTTTAAACGATCTAAGAAAAGATTTATTTGTAGATACACCAGATGGATTTGCATGCTTAATTATAACTGAACCGACACCTTTAAACGAAGAAATTATCTCTAAAGCATTAAATATATCATTATAGTTATTATAGCTTAAAGATTTCCCGCTAATTTTTTTTAATCCCAAATTATCATTAAAAGCATCACTAAGATATATACTACTTTTTTGGTGCGGGTTTTCGCCGTACCTAAGCTGAGAAATTTTTTCTCCAGAAAAAGTTATTTTTTCAGGAAAATTTATATTTAATTTATGATTAAACCAATTTGAAATGATAGAGTCATAATATGCTGTGATACCAAAAGCTTTACTTGCCATCCTTTCCCTGAATTTTAGACTTGAATTTCCTTTGTTATCGCTAATCTCTTTAATTAGATCATTATAATCATTTTTATCTGTAATAACCAAAACATCATTAAAATTTTTAGCTGCAGCTCTCACCATTGTTGGGCCACCAATATCTATATTTTCAATTATTTTAAATTTACTTTTAGTTTTTTTAATAGTTTCTTTAAAAGGGTAAAAATTTACAATAATTAAATCAATACTATTAAATTTTTTCATTTTCATCTGTTTTATATGTTTCTTATTCTTTCTTTTATTCAGTATCCCAGCATAAATTTTAGGGTGTAAGGTTTTTACTCTTCCATCTAGCATTTCAGTAAACTTTGTATAATTAGATACCTCAGTACAATTATATCCAAGATCTTTGATTTTTTTATAAGTTCCACCGGAACTTATAATATTTACTTTATATTTCTTAAGTACTTTTAGAAGCTTTTCAATTCCTGCTTTGTCTGAAAGAGAAACTAAAGCATTTTTAATTTTTTGTGACATTTTATCAAACTAACTCGCTTTTTTTAATTTCCATTCCACATCAACGTCTCCGTTTTGTGTATTTCCATAAATGACAATACATTGATTGTTCAACGCTTTGTTACCTCCAAGAAACAAACTCTTTTCTACGTCTATTTTTTGATTTTGAGATGAGAATATCCAAGATTTTTTTTTATTTATCTGCAAAAGTACGCTTTTACCACTTATTGTTTTAACAGTGCTTATGCCTGGATAAAGGTGAAATCTAATTGAAAAATTAACATTTAAGCTGCTGTTTTTTTTTATGAGAGTATCTTTTCCAACTAAATCATTATTTTTTTTAAAAAATTTAATTGTTCTTCTGTGCAAATATCCAAACTTTTCTAAATATGCATCATGAGTTGCTGATATCAGGATATTGGATTTATCTTCGACTCTGTCTATATCAAAAGTTTTGAAAGAATTACTAATTGTAGATCCATAAGCCCTGTTTATTAAATTATTTTTCTTAAACTTTACAACAGAGGTATCGTTTATACATAATGTGGATTGTGCCGAGGTAAATTTACTTATTAATTCAATTTTTTTTGAAATTTTTCTTCCAAAACCACAATTTGTTATTATTTTTTCATCATCACTTAAATATTCAAAAGATAGGGGACCTGATTGATAATCTTTTGAAAGTTTATAAGATGGTGGCTCCCCAGAATCAAAATATAAGGTTGCTTTTTTGTTTCTTATAATCTGCATTTGTCCGACAGATTTGAGTTTTTCCACAAAATTATAATTTAACTTTTCCAAATATTCTAAAAAACTTTCTAAATTTTTTTCCGTTGAACCATTAAACAGAGGCAATTTATTTGAGGAATTCTTAAAAGAATTTAAACAGACAAGATTTTTTTCTATTATTTCCTCTAAATATTCTGGAATAATTTCTTGACCTTGTTTAATCCATTCTTTTATTAAGATAAAATACTGTAAAAATGTTAGTAAATTTTCACAGTTTCTATTTTTCGGAAAACCATTTTTGTCAAAAAAATTATCTATGAGCTTCTTTAACTCCTTAATACCAAATTTGAAGTTGTAATAGTATTCCCTAAAAACTAAACCTGAAAGAATTATAGTACTAATAGAAGCAATTCTTTTATTATCTTCCGTGTTATTTACATTTTTTTTAATAAAGTTTATTTGCTTCAAAAGACATTTAAGAAATAATTTTTCAAAAGATTTGTCATTATTATTTAAAATAATTTCCGCATTAGAAATCCAGCTTATAGTTCTTAAATTTATTGAATTATTATTCCATACTTCTTTTTTATAATTTCCATATTTTATAGACCAATCAAAAATAATTTTTTGAATGATTTCTGGATTATTTTTCCTATCAACCAAGTTTAGCCATAAAAAATTATGTATTTTATTTTTTTCTTTATTTTTATCGATATCATCCCAATTTATATTAGCATTATCCTTAGATATTTTATAAAGAGCTTCACTATGATTGACCAAAGGGGATAATAAATATGGGTTAGGATAAAAGAAAAATCTTGAAGGAATTTTTGTTTCAAGTGATTTATTATAGTATTTTGTAGAAAAAAAAAATTCTATAAATCTTTTAAGAATTATTTTTTTTAAAGATAAAAAATAAATATAAACATTTTTAAAATATAGCATTTATGATGCTTCACGAAGTAAGTTGATATTTTTTTTTAAGTCACCATTATTTTCATTGAAAATTGCAGATCCAGAAACTAAAACATTTGCACCTGCTTCTTTTACAGATTTACAATTACTAAAATTGATTCCTCCATCAATTTCTAGGTCAATATTAAGATTTTTTTCTGTAACAATTTTTTTTATTTCTTTTAGTTTCTCTATTACTTCAGGCATAAACTTTTGCCCACCAAAACCAGGTTCTACACTCATAATAAGTACCAAGTCTATTTCTTCAAGGTAATCTTTTACAAGTGATATGCTTGATTTTGGTTTTAAAGATATACCTACTTTTTTTCTATTTTTTTTTATTAAATTTATTGTTTTTTTAACATCATCGGTTGCCTCAGGATGAAAGGTAATTATATCAGCACCCGCATTTGCAAATCCTTCTATATGTCTATCTACTTGTGATATCATTAAATGAACATCAAAAGTTTTTTTTGTCAGTGGTCTAAGATTCTTGATCACCTCAGGACCTATGGTGATATTTGGTACAAAGTGTCCATCCATTACATCAACATGAATATAATCTGCTCCAGCTTTATCTAAAGATATCACCTCTTCACCAAGTTTGCTGAAATCTGCTGAAAGTATTGATGGTGATATTTTGATAGAGTTACTCATCTATTTTATTTATAGTTTTAAATTGTTTTATGTCAAAAAAAATTTTTAACCTTTAAAACTACCGCCAATATCGTCTGTTTGAGAAACAATAGTTTTACTAGTAGAAGTTGACATTTCCATTTTACTACTTAAAAACCAAATCAAAAGTATCCCAAGAAGCCAAAAAATCACTTTCCACACCCAAAGAGATGGCATTCCAAAAGACCAACTCTCCACGTTTGAAGGATTTCCAAACAACTGATTACTTATAATTAAACCTGGACCTAGCGCAAAGAATATCCATGCAACGAAAACTATCCAGGCGCTTGGTTTTAGACTTCTTCTCCAAATCGAGTAATCTTTGTGGTCTTTTATAAAATCATGAAATTTTTGTCTGTGATTATTCTCTTTATTTTCTTGTGTAATAAAAGATATCGTAATAGTTCCAATAAGATTAAAAAATACACCCCAAAAAGAAGAATGAATTGTCAGCGGCCATTTGTTCCAAATGATCACATCTCTAAAAATAACTTGACCTACTCCGTCTGTTAAAAAAACTGCAATTATTCCAACAACGATACCGAAAGAAACCCCCTGCTTAGTGAACCATGGAATATAACAAATCGCCAATAAAGGAACAAACATTTGACAGGCAATAGCTAAAGAAAAGCTTCCGATATCTAAAATTGATGCATCTATACCCACTGAAAATGACAAAGCAAAAATAAATATAAATAATAACACAATTCTTGAGAAGAAAATTTGCTCTTTATTATTCATGCCTCTTATAAAAAAACGTTTTAAAATATCTCTTGTAAATATTGCGCTAGTAGACAAATAGAAAGCGCTAACTGATTGTATTGCGGCTAACGCGCAAACAACCAATATGCCAAAGAATATAAAAGAATATTCACCAATTAGATTTATTAAATGTGGAACTAAAGAGTAAATTTCATTTGGAAAAATACCTGAAGGCAATACATTTGATAAATTATTTCCACTTTCATTAATTATACTATTGCCACCTAAAAGAATAGAACCAACACCAATTGCTATGGTAAAAAACATAAGTAGAAACCCAATTAAAAAACCAGAAAACCAAATTTGTTGACTACCGATTGTATTAACATCTTTGCTTGAAAAAATTAACATAGATGCATTAGGAGACATTTGAATGCCACATAAAGCAAATACAAATGTTAATATCATGGATATGGTCCATATACCTCCATATGAAAAACTGTCGTTGACAATATTAACGGTTTTAATTGTTCCTGGAACAGCAAGATATGACTTATAACTTTCTTTTATATTAAAAAGATTTTCCTTTACATTTGATATTCTTGATAAACTCTCGTTTAATAAGTCCCAACCACCTACTAAATCATACGTTATAAATCCAATACAGATAATACCGAATACAAAAAATAAAAATTGAACTGAGTCAATATAAATAATAGATCTTATACCACCCAAGGCTAAATAAATTGAGATAACACCTCCAATTAGTAAAGCAGCTGAGCCAGATCCAATTATATTATCAGATAAAATACTTATTAATAATCCACCTAAAGAAAGTTGAATAGATATAAAAGGTATAGCGAAACCCAGTGTAATTAAAACAATAAGCGCTCTTACGATTTCACTTTTAAAGTAAGTTCCAAACATTTCTGATGGCGTTACAAAACCGTACCTTTTTGATAACATCCATTGTCTTTTAGAAAATAATGCACCAATCAGAGGCAGCGCGATGACAAATAAAGATGTTACTGCAAATGGGAAACCATTAAGAAAAATTAAACTTGGGTGTATAAAAAATATCCATAATGCAAAAATTGTAGATGTAAATATTGCTGCATATGACCATCCTGGCAACTGTCTTCCAAATAGAAAAAAATCTACTGGAGAAACTATCTTTTTTTCATTTTTAAAACCAACATAAAGACAGAAAAACCAAAATAGTCCTATAAAAAATATTAAAGAATATATTTTACCACTCATAATTTTAAATTATTTGTTAAACAATCGATAAATTTCTTTTGCTATATCACTTTCCAATGGAAATGACAGCATACCCATAACGTCATACCCCAAAATATATGGCATAGCATAAAATCTGAACATATAAAAAAACCATGCTACATATAAAGGAACAAAAAGAGGTATTATAAAACCGGGTGTTATGATTTTAAAAATTTTTATTATTGGATTAGTTAATTTAACAAATGCCTTCATAAAAAAGAAATTTGAGTCTTCCCTTTGAAAAATATTCATTGCAGACCTTCCTATGAGAGTCCACATAATAATACCTAAAATATAATCTAATACTAACACCCAAATCGGCATAATTTTAAACTAGCATGGGAATATGATTGCTAAAAGCAAAAAAAAAGGGGCGAAAAATTCGCCCCTTTTATAATAAAAAATATTTTATTTAGTGTTGTTTTCCAAGAATAGCTCTTCCGCTAGGTATTCTAACGTCATCAACCATTTTCTGAGTGGCAGCATTAGGTTCTTTCGTCATCAAGCTTACTACAACCATTAGTATTAAGCTTACTGGCGCTCCTATGATACCAAATCTTAAATGATCGATTCCAAGCCATGGAGTCATTGCCATAAACTTAGGTCCAACATAAATTAGATATGCTGTACCGGCAGCTAAACCTCCAAGTATTCCTGCAACCGCACCTGCAGCATTAGCTCTTTTCCACCATACACCAAGTACAAGTGGGAAGAACAGGCCTGACATTGCAAAGTCAAATGCCCAAGCTACAGCTCCTAGAATGCTGGTTAGTCTCATTGATGCTATGTAAGCACCAAGAGCACCAATCACCACTAGAAGTACACGTGCTACGATTAGCCGTTTTCTAACGTCTGCTTTCGGATCGATTATTTTGTAGTAGATATCATGTGATAAACAGTTTGATATCGCTAAAACTAATCCATCGGCAGTTGACATGGCAGCAGCCATACCT
>MDTA01132623.1_pt1 | contig 11953 bp, 10 predicted proteins | sample 811151 | NCBI WGS metagenome assembly MDTA01 (sample SAMN05326648, study PRJNA326480) | marine metagenome | isolation source: seawater | place: Indian Ocean: South | collected 2010 | reverse complement strand
CGAACCAACAATTAAATCCATGCGCACTGCAAAAGATCGTCCAAGACTCAATAAATTGCTTCATGACTACTTTGAAAAAATACTTGATGACAGGAAATTCGTCATTTCAAAAATATTGAAATGGAAATCAGATGAAAGCATCATCTATCCAATATCATTTGATAGACTGATCAAAAATACGATCTGCATTTTTGCACTTGATGAAATTGCTCTACCATCTGATCTTTCGATCGATCATGTGTTCGCCGAAATGGAAAAACTGTATGAATTGAAACTTGGAGTCTCAGAATCTCATAAGATTTTCCATATTCTAGTGAGGCATTTCCTGAATCCAAAAAGTTGATCATGGAACACCGCTTTACAAAAGAAGCTTTTGATTACCTGTGCAAGTGTATAAAGCAAGTGTATTACAAGTCGCTTGTCAATCCAAGCGAACTTGTTGGAGTGGTGTCAGCACAAAGCATCGGAGAACCAACTACACAGCTCACTCTAAACACTTTCCATCTCTCCGGAGTAGCTTCAGCTTCAAAATCTGTGAGAGGTGTTCCAAGAATCAAGGAACTACTGAGTATATCGAAGAATATTAAATCCCCAACTATCAGCATACATTTGAAAGATGAGTATGCGTATGACATTGAGAAGGCGGGCGAAGCCAAATCCCACATTCAGACAACATATCTTTCAAATTTCATTGATAAGATGGAAATATATTACGAGGGCGCTGATGATTCCTCTTCTGAATCTGACTCTTCTGGAGACAAAGAATTCGTTCGATCCTTCTACAAATACTCGGTGATTGACGATGATAAAGAGCAGGTCGAGTGCGATCCACAAATATTCAATTGGGTTCTCAGAATAGAAATCAACCAGGATAAGATGATAGGAATATCGACAGACGACATCTACAGAGCTTTCGTGAGCACATACAACGAGCGTATGTCATGCGTGCATAGTGATGACAACTCGTCAAAGATAATATTCCGGATCAATCTCATTCCAGATAAGACAGACGACATAATCACTGACATGAAAGCTTTGGAACAAGAGTTCCTGCAACTGAAGATCAACGGTATAACTGGAATCAATAACATTTCAACTCAAGCAGGCCACGTGAACATGCATATAAATCCAGACACTCAGAAACTGGAGAGCGTGGTCAGGAGCCCAAGTGCATTTGAACTCAACACACCCGCGGTCAATACAGATGACAAAGCAAAATACTTCACCCTGGAAACAGATGGTACAAACTTACGAGACGTACTAGGAAGCAAGTATGTTAACTCCAGAAAGACAATATCGAACGATGTCCACGAAATATACCAATTACTTGGCATCGAAGCAGCACGACAGGCTTTATTCAATGAAATCGACGATATATTTAAGGAAGCTGGAAACGTCAATCAAAGACATATTTCTCTTTTGGTAGATACCATGACATGTAGAGGATCGCTGTTATCGATTGATAGGCACGGGATAAACAGATCGGACATTGGACCACTGGCAAAGTGCTCGTTCGAAGAGACAAGTGACATATTGATTAAATCAGGCGTATTCGGCGATTTCGATCGAATGCAAGGGGTCGCCGCGAATGTACTCGTGGGCCAGATTCCTAAATGCGGCACAGGAGATAGTGATATTATTATTGACCACTCCATCATTAGTAAATGTACGCCGTTAGGGAGAACTCCAATGCCAAATAATAAACATGACTTGGACAACGCCTGTGAAAAATTAGACGATTTGACATTGTCCATGGACGAATGCATGGAGCCAATCAATGATGATGAGGAAGATATGTTTGACGTTCAAGTCGACATAGTTTGAAAATTTTTGTTTTGTTATTTTAAGTATGGAGTTCAAATATAATGAACTCAGCATAATTATAGCTTGTGTTCTACCTCTCGTTATCTTCTATCAAATAAACAGAAAAGTGAACCTCATCTATTTCGTATACAAAAGCAACAAACTCGTCTACTTTACGATGAAGGCCTTGGTCGCTATCCTTTCAATTATTGCGTTAATGTATATCAAAGAACTTGCAAAAAAAATCACTTAAAAAATTGTTATATACTTTTTATTAAATGTGCGGAATATTATTCCTACATTCAACGAATCTTCAAGAAATTGACACCGACGCTGTGAAAGGCAACTTGAAGACGAGAGGTCCTGACGCACATAAGACCATTTCGATCAACAATAAAGCCCTCATCGAATTCAATCGCCTGAAAATAAAAGATTCCTCTGACCATGCCATGCAACCCTTTCAAGACGGGTCTACGTGGTCGATGTGCAATGGAGAGATCTTTAATTGGGAAGATTTGACTGAAAAGTTCGATTTACACTTGAAAACCCAGTGTGATTGCGAAGTGATTATTGCACTATTCAAGTTATTCATAATGAGTGGATTATCTCCTACTTGTGCAACTCGAAAAATCTGCCAAGAACTGGACGGAGAATTCGCGTTTGTAATTTACCATCAAGACGAAGACCGGGAGTTCATCATAGCAGCCCGCGATCCATACGGTGTGAGACCACTTTTTAGTGGGGAACTCAAAGACAGCTCTGGAATTTGCTTTGCTTCAGAAATGAAAGGTATACATGATTTGTGTTCAACGTTAGAACAATTTCAACCGGGAAGTTTCATGGTTGAAATCCATTCAAAGGATCTGGGGGTCAGGACTGAATCGTTTATGTATCGCGAGCCTTTTCCTACGACATCCACAATTGATGATGAGCAAGTCGCACTCCAAGCAATAAATTCATCGTTGAAATCAGCAGTGAAAAAGAGGTTGATGTCCGATAGGGAAATTTGTTGTCTCTTATCCGGTGGGCTCGATAGCAGCCTTATCGCTGGATTAGTCTCTACGCATTTCCCACCTGGAACTTTGAAAACATATTCTATCGGACTTATGGGATCACCTGATCTTCATCACGCCAAAATGGTTGCAAATCATATCAAATCGAATCACACGACAATTGAGCTGTCGGAAAAAGAATTTCTTGACGCGATCGAAACAGTTATATACACTATCGAAAGCTACGACACAACTTCTGTCCGAGCCAGCGTCGGTAATTACCTCGTGTCAAAATACATCCGAGAAAATAGTAATTGTAAAGTCGTATTCAACGGAGATTACGCAGATGAAGTGTGCGGAGGATATAAGTATTTCTCGCGCTGCTCTGATGCTGAAGAATTTCATGAAGAATGCGTAAGGCTCACAAGTGATATTCATTACTTTGACAGCCTCCGAAGCGATAGGTGCATATCTTCAAATGGACTCGAGGGAAGAGTGCCATTCGCAGACAAAGACTTCGTGCGTACATATTTGTCGATCATCCCCGAATTGAGAATGAGCGATAAACGTATCGAAAAGTTTCTACTACGAAAAGCGTTCGATCACGAAGATTTGATACCGACAGAGGTTCTGTGGAGGAAAAAAGAAGCTTTCAGCGACGGGGTCAGTACCATGGAGAATTCATGGCACAACATCATAAAACGCTACGCAGAGCAACATTTATCTGATGTTGATCATCAAAAAATGAAAAGAGACACAATAAACCCTGCAATTTCAAAGGAAACTGCTCTGTACAAAACCATGTTCAAAAAATTTTATGATTTCGATGCAATTATTCCTTACTATTGGCTGCCTAAATTCTGTGGTGAGATGAACGGCGAGCCATCTGCTAGAGAAATTTAGCCATTTTTCTATTTTTCTATATTTTCTATTTTTCTATTTTTCTATTTTCTCATTGGCTCTGCGCAACTACATTACCGAACTTCGCAATCGTCTTGAATTTAGAGGCATCGTCAACCTGGCCATTATTACCGGATGTAGAATTGAGTTTAACCAATTCGAGCTGTTCAGCGGCGTTGATCCTGAACGCGAAGGACACATATTCGTCCAAGGAATTGGCGGTGTGCGCGGTAATTCTGAGCTGACCACCCTTGAACTCCCAGAATGGCTCAAGATGTTTCAAGTCATCCCTCTTCGAGTTCATCGCCAAGTTAGAGGTGCCGCTGGAGTTGTTCCCCGACGAGGGAAGGTTCCACATGAGAGATTTCTCCCAGAGAACGTTGTCTTTCTCAGTCTCCCTCTCACTCGCGTTGCTGAACATACCAGGAACACCGCTAATAGTAATACCAGACTCGTGCATGTCTTGTTCGGCGGTGGCGTAGTTGCTTCCCTCGTAAGAGTACGTTCCATCGGAGTTCGACATCACTTCACTAGAGGACGAAGCACCGAGAACGATAGATTTATCCTCAACGAAGAGTTCTGTGACATTTGTCGCACTCTGGTTAATCTGCCCCATGATGTCTAAGTCGCCATGTATGGTAACGTTTTCATAGAACATGTCGAGAGTACCCGCCGCTTGACCCTCGCCACCGCCGTTGAAGTCTGTGTAGTGACCAAGGGCAGAGGCCAAGATGGTCTCTGCGTATAAATTCTTACCCTGGTCAACAGTAACGTTGTTACTAAACGTAGTCAGACCTTTGACTACAAGCGTGTTTTGTGGTTCCTTGCCCAAGATGACATCATTGGCGGCATTAAGTGGACCGTTGAATTTGTTACCCTGCTCACCGCCGACAGATAGCGAGCCGCTAACCTCCATTGTGCTGTCCGCGAAGACTGCATCATTGAAGGTAGCTACACCTCCGACAGACAGCTTACCGTTGGAGTCGCCTGTCTTGATAATGCGAAGAGCATCGTTGCTCATCGTCATCAGCTTAACAGCATCGGCGTAGAATGAAAGCGTATCGTCGTCAAGACCAACACCCGCCTCGGCACTTATGTATGTATCCGCATCACCATCTTGCATACCGCCGATGGGCTTCCAGTCTCTTTGCTCGTTAGTGCCCTGGAGACCCATGTGGATTTGACGTTGCTTATCGTAAATGATGGAACCAATGTTACTAGAATGATTGTAAGATTGGTATGTGGTGTAGTCGTCGTGTTGAGCGACTTGGAAAATCGCGACGTTATGAGCCATACGAACGTCTTTCCCAAAATTCGTGTCTGCCTTGACAGAGAGCTCGCCGCTGACTCTAGCTTCACCGAACGTGAGTGTGTTCGCCCCAAACTTAACATCACCGGCCACAGAGAGGTTGGAACCTAATCTAACGGTTGTGTTGAGGTAAGTTTCACCCGTGACAGAGAGGGTGGAGTTCAGTTTAACCGCACCTTGGTTCATGTTGAATCCAACGTTGTAATCAAGAGAATTGCTTGAGATGGCAACTTGAGGTGTGTTCGATTCGCCCGCGAATATGCTGATAATGTCGTTGTCGCCGCCGCTGGCGTCCATAGCCCGGATGAACGTGTCACCGTCGAAATCATTCACACCTTTATAGCCGCCGAGAGGGATCCACACATGGGCTTCGCTAGGATCCTCAGAGTCGGTTTTCTTAGCAAGACCCTGGAATTGTCTCGCGTCTTCGTTGTAATATATAAGACCGTAGGCACTTGAGTTAGGAGGTCGTTCGGCGTCAGTGCCACGTGGGATTTCTAACTTGGGACCATTCACGAACAAATTGGATGAAAGATGGGTTTCACCCCTGACAGAGAGGACATTAGACATTGTTGTGGCGCCTTCGATCGCAACGGTGCTCTTGAATGATGCAGCTCTGTATACAGAGAGTGTCTCTCCCACTCTAGCATCTCCTTCAACGCTGAGGTTACCGGAGGTCTGCACATTGCCTTCGACGTCGAGGCTACCTGTCACAGAGAGGTTGGAACCCATATAGACTTGATTAACGATGTAACCCTTTCCTGTCACAGAGAGGTAGCTACCGATTTCAGCGGAGCCAACAATGTCAGTTCGACCCGTGACAGAGAGGTTGGAACCGACCTCGAGCTGTTTAAGGATGGACGCTTCTGAATCGACGGAAAGGTATCCATACGGTGCTGTTACCTGAACACCACCCGAAACGTGCAGCATGTTTGCGACAGAGAGGGAACCGCCAGCGACAACCACCCTACTCAGGTCATCTTGATCATCGTCTGTGATGCCGAGATGAACATCCCCTGCGACAGACAGGTTGCTACCCAACGTAGTAGAATTCACCACCTTGAGGGTCTTACCAACGGAGAGCTCGTTTTCTGTGGTAATTTTCCCGTTTACAGAAAGGATGGCATCGAGGGTGGCTGCACCCGCCACAGAGAGGGTGGAAGCGAGTCGAGTGGCGCCCACAATGTCAGTTGGACCCGTCACAGAGAGGTTGGAACCGAGTTGAGTGACGCCCAAAATGTCCGCCGTTTGGGCGACCTTGAGGGTCTTACCAACGGAGAGATCGTTTTCTGTGGTAATTTTCCCGTTTACAGAAAGGATGGCATCGAGGGTGGCTGCACCCGTCACAGAGAGGGTGGAACCGAATCGAGTGGCGCCCACAATGTCAGTTGGACCCGTCACAGAGAGGTTGGAACCGAGTTGAGTGACGCCCAATATGTCAGTTGTACCCGACACAGAGAGGTTGGAATTCACAGTGAGGTCATTTTCCAAGTTCACTGTATCATTTACAGAGAGTTTTGAATCAATGTTTACCTCTCCTTTGAGCCTAGAACTTGAAACTACCTCGAGGGTTTGCCCGACGGAGAGATCCGTTGCCGTGGTAATTTTGTTGCCAACAGAAAGGTAGTTAGTGAGTGTGGTGTGTCCATTCACAGAGAGGTTCTGATGCATTTTCGCTGTCCCCTTCATTTCTGAAACAGTGCCTACTGTAAGCCCCGCGCCAATATCAACGCTCGCCGCCGTATGAATGTCACTGGTTACCGAAAGATTCGAACCGAGTTGAGTTTTGCCCACAATGTCAGTATCGCCTGCAACAGAGAGTCCGGACTCCTGAATTCTCACTACGTTACTAAAAAGCGCCGCGCCGCCGACTGAAAGTTGTTTAGCGGCGATGAGGTCGCCCGCGATATTGGTGTCCTTAGTGTTTCCACTGTCCCCGTATCCGAGATAAACTCCGCCTTTGACCGAAAGGTTATCGTTAGTGAGGATAGCAGCGTTTACTGAGAGTGTGGAATGCAGTTTGGTTTTACTTTCAACCTCTACCTCGCCTACGAATCTAGAATTATCAATAACTTCAAGAGTACTCTTCAACCCTACGGCCCCATTCACAGAGAGTTCACCTTCCATTTTTACATCCCCAACCAGCCTAGAAGTTTCATCAACCCTGAGTGTTTTCCCGACGGAGAGATCCATTTCCGTGGTAATTTTGTTGTCAACAGAAAGGTAGTTAGTGAGTGTGGTGTGTCCTTTCACAGAGAGGTTGGAACCGAGTTCAACTTCTCCCTCGATGCCAACGGCACCTTCCACAGAGAGTGTTGAATCAATTTTTACCTCTCCTTTGAGCCTAGAGTTTTTATCAACCGTAAGGTTGGAACCGATTACCAAGTTCTTTTGGAAATTCGCATCAAGCCTTACAGAGAGTTCAGCACCGAGTCGAGTTATGCCCACAATGTCACCTGTTGTCGCAACAGAGAGGCTTTGGTAGAGTGTAGCGGCTTTCTTAAGGTGAGAAACCCCAGTCACAGACAAATCACCTACAGTCGTGAGATCACCTTTAATGAATGCTTCGCCACTCACAGAGAGCGAGGCATCCTGGTTAGTGAGATTGCCGATTACAAGGTCGTCGTAGAGGTATGATTTATCCCCTACGGAGAGTGTATCTTTGAGGACTGTTGCATCTCCAACGGAGAGGGTGGCTTTCAGCACAGTTTTGTCACCGACACTCAGTGTTGATTTGAGTAAAGCATCATCATTGACAGCGAGGTTGGATTTGAGCGTAGCAGAGCCCGTTACCTCGACAGCTTTTTGCATGAAAACATCGTCTTTGAGGGTGCTTACATCACTCACATCGAGGAACCCCTTGACGGACAGATTGCTACCCACGTAAGCATTGCTCCCTGCAGCAAAATGTCCAGCGACGGAGAGGTCCTTTGCAATGCGGGCGTCGCCATCGAGGGATAGGTTGGAAGCGATCTGGAGAGATTTTTTGAAGTACGCCTCCCCACTGAGAGAAAGTTTCGCGTTGGCGGTTCCGCCAATCTTAACAGCAGCTTGTGCGGTTACGGAATCGACGAATGTGCTCGTACCCTTCACAGAGAGGGCGTTACCGATTTGAGTTTTGCCCACAATGTCAGTTGCACCCGTCACAGAGAGGCTGGAACCGATTTGAGTGGCGCCCACAATGTCAGTTGGCCCTTTCACAGAGAGGTTGGAACCGAGTGTAGTGACGCCCGTCACAGAGAGTTCGGAACCGATTTGAGTGGTGCCAACAATGTCAGTCGTACCCTTCACAGAGAGGTTGGAACTGAGTATGGTGTCCCCATCGACGGAGAGGCTGCTACCCATTTGAACGGCGCCCAGAAGGTCAGTCGCAAGCTTCACAGAGAGTGAACCATTCAACCTAGTATTGCCGACTACTGAGAGTCCACCACCCACGGAGAGATTGTTGGAGAAGCCAGCATTTTTTTTTGAACTGGAAACCCTTTGTCATTGTAGTGTCATGAGTAGTTAAGTCAGCCTCATCCTTGATAGTCTCGGAGAGCACGACTACTTCGTTTTCAGTAGAGGTAAGCTCAAGAGGTTTTTGTTCAGCTTGGACCACATAGTTGTTGCCAACTTCATCTACGGTGATTGCTTTGACGCTGTTGATAGTAAGGCTAATCATGCCGTCGGAAGCTATTTCTAACTCGGAAAGATTACTACCATATACTTTAGGAAGTAACACGGGACCGAAGATAGCAATGTTGTCTTTTTCAGGATATTGCCAATCTGCATTAGCAAGGTATGATTGCGCGGGGGAAATGTCATTGTTGTATGCAGTTTCTGCCGTCGCCATTTTTTATAATATTTATAGACGAAATTCAATATTCGAACATTTAAATGCTAAAAAAATATTAAAAATCACAATACAATTTCAATTTATGGTTGAATAAGTTAGAAAAAAAAGGTTTCATCCATGTAATACTATTATTTCTCTACTCCTTCGGTTTTGATGGGGAATCCTTTCAACGCAAATTTGGACGCATATGTGTTGCCAACAGCTTCAGATCGTGCATCCTCTACAATTAATTTTTCAAATATTATATCGGTGGCCTCTTTTGAGTATAGGGTCCACCTTTGGAACTCAACATCAGGAAATTCTCTGCTAACCTCGAGTGCAACTTTTCCGGCTGCAGATTTGTATATGTATTTTTTTTGAAAAATTTCGCCCTGTCTTTTCTCCTCATTCAGTACCTTTTTTCCTGTTTCTTCCACATTAGTGTATCCCGCTAAATCATAAAATTCACCTCGATCCACATGGAGGTAAAGCATATTCGTTTTTATTAATGATAAGATTAATTTGATTTGACTCAAATATGAAATATGCTTATAGCATGAAAGATCCAACTTCAATTAAACCAATATATAGTTTTATAAATCGACATTGAGGTATTGGAAAAAAATCACTTAAAAATAAGCCACTATATACATTGTATGAGCTGAGTCAGCTCATCTCAGCTCATACATCCTCTATAGCTCAGTTGGTAGAGCGAGCGGCTGTTAACCGCTAGGTCGTAGGTTCGATCCCTGCTGGAGGAGTCATTTTTATGACATTATTGTATGCTTTTGTCGTGTTGGCGCAATCGGATAGCGCGCGAGACTTCTAATCTCGAGGCTGCGGGTTCAAGTCCCGTACACGATGTTGCATTACAAATTGATCATAATTTATTTAATCTTCTTGAGGTGCATGCAGTCAAGACCGACAATGGTATCACGTTTCCCATTAACCCATTGGATGCCTACTGACCCTTTCTTGGTCAAGCCGAGGGCGTTAAGCCTGGTTACGAAACCCCGCATTTTTCTTTTATTGCATTCTACATGATCACCTATCTTGAAATCAAGCTTCATTTTTTATTTATCACGTATAATTTTTTCTAAATACTTAGATTTGAATTTTGAGTGCATTTTCAACTTTAAGGATCCAAAACATGATATTTAATATGTGATAATGAACACCTGTTTATATCTAGACGTAGAAACAAATGGCCATGGATCGTTTAGACCCGGTAAGCAGAGGATCGTACAACTAGCTTACATCCTCGGCGACATCGAAGTATCCAGATTTATAAAAGACGTTGAAGCCGTAAATCCTAAAGTACCGCATCCCTACGATATTGATTTTCTGCGATCAAATGGTGATGATTTTTACGAAGTAATCGACGAGTTCGGTCGACATTTGAAAAATTGCACCCATATTGTCGCGCACAACATAAAATTTGACCTTGGCTGCATTGTCAACGAGTTCATCGTGCGATCGGAAGGTAAAAGCGAGGATATCTACAACCATGAAAAATTTGGTCCATTGTTAGCAGAGATAAACAAAAAGACTCTGTACGATACGATGCTGTCGACTGTCAACGTCTGTAAAATAAAGTCGTCAAATGGAAATGGATTCAAATGGCCCCGACTCGAAGAGCTGTACAGCTTTTTGTTTCAACGGTCGCCTGATATAATTCTACACGACGCGTTAAACGATTGCAAGGTAACACGAGAGTGCTTGGAAGAGTTAATGGCTAGAAATCAAGCGAACTTGCCAAATGTACGGTCAAAATCGATTTAAAAATAAAATTTAATATGAATAATTAGAGGCTAATTAATGAATATCAATGGATTGTTCAATGGAATGAAAACTGCTTCAAAATCAACAGAAATTGAGACTGACATTGATATTCCAACAGACATAAGTAACTTTCCAATTAGAGACAAAGCAACGTTGAATCAGTTGTTATATAAGAACGAAATTCACAATAAACGATCGCTACCTAAGAACGATGACAAGAGGCCTCTGCATGAAATTTTGGTTACTAAAACGATTTCAAAGGGCGAACTAGACAAAATTATCGATGAAGATATCAAGAACTTGAAAGGCAAGGGATGGACTCAAATGCCTTTAAAGCTACGAAGAGAATTGCTTTTGGATTATTGTAATGATCATGATTTGAGTCTTGATGAGTCCGTTATTCTGACAATTTTAAAAGATCGAAGCTTGGTGAAGTACAGCAAAAAAAAAAGCCCAAATTGAGGCGCTAAAAATTTGAGAAATATTTCCTCGATTATAAATAATAATAATGAATTCGAATTCGAATTCTCCTTATTCACAGTTAAATCAAGATTTATGGGTATTGGAGTTTTTTCAAAACAAGAGAAATGGAGTTTTCCTCGACATTGGAGCATTCGACGGCGTAAATTTATCTAACACATACCTTCTCGAGAAAAACTATGGCTGGACAGGCTTATGTGTCGAGGCAAACAGCGCAACATTCGAAAAGCTAAAAAAATCTAGGAATTGTGTGTGTGTAAATGAAATGTTATCAAATAAAGCTGGTAAAGTAGTTTCTCTCCAACGCATGGGGGAACTATCCTTCGGCGATTCGAAAAATGTCTTCAACATCGATGTGGATGAAATGAGAAATGCGCATGCAGACTTAGACACTTCTATAGAGCACCATGTTACAAACACTCTTGTGAACGTGCTAGAGACAAACGGCATTCCTAAGATAATTGACTATTTAAGCATTGATGTGGAGGGGATGGAACTAGAAATTTTGGAGAATTTCGATTTCGCGAAATACCATGTCAACTTAATCACAATCGAGCACAACGCTGCTCACATTGGGATGAAGTACAGAAATGAACTGCATGACTTATTATCGGCAAAGGGTTTCAGATTTGTGAAAGGAAATGATAACGTACAAGGTTGGAGAGATGATTTATTCTACATAGAGGATTTCTATGCGAATGAAATCATTAAGTGAATTCATTTTTTTGTCAGTATGGGTATTGCGCGTTGAATACAATCCATTTTTTCTATCTTCACGATAAAATGATCAAAACCATAAAAGTTCTCTTTCGTCAGCAGTTTTCAGCTTTAGCGATCCTTCCTCGAAATCAACATTTGATACCTTTCAAT
>MDTA01064292.1_pt1 | contig 11953 bp, 9 predicted proteins | sample 811151 | NCBI WGS metagenome assembly MDTA01 (sample SAMN05326648, study PRJNA326480) | marine metagenome | isolation source: seawater | place: Indian Ocean: South | collected 2010 | reverse complement strand
CTCTACGTGATTTTACTTCTAAATTTGGTTTCACATTTTTAATAGCTTCATTAAATACTTTTACTGGATCCTCTTTCGCTTTTTCTTTAATCAAATTAAATGAATTGTAAAAAATCTTTTCAGCAGTTGTTTTTTTTCCACCAATCATAAGTGCATTTATGAACTTAGAAACTGATCTTAAACCGTAAATAGGATCATCAGTAACTTGTCTTTTTGCTTGTCTTCTCCTTCTAGACATTACTTGGGCCTCTTTGTTCCATATTTAGATCTTTGTTGTTTTCTGTTAGCTACTCCTTGAGTATCTAACAACCCTCTAACTACATGATACCTTACACCTGGTAAATCTTTCACACGCCCGCCCCTTATCATTACTACTGAATGCTCTTGAAGGTTATGTCCTTCTCCTGGAATGTAAGCTGTAACTTCAAAACCGTTAGACAGTCTTACTCTAGCAACTTTTCTTAGAGCTGAATTTGGTTTCTTAGGTGTTGTAGTATACACTCTAGTACATACACCTCTTTTTAATGCGCATGCTTGTAATGCAGGAACTTTGTTCCTAATTATTTGTTTTACACGCTTTTTTTTTAACAACTGATTAATAGTTGGCATAATAATTATCTTTTTAAGGAACAATTTGGTAAGCTGTTGGTAGTAGTTTAAAGCCAACGCAAGCTTTACGTGCTACCTTAAAAAGTGCGCTATTAATAACGATTATTTCAAGAACGTCAACATATCCGTTAGTCAATTAACTAATAAAATTAGGTATTTTATGCCTTATTGAGAGGCCTCTGCTGGCTGCTCTTTAGCTTCAGTTGTGATTGTCTCAGATGCTGCCTTATTTTGAAGCTCTAGATCTTTATCTTTAGCAATTTTATTGTATTTTTGTCTACTTTTTCCGCTACCAGCTGGAATTAGGCGACCTACAATCACATTCTCTTTTAAGCCCATAAGATCATCTGATTTTCCTTTCAGCGATGCATCTGTCAGAACTCTTGTTGTTTCTTGAAACGATGCTGCTGAAATAAATGATTTAGTTTGTAAAGAAGCTTTTGTTATTCCTAGCATAACCGGGTCAAATTCAATTTCTTTTTTACCTTCTGATTTTAATTTATTGTTAATTATTTTTGCATCTATTTTGTCTAAAATCTCTCCAGCTAGCATGTCACTATCGCCAGGATTTTTAACCTCTAATTTTCTAAGCATTTGTCTTAGAATAACCTCAATATGCTTGTCATTGATAACAACTCCTTGCAAACGATATACATCTTGAACTTCATTTACAAAGTAATCAGTTAAAGCTTCAACACCTAAAATTCTTAAAATGTCATGAGGGGCTGGGCTACCATCTAACAAATACTCGCCTTTTGAGATTTTTTCACCTGGATTATAATTAACCTGTTTACCTTTCGGAATTAAATAATTTGATTCCGTACCATCTTTTCCTTTAATAGTGATTTTTTGTTTGCCTCTTATTTCTTTACCAAAGATTATTTCACCATCATTCTCAGCAATAATAGCACCATCTTTTGGTTTTCTCGCTTCAAATAATTCAGCAACTCTTGGTAATCCACCTGTGATATCTTTGGTCTTAGATGTTGCTTTTGGTAATCTTGCCAAAACATCTCCGGCATTAACTTTATCTCCATCTTGTACAGATAAAATTGTTTCTGGTGATAAATAATACCTAGCCTCATTGCCATCTGCTTTGAGAACAACTTTATCTTTACTATCTCTCAGTGTTACCCTGGGTTTTAAATCCAAATTTTTTGATTGAGATCTCCAATCTAATACAATCTTTGACGAAATTCCTGTTGCCTCATCAGTTTTATCTGCAATGGAAACCGCATCAACTAGATCTACATAATTTGCAATACCAGAGGTTTCAGCAATAACGGGAACTGTATACGGATCCCACTCACAAATTTTTTGACCCTTTTTTACCTGATCATCCGGCCTAATATATAGTTTTGATCCATATGGAACTTTAAAGGAAGCAAATATTACTCCATCTTTCTCTAAGGTTAATTCAATATTCCTGCCCATAATTATTAAATTTTTACTGGAGTCCTCAACTAAATTTTTATTAGAAATTTTTAAAATTCCGTTATCAGGAGCAGTGATAAATGAGTCATCTTTTATTTGCGCAGTTCCACCCACGTGAAAAGTTCTCATGGTTAACTGTGTTCCTGGTTCTCCAATTGACTGAGCAGCTATCATACCAACACATTCACCGACAGATACAGGCATACCTCTTGCCAGATCTCGTCCGTAAGATCTTGAACACACACCTTGTTCACTTTCACACGTCATAACAGAGTAAACTTTACAAGATTTTACTCCTGCGGTTTCTAAACCATCACATTTAAATTCATCAATCATTTGATTTTTTTTAACAATAACTTCCCCGGTTAATGCATTTTTAATATCTTCCGCAGCATATCGACCTAATGCTCTCTCTGCTAAACTGACTACTACGTTTCCACCCTCAATAATTTCAGAAATAGTAATTGACTTGTTAGAACCACAATCACAATCTTTTTTTGTAACAATAACATCTTGAGAAACATCACAAAGTCTTCTAGTTAAATATCCTGAATTTGCAGTTTTTAACGCTGTATCAGCTAAACCTTTTCTAGCTCCATGAGTTGAAGTAAAATATTCTAAAATAGTAAGACCCTCTTTAAAGTTAGATATTATAGGTGTTTCTATAATTTCACCAGAAGGTTTGGCCATTAAACCTCTCATACCAGCAAGCTGTTTCATTTGTGCAGGAGATCCCCTAGCCCCAGAATCTGCCATCATAAATACTGAATTTGATTTTACCCTTCCATCATTATCTTTTTGAGGACTAGAGATAATATCCATCATCTCAGATGCTATTTTGTCTGTACATTTAGACCATTGATCTATCACTTTGTTATATTTTTCCCCTCTAGTTATTAATCCCTCTGCATATTGATTTTCATATTCTTCAACCATTTTTTTTGCATCGCCTATGATCTTTTCTTTGCTCTCAGGAATAATTAAGTCGTCTTTTCCAAAAGAAATTCCAGCCTTAAATGCATTTTTAAATCCTAGAGCCATAATTTTATCACAAAAAATAACAGTTTCTTTTTGCCCACAAAATCTAAATACAACATCAATCACTTCTGAAATTTGTTTTTTTGCCAATACCCTGTTTACTAAATCAAATTTAATATTTTTATTTTTAGGTAAAATATTAGCTAATAAAAATCTTCCTGCCGTACTAATATACTTTAAAAAAACCTGATTACCTTTGTCATCTCTGGATTCAAATCTAGAGACAATTTTTGTATGAATATTTATATCATTATTTTCAAGAGCTAACATTATTTGATCATTATTTAAAAAATACCCGCACGGCTTATTATCTTTTGCATCATTGGGCTCTTGAGATAAATAATAAATACCTAAAACCATATCTTGAGAGGGGACAATTATTGGTTTACCATTAGCAGGATGTAAAATATTATTTGTAGACATCATCAAAACTCTCGCTTCTAGTTGTGCTTCAATACTTAAGGGCACATGAACCGCCATTTGGTCGCCGTCAAAATCAGCATTAAAAGCAGCACAAACAAGTGGGTGAAGTTGTATTGCTTTACCCTCAGTTAAAATAGGTTCAAAAGCTTGGACTCCTAATCTGTGAAGTGTTGGAGCTCTATTTAATAAAACAGGATGCTGTCTTATTACATAATCTAATATATCCCACACTTCTTGCTTTTCTTTTTCTACAATTTTTTTTGCTTGTTTGATTGTAGTTGCGTAACCTAATTTATCTAATCGAGCATAAACAAATGGCTTAAATAATTCTAATGCCATTTTTTTTGGTAAACCGCATTGGTGTAGTTTTAGCTCTGGACCAGCTACTATTACTGACCGACCAGAATAATCTACACGCTTGCCCAGGAGATTTTGTCTAAATCTTCCTTGTTTTCCTTTTAGCATCTCGGCTAAAGACTTAAGTGGCCTTTTCCCAGTGCCAGTGATGACTCTTCCTCTTCTTCCATTATCAAATAATGCGTCAACAGACTCTTGCAGCATTCTTTTTTCATTTCTCACAATGATATCGGGTGCTCTGAGGTCCATTAATCTACCTAAACGATTATTTCTATTTATAACTCTACGGTATAAATCATTAAGATCAGAAGTTGCGAACCTACCACCATCAAGAGGCACTAATGGTCTTAGTTCAGGCGGTATTACTGGTAAAGTCGTTAAAACCATCCATTCAGGTTTATTTCCAGATGATGCAAATGACTCTAGTAACTTTAACCTTTTAATAGTTTTTTCTAAAATAACCTTTGAATTAATTGATTTTATATCTTCTCTTAATTTGTCTCTTTCAGCCTCAACATTTATATTTGTTAAACACTCTCTAATCGCTGATGCTCCTATACCAGCTGAAAATTGGTCCTCTCCATACTCGTCTTGTGCTTTTAAAAATTCATCCTCAGTTATAATCTGATTTTTCTCTAACTTAGTTAGACCTGGTTCAATAACAATAAAATTTTCATAATACAAAACCTTTTCAAGATCTTTAAGTTTTAAATCCAATGATAAAGCAATTCTACTTGGTAATGATTTTAAAAACCAAATATGTGAAACTGGCGTTGAAAGCTCAATATGACCCATTCGCTCTCTACGCACATTAGATTTTGTTATTTCTGTTCCACATTTTTCGCAAATTATACCTCTAAATTTCATGCCTTTGTACTTTCCGCATAAGCATTCATAATCTTTTACAGGTCCAAAAATCCGTGCACAAAATAATCCATCTTTTTCAGGTTTAAATGTTCTATAGTTAATAGTTTCTGGTTTTTTTATTTCACCAAAAGACCAAGATCTTATTTTTTCTGGACTTGCTAAAGATATTTTTATTTTGGAAAAGTCTTGCTTATTAACTTTTTTTGAAAATAAATTTGTTAACTCTTTGCTCATTAGTTTAACTCCAAGTTTAATCCTAGAGATCTAATCTCTTTGACTAAAACATTAAATGATTCTGGAATTCCAGACTCAAAATCATCATCCCCTTTTACAATTGTTTCATAAACTTTTGTTCGCCCTGCGACATCATCTGATTTAACTGTAAGAATTTCTTGTAAAGTGTAGGCTGCACCATAAGCCTCTAATGCCCACACCTCCATTTCTCCAAATCTTTGACCTCCAAATTGAGCCTTTCCACCAAGTGGTTGTTGTGTAACTAAACTGTATGGTCCAGTAGATCTTGCATGAATTTTATCATCAACCATATGATATAATTTCAACATATAAATAATACCGACTGTTATGTCTCTATCAAATTTTTCTCCCGTTCTACCATCATAAAGTTTAGTTTGTCCGCTTTCAGGAAGTTCGGCAAATTTTAACATATTAGTTACATCTTCAACGCTTGCTCCGTCAAATACAGGTGTAGCAATAGGAACTCCATTTGATAAATTCTGAAGTAAATCTTTGGTCTCGTCCTCTTTTAACTTTTTTATTTCTTTTTCAATCTCATCTTTATTGTATATTTTTCCTAAAGATGACTTTACTTGTTCAAAAGTTTTTTGTTTTGCTACAAATTCATTATATAATTTATTCACTTTTTCGCCTAACTCTGAACATGCCCATCCGAGATGGGTCTCAAGAATTTGACCCACATTCATCCTGCTTGGAACTCCTAATGGATTTAGGCAAACATCTACAGGTTTTCCATTTTCCATGTATGGCATATCTTCTACAGGTACAATTCTGCTAATTACACCTTTGTTACCATGTCTACCTGCCATTTTATCTCCAGGTTGTAATTTTCTTTTCATTGCAACAAAAACTTTCACCATTTTCATTACACCTGGTAGCAACTCATCACCTCTTTCAATTTTATCTACTTTATCCTCAAATCTTGATTGAATATCTTTTTTGGCTTCATGGAACTGATCTTTTAAAGAAGATAAATCTTCATTAGATTTTTTATCATTTAATTTTAATTTAAAAATATCATTTAAAGTTAAATTTTTAATATTTTCTCCATCAAGTTTAGTTCCTTTTGTGTAAATTTTATAATCCTCGGACAGACCTGTTTTAGTTAAAATTTGTTGAGCCCTAATTTTTATATTTAATTCTAAAATACTTTCCTCAGCCTGTTTGTCAGACATAACAGACTCTATTTCAGATTTTTCAATAGATAATGCTCTTTCGTCTTTTTCTATTCCATGTCTATTGAATACCCTCACTTCTACTATAGTGCCTCCTGTACCAGAGGGCATCTTTAAAGACGTATCTCTAACGTCAGTAGCTTTTTCTCCAAAAATTGAACGCAACAATTTTTCTTCAGAAGAAACTTTGGTATCACCTTTTGGTGTTAATTTTCCAACTAAAATATCACCGGGCTTTACCTCTGCTCCTACATATACAATACCAGATTCATCTAAATTTCTCAAAGCCTCTTCGCTTGTATTTGGTATGTCTCTTGTAATTTCTTCAGGTCCTAACTTTGTGTCTCTTGCCATAACCTCGTACTCTTCAATATGAATAGAAGTAAAAACATCATCTGAAACGCATCTTTCTGAAATTAATATAGAGTCTTCAAAATTATAACCAAGCCATGGCATAAAGGCTACGGTTACATTTTTACCTAATGCAAGTTCACCAAGTTGAGTAGAAGGGCCGTCAGCAATAACATCGCCTTGTTTGATGATATCTCCTACTTTCACTAATGGTCTTTGATTAATACATGTATTTTGGTTTGATCTTTGAAATTTTAAGAGGTTATATATATCTACACCTGATTTTGTAAGATCTTTTTCAGAAGTTGCTTTGACTACAATCCTTTTACCATCAATTTTTTCAACGATCCCCTCTCGTCTTGCAATAATTGTTGCTCCTGAGTCTAACGCAACATCTTTTTCAATACCTGTACCGACTAAAGGTGACTCATTCTTTATTAATGGAACCGCTTGTCTCATCATATTAGATCCCATTAAAGCTCTATTTGCATCGTCATTTTCTAAAAATGGTATTAAAGCTGATGCTACCGATACAACTTGTTTTGGTGAAACATCCATAAAATCAATATTTTCAGGTTTTGATAGTTCAAATCCTAAATTTCTTCTACATGACACAAGTTCATCTTTAAACGTACCGTCATTTTTTAATAATGAATTTGCTTGAGCAATTGTATATCTTCCCTCCTCCATGGCAGATAGGTAATGTATTTCTTTAGTTACTTTACCATTTTTTACAGTTCTATAAGGACTTTCGATAAAACCATATTTATTAACTCTTGAATATGTCGCTAAACTATTGATTAAACCTATATTAGGTCCCTCGGGTGTCTCTATTGGGCATATACGACCATAATGCGTTGGATGCACATCTCTTACTTCAAATCCTGCCCTTTCTCGGGTTAATCCACCAGGCCCTAATGCTGAAACTCTTCTTTTATGTGTGATTTCAGAAAGTGGATTTGTTTGATCCATAAATTGGGACAATTGAGATGTACCATAAAATTCCTTTAAAGATGCCGCTATAGGTTTTGAATTAATAAGATCTTGAGGCATTACTGTATCGATTTCAACGGATGACATCTTTTCTTTTATTGCTCTCTCCATCCTTACCAAACCAATTCTGAATTGGTTTTCAACTAATTCCCCTACTGATCTCACTCTTCTATTGCCTAAATGATCTATGTCATCTACTTCTTCTTTGCCATCTTTCAGTTTAAGCATTGTCTCAACTATTTTTAAAATATCATCTTTTCTTAAGACTGTGATAGCCGGGTCGCAATCTATTTCAAGCCTAGAATTTAATTTTACCCTACCAACATCTGAAAGGTCATATCTTGTTTTATTAAAAAATAGATTGTTAAAAAGATTCTGTGAAGTTTCTAAAGTTGGTGGCTCACCAGGTCTTAAAAGCCTATAAATATCCATTATAGCTTCATTTTTATTATTATTTTTATCAACTACTAAGGTATTTCTCAAATATGAACCAATATTTAATCCATCTATTTCTGAAACAAAAAAAGATTTTATATTTAAAGCATTTAACTTATCTAGAGCATCTTCTGTTACTTCATCACCAGACTCGTAATAGATTTCTCCAGTTTTTTCATTAAAAATATCATCAGCAAAATATCTACCTTGGATCTCGTCAAAAGACATGAATATATTTTTAAGACCATCTTTTTGTAATTTCATAGCAATAGGAATATTTAATTTCGAACCCTCTTTTAAGATCTTTTTATTATTATCTGCATTAATTAAATCTTTTCTTAACTTATAATTTTTATATCTTTGAGGAAGAAATTTAGTTTTTAGTTTTTTCTTTTCTACAAAATCAAATTTAATTTTTTCATGAAATAAATTTAAAATCTCATCACGCTCATAACCAAGTGCCATAAGTAATGTTGTAGAGGGTATCTTTTTTTTTCTATCTATTCTAAAATATAATATATCTTTAATATCGTACTCAAAATCTAACCACGATCCTCTATATGGAATAACACGACAATTAAATAATAGTTTACCGCTTGAGTGACCTTTACCTTTATCATGATCCAAAAATATTCCAGGACTTCTATGCATCTGATTTACTACTACTCTCTCAATCCCATTTACAACAAATGTCCCTCTTGGAGTCATTAAAGGAAGGTCCCCCATATAAACTTCCTGTTCTTTAGCCGACAAAATTTGTTTTGTTTGTTCCTCCTCGTTAACGTCATAAGCAACAAGTCTTAAAGTTGCTTTTAGAGGTGCAGAGTAAGTGAGTCCTCTTTGCTTACATTCTTCAACATCATATTTTTCTTTTTCAAACCTGTAACTGACATATTCTATAGTAGCTAAACCTGCAAAATCATCTATGGGAAATACTTCTTTGAAGACTTTATCTAAACCTGACTTATTATTTTGATTAAATTGCAAAAAACTATCGTATGATTTTTTTTGAACTTCTATTAAGTCTGGGATACTGACAATATTTTCTAACTTTCCAAAACTTTTCCTAATTTTTTTTTTATCAGTAAACGATAATTCCATATATAATAATCACCTGATTAATATAAAATAACCAGGTTCTAAATTCTTAGTTAACTATTTAAGCTCTACTTTAGCGCCTGCTGCTTCGAATTTCTTTTTAACTTCATCAGCATCTTTTTTGCTAACACCAGATTTTAATTCTTTTGGAGCACCTTCAACCAAATCTTTAGCTTCTTTTAATCCAAGGCCTGTAAACGCTCTTACTTCTTTTATAACTCCAATTTTATTATCTCCTGATGCAGCTAAAACAACAGAAAATTCTGTTTTTTCTTCTGCTGCTTCTCCACCACCTGCTGCTGGAGCTGCTGCTGCTGCTGGAGCTGCTGCAGTAACTCCCCATTTCTCTTCTAATAACTTTGAAAGCTCTGCTGCTTCCACAACTGATAAAGTTGATAGTTCATCAACAATTTTATTAAGGTCTGCCATTTTTTTTTATTTCCTTTGAGGTTAATCTTTTTTCAAACTTTTAGCGTGCGCCAAATTAGCTATTTTTCGTCCTGGTGCAAGTAAAATACTTATTAATTTTTGCTGTGGTGCCTGTAAAATTCCTACAATTTGTGCTCTAGCCTCTTCTAATGTTGGTAATTTAGCAATTTCTGCAACATCCTCAGGAGCTAAAAGCTTATTGTCCATGATTCCCCCAACAATTTTAAGCTTTTCGTTATTTTTTTGGAATTTTACCAAAATCTTTGCAATTGTTATTGGGTCTTGGGAAAGGGCAATAGCTGTAGGACCACTAAACAAATTCTCTGCGTCAGAATGGGTAGTTTCTTTAAGTGCTAATTTAGTGATCCTATTTTTAGTCACTTTTAACATTGCACCCGCTTCTCTCATCTTTTCTCTTAACTCATCTAGTTGATTTACATTTAAACCCTCATAATGATAAACCATCATTGCATTATTAGTCTCAAGGTCTTTTTTTAAATTATTTATATAATTAATTTTTTCTGATCTGTTCATTTCTATACCGCCTCTTTAAACGTTACTTTGGCAGAAGGACCCATTGAACTTGAGATATATATAGAGTTTATATTATCTCTTGACCCAAGTTCTTTATCCAAAACATCTATAACACTTTTGAAATTTTCTATTATTTTTTTTTCCTCAAAGTTTACTCTACCTATTGACATAGATAAATTTCCATCTTTATCACAACGTATCTCAACTTTACCGTTCTTTATATCGTTTACTGCTTTTTTTATATCTTTAGCAACAGTTCCGTACTTTGGATTTGGCATTAAACCTTTCGGGCCTAATACTTTTCCTAACTTACCGACCTTTGACATAATATCGGGTGTACATACTAAAATATCAAAATCTACTTTGCCATTACTTATCTCGTCAATTAGATTTTCAGATCCATATTTATCTGCCCCAGATGATTTAGCTTCATCAATTTTGTCATTAGAACATATGACTGCTACTCTAGTTTTTTTTCCATTACTATGAGGTAAATCTACTGTGGTTCTTAAAACTTGATCAGATTTTTCCTTATTTACATTCATGTTAATACTTAAATCAACTGACTCTATAAATTTTGTTTTAGATTTTTCTTTTATTATTTTCACGGCTTCATTGATTTTATATACTTTTGACTGATCCAAGCCTTTCAAAAGTTCTCTAAATCTTTTCGATCTTTTTTCTTCGATTTTCATATCTTTTACTCTTTAACCTGTATTCCCATTGATCTAGCAGAACCAGCTATAATCTTAATAGCTTCCTCAATGTCAAATGCGTTTAGATCTTTCATTTTAATTTCTGCAATTTTTTTTAATTGTTCTTTTGTAATTGTACCTGCAACTGTCCTGCCAGGTTCTTTTGATCCAGATTTAAGCTTGATTGCTTCTTTTATTAAATGTGAAGCTGGAGGTGTTTTTATTATGAAGTCAAATTTTTTATCTTTATAAACTGTAATAATGACTGGAACTGGTTGGCCCATTTTATCTTTAGTTTTATCATTAAAGGCTTTACAAAACTCCATAATATTAATTCCTCTTTGACCTAATGCTGGTCCAACAGGTGGAGCCGGGTTAGCTTGTCCGCCTTTAATTTGTAATTTTAAGTAACCAGTTATTTCTTTAGCCATATTTTTAAACCTTTTCTACCTGAGAATAATCTAAATCTACAGGTGTGGGTCTACCAAATATAGAAACTGATACCTTAAGTCTAGATTTTTCTTCATCAATTTCTTCAATAGAACCATTAAATGAGGCAAACGGTCCATCGCATACTTTAACTTGCTCTCCAACTTGGAAGGTAATTGATGATGATGGGTTTGCAACACTTTCCTCCATATTTCCAACAATTTTTTTTACCTCCTCTTCTGATATTGGAGATGGCTTACCCTGAGGACCTAGGAATCCACTGACTTTCTTTAAAGATTTTATTAAATGATAAATTTCATTTGTCATATCAAGTTTAACTAAAATGTAACCTGGGAAGTATTTTTTTTTAACAATTGATCTTTTGCCTTTTTTTATTTCTGTAACATCTTGGGTAGGAACCAAAGCCTCTCCAAACTTAGATTCTTGATCGACTTTTATCAATTCTTCTTTGATTTGCTCTGATACTTTTTTTTCAGCTCCAGCATGAGCTTGCACAATATACCATTTCATAGCTAACCTATCAAAAAACCTAAACCAAATTTGAATATTTGATCAAGTAACAAAAAAAATAACGAAGATATTATTGCCATAAAAATTACTGTAATTGATCCCATCAAAGTTTCTTTCTTCGAGGGCCAAGTGATTTTCATTGCCTCTTGTTTTACTGATCTAAAAAAATTTATAGGGTTTTGCATCTTTTTTAAGCTTTTGGCAGGAGCGGAGGGACTTGAACCCTCAACCCCGGGTTTTGGAGACCCGTACTCTACCAATTGAGCTACACTCCTTTTTTTTAAAAGCGAAGTTTACTCT
>MDTA01019663.1_pt1 | contig 11955 bp, 15 predicted proteins | sample 811151 | NCBI WGS metagenome assembly MDTA01 (sample SAMN05326648, study PRJNA326480) | marine metagenome | isolation source: seawater | place: Indian Ocean: South | collected 2010 | reverse complement strand
TTACTTCTTTTATTTCATCTTCTTCTAAGAATTCTTTTAAATCTTCTTCATCAATATCATTTACACCATCATCATCACCTTGAAAAATTTCTAATTTAGCATTTTTAACTTTAGGAAATGGATTATAATGAATAAAATTATATTTTGATAAAATCATTTGGCCAACTTGCTCAGATAAATAGATTTGTTGATATTCTTGAAGCTCTGAAATATTTTTAGCCTTATCACTATCACTGCAGATCCAAAATCCTTTTAATTCATGAACATCATTCTGTATCTTTGTAAATTCTTGTTTAATCATTTTAGCTTCATTTTCTGGTCTAACCCCTACTAATCCTTCTTTAATTTTCCGTTTAATTTCAGCTTTACATTTATTGTAAATACGAGTAATAGAATCTGTTCCTAAATGATAATCATCTTTAATTAATTTTCTTAAATTTCCATCACTTTCTATCTTTTCATATGGTATAAATAACCATTTAGACCCTTCTAAATCTAATTCATTTTTTCCCCATTTTTTTATTTCTTTAATAAATTCACTTTCTAATGATGCGGGTAAAAGAGTTCTTACAACTAAATTTTTTGATAAATTCTCTGCTGTAGAGATAGCTGATGCCGATTTACCAGTTCCTAATCCATGATAAACTAATAATCCTCTGTATGGAGAATCTATATTTAGATATTCTTTAACTAAAATCTGATAAACATTTAAATCACTCTCATCAACTTGTTTTAGAATATCTTTATAAAATCCTTCATTAATAAAATCAACAAATGCTTTACGATGCTGATTTATGTATTGTGTATATATCTTTTTTTCTTTTTTAGATTCTCTATCTTTTTTTTTTAATTTATCATCTTTTTCTAATTTTATCTCTTCTTTTTGTTTGGCTAATTCTTCTTCATAAAAAAATGTTTCGGCGAATTCTGTATCATCTGGATTTTTTGCAACATAGTCGGCCATTGGTTCGGGTTCATCACCAATATCTATTTGTTCTTTTTCATCAGCTATTTCATCATCTTCGTCATGAATATCTTCATCATTTGGATCTTTATTATCTCTCGGGTCTGAACCATCCCACCAAGGAGGTTTATCTTTTGGTGTTTTTGGTTCAGATTCTTTATCTTCTTCAGGTACATCTGTTATAATCATTTGTACACCATCTTCTTTCTCAACAACTATTTCCTCTTTAACAGATGGTTCTTTTAAAACAAATTCTATCTTATCATCTATATCACCCTTATATTTACTATATGTTTGTTTACACTTCTTTAAAATCTTAAAATCAGTTTCAGTTATAACTTCATCATCAAGAAGTGTTTTTAAAACTTTTGGAGATATTTTTGATATTTCACCATCAAAATGAACCTTAATAATATTATTTAATTTATCATCTATTATTATCTTTTTCTTATCTTTTTTCTTGTCTTTTTCTAATTTATCATCTTTTTCTTTTATAATAGGCACAGATGATTGCGAAGGATGAGATAATTCATATACAATTTTATAAGATGATAATCCTGCTCTTTCTTTAGAATGTTCTTGTTTACATTTTTTTAAAAATTTCTTCATTTTAGTATCTATTTTCCCCTGATCATATAATTTCTCTAATTCTTTTGGTTTGATAAACTGTATTTCACCCTTAAAATAATCTTTTAAAACTTTATTTACTTCATCATTGATTACTATTTTCTTTTTCTTAGGTGATTTAGGCATCGTTATAATACTACTTTAGAAATATTTATTCAGTTATAACGTTATAATGAATTAGTGCTTTATATGCGGCATCTTGTTCAGCTTTTTTCTTTGTTTTCCCGGTTCCTATACAAATACAGCAAGTATTGTGAAGTAATTTACACTGAAACTCTTTATTAGTATTTTCTTCATTTATAATATGTTCATATTTAGGAGATTCTTTAAAATTATGACCAAAATATCTTAATATTTGATCTTTGTAATTTGTATCAGTCATAACTATTTGGGGTATATCTAAAAACTCTTCTATCAGATTGATTACAAATGTTTGAACAAGTATAAAATCATTTGTATCTAAATATAATGCTCCTATAAATGATTCTAATGAATCTTCTAAGATATGAATATTATTTCTCCCATCACAATTATCTTGGATATGTTTTGAGATTATAAGATGCTTATTAAATCCTAAACATCCAGCTAAATGAGCTAATTGTTCACCATTTACAATTCTTGTTTTTATTTTAGTTAGAAAACCTTCATCTTCAGTTGGAAATCTACGAAATAAATATTCAGCAGTCATACAACCTAATAAAGAATCACCTAAATATTCATTCCTTTCATAACTTTCCTCTTGTAATGATAAACAATTATCTGGTTTTGTATATTCTTCATAATCTTTCATAAAACAATATGATTTATGTTTAAAAGCTGTTTGATAATAATAGATATTATTGGGTTTAAAATCTTTCATATTGACTTTTTCGAAAATATGACAGATTTCTTCATAAGAAATTAATACATTTTGATTATTATATGGATCAGCATTAAATTTTTCTGATTTTCCTAAATTCATTTTATTATAAAAGAATAGTTAAACTTTAAATCTTTATTTAAGCACCTGGAACAGGAGCTCCGGCAGCACAGCCCTCACCTTCTTCTAGAGGTTTTCTGGTAAGATCTGGACCGATTGTACTATTTAAGAAAGGACTTACCTGAACCTGAGGATTCGGAGGTTCAGATCTTAACTGAAGATTGGCATTTCTTAAACTCTGACCAACAGTATTTACACCAACGTGATAGCCAGCATCTAATAGATTAACACCCTTTAGAATACCTTCACCAACTGGTTTAGCAACATTAAAATCTTGGATTGCCTGGCTGTCCTCCTTTGGTAAAAGATCTTGTGCCTTCAGCGTTGGCTGAGGATAACACGATGAAGGAGTTCTACCTAAACCCTGAACCTGCTGAGGAACAGCATCAGCTTTAACACCTTCCGATGCAGCAACCGGAGAACCTTGAGTACCTTGTTCGGCGGCAGTGAAATCAGTGAAAGACTCTAATGTTTGAAATACAGGACCCAAACCAATATCATAATTGCTCTGAATCACTTTTAATGATAAATATATAGCAACAGCATAAGCCATTCCGACTAAAACTTGTTCACAATCTACAGAACCCATTTTATATATTACAATATAAAAAAAATATTAGGAATAATATTTTATTCTAATTCTTTTTTAAGATTCTCTATTTCATTTTCTAATTTAGATATACTCTTTTTTAAAATTTCACATTCTTTTTCTTTTAATAAAATATTTTCTTTAATCTTTTCAACTCTTTCTTTTTCTAATCTTTCCTGTTCCAATTTGGCAGCCAATATTTCTTCATCATCCATAACTTCTTCTGGTAAAGAATGTTCTTTAGACTCATCATCTTCATCATCTTCTTCATCTTCATCATCTATTAAACATTCATCAAATAATGATTTCTTTACTTTAACTTCCGATTCTTTTATTTGTGTTATGAAACAATCACAATAATATTCTTTTTTTAGGAATTTTAATCCTTTAATATGAATGATACAAATCATTTTTGTTCCTTCTTTAATATCATCTATCTCCATAGACTCCTTTGATTTATCAAAACATATACATTCACATTTATCTTTTGTAAACGGTATCTTAATATCTAGAGATGGATTTTCACCTTTTGGAAATGGTTTAGTCCCTCGGCGATACATCCCCTCTATTACATCTACCGGTAAATCTTTTCCAAACCAAGTTTTACTCATTTCGTGTGTATGTTTTACATTATGATCATCTAATCTTAAAAAGAAATCATATATTCCAAAATCATCTCCTAAAATCTTTAATCCTATATTCTTTTTTGATCTTAATTCTGTTCCAGATAATTGACTACTTAATATTGGTGTTTGTATATACACTGGTTTGTTATCTCCGTGAAAAATATTACAATAATATGAATTCCCTTGTTTCTCGGGTTTATTGTATGTTAATTCATCTAACTTAAGATTAGTGTGTTTAAATATTTGAGTCATTTTATAGTAAATATAACAGAATTTATCTCTTTAAATAACGCAATTAAATGCTTTCTCAAAGTAATGACGCAATATAATGCTTTCTCAAAGTAATGACGCAATATAATGCTTTCTCAAAGTAATGACGCAATTAAATGCTTTCTCAAAGAACATGAATCACTCTCACCTTCCATTTCGCCACAAATTTATCATTTGCTGGCCATATTTTATCTAAATAAATATCACATTGTAATTTAGAGAATCTTGCTATATTTAACATACTCATCCCTGAATAATTATCTGAATAAATGTCACAATTAAATTTATTATATGAAAATGGAACCTTTACTTGAAGTGTTGGGTCATATTTACCCTTTTTATCATATCTAATTTGTGAAATATATGAATCTTCATCATCTTCTTCTAATCCTAATAATTTCATTTGCTCAAATTCTAATCCCTGAACAAACTCAAAAAAGCTCTTCATAGTTGGATCTTCTGTCATATTTGTAAATTGGAGATTTAGTTGGAAATTACTCTTATTTAATCCAAAGGGACAAACCATAACAGGTGTGGTCACGTAGATTAATGGATTCTTACCATAATATAACTGAACATAACCAAACTTTTTGTTTTCTTTCGGACAACAATGATCACATTCCTCAAATTCTTTATCACAATCTTTACAAGAGGGATCTGTACAAGAATAATGACAATAAGATAATTTTCCTAAATCTAACAAATCATGATAATAATTCTTCGTTTGGATACCTTTATTTTTACTAACTTTATTCATACCTTTATTCATTCCTTTACTCATTCCTTAATAAATAATACTAAAATATTATTCTTAAATTAAGAAAAAAAAATAAAATCTATACTAGTTTATAAAAGATGGATATTTATAGTGTATCTAAAAGAGGTTTAAGTGGTAGTAAAGGCAAAAAGAGTGGTAATAAAGACAAAAAAAATACTAGAAGAAGGGTAAAAAGAACTAAAAGAATGAGAACTAAAAGAAATTCTAAAAGAGTTTCTAGAAGAAGAAATGTAAAGAATGTTAAGAGAAGGAGTAGAAGACAGACTAAAAGAAGAGTGAATAGAAGTAGAAGAAGATTGACTAAGCGGACTAGAAGAGTTATGAGAGGTGGGGCACCGTTCAAAATTCCAGATATTTTTGGTTGCGGGGACTATAAGTGTCTCAGCTCTTACGATGAAATAGATCACCCCGAAGTACCATTCGATGGATTCTTTAGAACAGGGACGAAGCCTACTGGAATGTGCGTGCATATCAATTGGACTGAGAGAATGTGTACAGTGATAAAGTTCAATGATAGCTGGCGGGGAAGAACTCACTATAGTTCAAATAAGGAAGAATTAGATGATCTCTTTGAATATCAATACAGAAATAAAGAGCCCCCTCAATGGTGGCTAGAAACCGGGCAAAATCTCATCGAAACTAATTATATAAACATTGATGATTTTTGTGTATATGGTGCTCCCGAGCCATCTCCGGATCTGGAGCCGGAGCTGGATCCATCTCCGGAAACAGCGCCTGTGGAAGTATTGCCAGCCCCTTCAACGTTTACGAGTCTTGATCTTGCAACTAGAGATAAACCAGTCGAACCTGATCCTGAAGTTACATCATTTCCCGCGGTCCGTGGTGCGATCCAGGTGTCAGAACCATCACCAGACATGAAGGTAGAATCAGTAGAATCAGTAGAATCAGTAGATACTGCTAGAGTTCCGCTGGGAAAATTACGGGCAGTATCAGGATTCGTTTCAGAATCACCAGCCACTGCCTCCCCACCAGAGACCGCCCCTCCTATTAGTTTATCTACTTTGACTAAGGTAGCGACGGCTTTTGTCTCACCCTTCCACAAAGAAACTGTGGAGCGAATGGCTGCTGATGATGCTGAAGGTATTCCGGAGAATCACCGTGATAATTTTAGAACTGAGGGCATAACGGCATTAGCATCTTTAATAAAAACGCGCAAGCGAGACAGACGGAAAGAAATTTCACCAGAAATGCTTCATTTTATTATTTCATTAAGGGCTTTTAACACTCCTTTTATGATAACCAAAAAACACAGCAAAACACGGGGTAATATTCTTGAAATCTTGAAAAAGTGCAATGTTGAAGCAAGGCTTTCAAAATTCATAAAAAGATTATTTAACCATGTTTGTGGAATCAAAGATCCATCTACATGTGATATATTAATAAGTGAAATACAATCTCTGTGTCCGGCTGAATCTCTAAAGGATTCTGTATTGATATTCTTCAATACTTTTGCGTACTCAGAACCAATAGATTAACAATATCATAAATAATTTTAATCACAAGAATTATAAATTTCTTATAGATTAACCATTGACCTCCTCTTTGTCAAGTTGTTCCATACAGAATGAGTGGGTGTTCCTGAATGTGGTTTGTAATTTTTAGGACATACTTCATCCATCGGTCTTGATGATCCCCATTGCGTTTGCTTTTCTGTAGGTGAAGAATTCTTTAAAAAGTATTGAAAGGAGGGTTGACACGTGTTATCTTTTTTTGGTTGGAACATCGTATGAACATCATTTGTCATTTTAAAGTAAGATTGTTTTCCTAATTCATCAATAGGTGAAAAACTTAATTTATCGGATGATAAAGAAGACTGAACTTTATTACCATTATTACCATTATTAAGATTATTCATATTTTTATAACTTATCTAATATTTTATTTCTACTTTTCATTTTGTGAATGAAAAGTGTGAATGAAAAGTGTGAATGAAAAGTGTGAATGAAAAAATATAAAATTAATAAAATTTTACGAAGGAACAACTATTAACCCACTCTGATGAGAACGAACTGTTTCTGATGTATATACTCTAGGAATATTTTCACCATTTCTTAAAAGATTATGTCTTTCTCTATTTCCTCTACTTTCAGCGTAGCGATAAATACAACACCACATACATAAGACTCCACTGAATACTAAAAAACTTCCGAATAAAGTATTTAATGAATTTTCTATAGTCATTTATTTAAGAAATACTGATTTACTTTTAAGTTTATTAAATTCAGATTTAAGATGTTCACTATCATCTATATGTTTCTGAACTAAATCAGCTAAAGCAGAATATTCTCTTTGAAGAACTTTTAAATAATCATTATGTCCTACGGCATATGCTTTCACAGGTTTTCTTGATGTTGATGGTCTTGATGGTGGTGGTCTTGATGGTGGAGAATTTTGTGAAAAAGCACGAACAGGTCTTTTATTTCCTCTAACTTTTGTTGTTTTTTTCCCACTAGAACCTTCAGATCCTTTAGATCCCTTAGTTCCATTGCCACCATATCGTCTAGATCTTTTACTTCTTAAATTACGAGAATTTCTTAAACTTCTTCTACGAATAGCCATTTTATAAATTAATGGATATATTAATTCTTAAAAAAAAGGATTATAAAAATGATTAAATACTGAACCAATGAATATATTAGAAACTGGTCAAAAGGACCTACATTACTTGTAAATGATATTCATCTTGTAGTATTTATTTATTGTATTTCTAATAGAGACTTAAATCTAACATTCTTATCTTTAAAAATACCTCCCATTACAGAATTTACACAATTTATAGCCAGAAGAAAACATGAACTAATGGTTGTGAACACATTGTAACATAGATATATAATCTTCTATCTGAACGCATTTATTCATTTTTTGATATTGATAAAGAATTCTTTTCTCACCTCTTTTCTTAAGTATACATTGCTGATAATTAACTTTATTATATTTTTTAAAGAATTCTTTTTTATCTTCTTCGTTTAATTTTAATTCAGATGATACTCTTTCTAATATATTTTGATGATGTAAATAGAGGAGTTCTTTAATAAAGTCCATTTTTATGTTATTTTTAATGAATCTTAAATCAAATTTAGTACAAATAGTAATACATCAGTAAAAATAATCCATACATAAATGGGAAATTGCATAAAAGAATTCTTTTATCCCATAAGAATGAATTATGTAAAGGATGAATTAAATAAGAACTTAAACTTAAGAAATTATATTGAGGGATTCCGAATGAATCGGGTCTGATAAAAATATTTCCTACATAACATTCAATAAATAGGGTGAATAAAATCAGAAATAGAACTGAATAAATAATAAAATTTATTGTTGACTCATTCATAAAAAATATATATTCTATAGTATATTAATGTTAGATTTATCGGTGATTAATCAGAATCTTCACTTAATTATTTTATTGGGTTATGCTTATGTTCTTTTATTTCATGTTAAAGATAACGATTACACCAAAATGATTATTTTAACCCTATTGACGATGTTAGCAATTTGCTACATTAAGAAAGGACCTGTTATTCAGGGTTATGAATACTTCACAAATAAAAAGAGTGGTAAGAAAAATAAGAGAGTTAGAAAATCTGGTAAAGAAGGATTTACTGGTTCTCCTGAATTAGAGGGTGATGCGACTCTTGTAGATCCCGAACAAGTTGCTGTTGCTGAAGCAGCAATTGACCCACCTCTTAAACAGCCTACAGCTCAAGTTGTTTTACCTGGTAATATGAGTGTTTTTGATGGTGTTTGTTTACAAACTGGTAATACTGAACATTGGATGAAATCACCGGCTCAGACATCATTGGTAGATAATGATAGTTTATTCACTTACTTAACTAGTCAAGGTCCATTAAAACCTGTATTCAGTGATAACTCACAGTTAATTGGTCCTCCAATTGATGGTCAAGAGGGTTCACCGGGTAAGATGTTTATGTTTGCGAATAATCGTTCTTCTCCAAATTGCTGTCCATCTACATTCTCAACTAGTACAGGTTGTGTTTGCACAACTAAAGAACAACGCGATTTTGTGAATAATAGAGGTCATAATAATCCTAAAGCAAATAATAATGGAGATTTTTAATTAAGTTGATATTAAATTGATATTAAATTGAATAAAATACTAATGAATATCTTTCACCCTTGAAAGGAGCGGTTTCATGTGGATAAGTTGAACCATCAAATGTGTAGAATTTATTCTTAATATTATGTTTTTTTGGATTTTTTTCATTCTCATCAAATATGATTAATTCACCACCCGTATAATTTCCTAACCCTACTATATATGAAATACCTACATTTCTTGCGTCACGATGTCTCGCAGCTCTTTGATTTTTATTATACTGAATAGATGTGAACTTAAAATTTGGGTCTTTTAATTTCATTAGCTTTTTGGTTTCTTTGAATAATTTTTTATATTTAGGATGACGTGTTTTTAGTGATAATATCTTTTTGTATCCAGCATTTTCACCCTTTCCTGCCCAAGAAATAACTTTCCCAAGTACAAATCCTTCATAATTAGATTGCCCTGTCCTTAATATATTATTTCTTTCAGTTGTTGGCCATTTAAACTCCCTTAACATTTCTAGAACGAGTTTTAATTGAGAACGGACAGTTAACTTTTTCTTAGATTTGGTATATCTGGTTTTTTTACCTCTAATACGACTTGTTTTTTGATGGTTTTTTTTTATATTTTTAAATCTTTGAGTAAGATTTTTTTTCTTTTTAGCAACCATATAATTATATGTATATTATAATTAATGATTAATTGAGTAATCTCTTATGAACTCTTTCATACATATCAGCGCCTTGTTGATCATAAACTTGTAATCTTTGTAATCGTTGTTGTTCAGCTCTTTTTTGTTCCATTTCTTGTTCCGCTTGTCTTCTTTGATCAGCAGGACTCATTCTATAAGATATATTACTTCTTTCTCTTTCTAATCCTTTCACGGAACTCTTTCTATCCTCAATTGATACTGATGTAGTATCAATTAATGTTGTATTCGTAAAAGCATCTTTGTAATCTCTAAATCCTAAATTACCGGCTTCACCACTAAAATCAGATACTTTACCTTGACCCAAGACCATTAATGAATCTTTATTTTTCATTGATATACTTACTTCAGGATCTTGATACTGAACCATTTGTGATCCTTGTTTTTGTGCTTGTTCTCTTTTATATTTCTCAAATTCATGATTAAACATTTCTGAATTAAATTCACCATTAAACATACGCTTTTGCGATACATCTTTAACGGAACTTTGAGACATCCAATCTCCATATCCTGTATCAAAGGCTTCCCCGATTCTATTTTCTTCATAAATTTTGTTGAAAACAGCTGTATCAAAGTTTTCTCTATCAATTTTTAAAGATGTATCACCACCTTGAGTTTCCATATAATTCCGAGCACCTCCTTTCATTTGATAATGATCGTGTGAATTTTCTGCTTCAGATAATTTCTTTTTTAAGACAGTGTACGCGATCGATATCTTCTGAAATTCATCCTCTGAACCACCACGATCAGGATGTGCCTTTAATGCTTTCTTTAAATATGCTTTTTTAAGAATTTTTTCATCATAATCTTTAGGAACATTTAATATTTTATAAGGATTTAATTGATGTTTTTGCTTACTCTCTATAGATCTTTGATAAGGAGGCAATCTGGGTAAATTCTCAAATCTTTCATCAAAACCTCTTTGTGCTTGGATATTTGGAGGAGTTTGTTCATAAGGATTTTGATTTTGTCTCATTTGAGCATTTTGAGTCTGAGCTTCTAAATTCATCTGATATAAATTATTTATCTGTTGTTGCTGCTGAATGATCAAATCTTGTTGTTGTCTAATATAATCATCATATTCACCTCTTGTTGATTCATTTGATGTTGTATTTCCCATATTTACAATATTGGTATATTTTAAGTTTGTTCTGTTAAACTTATCTATCCTTCTTAATAAATGTTTTCAGAATATGATAGAAGTTCTTTTCCTCTAGTTAAAGTAAAAATTACAGGTATTCCATCTGATAATGACTTTGATGAATTCTTAAGAAATTGGTTGCAATTATACGAAGAAATGAATGATTTTTTATTTTTATTTGATATTAGAGAATTAGGTGATGTAAGTCTCAAATATTGTGTGAAAATGTCTATGTTTATCTACAAATTAAGAAAAAGAGAAAATCAATATCTTAAAAAAAGTGTTATCGTATTAAATGATACTAAAATACAAAGATTACTAGATTTTATCTTTGCTATACAATCACCAGTAGCAGATGTTTTTATTTACAATAATAATACTGATAGTATTGAAGATTTAGAATTATTTGCTCACAATATAAGTTTAGTTAATTTGGAAAATTATGAAAATGTTCTGTATATTGAACCGAATAAATCATTTATTTCTTTTATTTAATCCTATTTAATAAGATATAGTTGTGATATAATAATAAATATAAAGACCATAAAAATTCTTCGCGAATACATCAAGTGTATTATAACTTATATTTTTCGTTTTTATTTCTGCTAATGCTGCAATTCCATACAATGACCAAAAGAATGTTAAAAATTTAAAGAGATTTAGTCCATATTCGGTTTTTTTAGCATATTCATCATAAATTGTTTTAAATGATAAATAAAAGAATATGAATCCTACACCTACAGAGAATTGTTTATTTAAATAATTCATTTCACCTAAAATACCAAACAATAACATCATAGCATTGTAAAAAGTGATCTTAATAATATTTTCTTTATTCTCATAAAAGAATTCTTTTATATTCATCTTTTTATTTGGATTTATGACTAAATTATGTTGATACTCCATAAAAACAATTGTTGTGAAGAGCATAATTGGTGTAGTGATTACCCAATCAAAGTATCTTCTAGGAGTCATTTTATCTAAATCATTTAATGCTAAAATTACCCAAATGTAAAAAAAAGCTTCTATAAACTGAACCGCGGCTTCTAATACTAAAATTTCTTTTAAAACTTCATCTCTTTTATCAGTAGTTAAAAAAAGACCTTTTAATGAATATGCGGTCGTTATTATTTGTACGAACAAAGAGATATAGATTGTAGTTTTAACAGTTTTATTTATCATTTATTA
>MDTA01025819.1_pt1 | contig 11956 bp, 8 predicted proteins | sample 811151 | NCBI WGS metagenome assembly MDTA01 (sample SAMN05326648, study PRJNA326480) | marine metagenome | isolation source: seawater | place: Indian Ocean: South | collected 2010 | reverse complement strand
TGTTAACTGCAACCTGCAGAGATTAGACGGTCCGGTCCGTGGCAATTCAAAGATAATTCAAGAACTGGAGGGACTTTACAGGGGAGCTGGTTGGGAGGTAATTAAGGTCCTGTGGAATGAGGCTTGGGATAAACTACTGAGGGATGATGATTCGGGAGTTCTTTTACAACGTCTCGAAGAAATAAATGATGGTGATTTTCAAAGAATGAGTACTTTGGACCCTGAATCATTCCGATCTGAATTCTTCAATGGATCAGATGTGCTCAAGAGTATAGGCTCCTCGCTGTCCAATGCCGATATCGCATCGCTAGGAAGAGGAGGTCATGATCGAAGAAAGGTACTCGCTGCTTACAGAGCGGCCGAGGCCTCCGATCGACCCTCTGTGATATTGGCTCACACTGTGAAAGGGTGGGGGATAGATTCCTTCCTAGCCAGAAACTCTACTCACCAAAAGAAAAAATTAGACCGGGACTCACTGAAGGAATACAGGGATTCTCTGGGTATCATACTTTCAGATGACCTAATCGAAAAAGACCCCTTCGTCAGATTAGAGGACGGTTCTGCTCCTTTGGAATATTCAAAGGTTCGAAGAGCAGCACTAGGGGGGCCCCTGCCTCTCAGGAAAGTCGATTTTCAACCAATCGAAATGCCTGATTCTACCGCTTTTTCCGAGTTCGATTCCGGGACTCCCAAAGGTCAAAGATTCTCCACGACAATGGTATTCGTTAGGATGCTAAGAAATATGATGAAATCTGAAGTTGGCGAGCGCATTGTCCCCATCATTCCTGATGAGGGTCGTACATTTGGAATGGACCCGCTGTTCAGTGAGTTCGGAATATTTTCACAGACTGGACAGAACTACACCCCGGTAGATCACAAGATGTTGATGAAATACCGCGAGTCGGAATCAGGTCAAATAATGCAAGAGGGGATCTCAGAGGCCGGAGCAATGGCCACGTGGACTGCAGCAGCGACTTCATATGCACACGCTGGCGTTGCAACAATTCCATTCTACATATTCTACTCCATGTTCGGTTTCCAACGAATCGCGGATCAGATATGGGCTGCTGCTGATTCACGCGCCCGGGGTTTCTTGATGGGTGCGACAGCCGGTCGTACCACCCTGAACGGTGAGGGTTTGCAGCACCAAGATGGCCATAGCCTACTGATAGCATCAACAGTACCTTCAATTCGTGCGTGGGACCCTGCGTATGCATATGAACTGGCCGCGATCATCAAATTTGGACTACAAGACATGTTCGTAGACCAGAACGACTTCATGCACTACATCATGCTCTATAATGACAATGAGGGTCAGCCACCGAAACCCGAAGGGTGTGATGAAGGGATCATACGGGGGGCTTACTGTCTAACAGCGGATGAAGGTTTTGACGGTCCGTTGGTGAGGTTACTGGGGTCAGGCCCGATATTGAAAAACGTAATTTCTGCCTCTGAATTATTGCAAGCCAGAGGGATAAGAACTGAAGTATGGTCAGTCACATCCTATGGGGAATTGCGCCGTGAGGGGCTTGAAGCAGATCGCCGCAGAAGATTCGAGCCAAAACAAAATGATGTCTCCTATGTTGAAGCCTGTTTCGGGGACGGTGTGCCGACTGTAGCGGCATCTGATTACATCTGCGCGGTCCCAGATATGATCCAGAAATGGATGAACGGCAAGTATTCTACGCTCGGAACTGATGGATACGGGAGAAGTGACACTCGTGAGGCGCTCAGGCAGTTTTTCGAAATAGACCCAAACAATATCGTATTAGCATCCGTTTCGGTACTGGAAGCAAATGGAGACCTTCCTGATGGATCAACAACAGCCCTTGCAGATGAATTCGGCCTGGGTGAGAGGAAAACGGATGTCACCAGTTGACTTTTCAATCGTCTACGAAGCCATCCCACATTCTCATATATTCTATGAATCGGGGGCTTAGGTCAGCGTCTGCAAGATGTTCCTCACTAAATGGAGGGCGTCGGTTTTCACTCGTAAAAACACGAAGCGGCCAATCGGGATATGCAATTCCAGCTCGGCCCACTCCGACAAGGGAGGCACCTTGTCGGAATGCTTCGTTAACGTCTTCTTCAATCCATATTGATCCGGTAGTAATCAGAGGAATAGAGTCCCCTAGTTCATCTGAGAATATCTGAGTGAGCGGCTTTTCTGTGGATTCTATTTTTGTTCTATTTCGTATGTCCCAACACGAAATATGCAAAATGTCCACATCCTCATCAACGAGCATTTTTGAAATTTTCAGGCTATCTTCAATACTGATACCACATGATGGGTGTTCAGGAGATAGTCTGACGGAGATTATGAAGTCCCTGGGTACATTCTTCCTTATTCTACGGACAATCTCAAGCAGAAACAACGCTCTTGCATCGAGGGAGCCTCCCCATCGGTCCCGGCGCTTGTTGGTTTTTGATCCCATAAATTGGGTTATAAGATACCCGTGAGCACCATGTATTTCCACGCCATCGAATCCGGCTTCACTGCATCTAACAGCGGCATCGACAAACCATTCAACTGCAGCTTCTATTTCAGGTCCAGACATAGATCTTGATAAATTCGTTGAAGATAGGTTGGTGCTGTTATCTCCACTTGATATTGGTACTAATCCCGTTATTTTTGACGGGGCCCTCATGCCTCCGTGAAAGATTTGGACGAGTCCAAGTGCCCCGTGATTCCTGATCCTATTGGCAAGCTCTGTCAACCCCGGAAGCATCAGATCTGAATGTACGCCCAATTCACCGTCCCATGACTTGCCGCTTGGATGTACAAATGCCGCTGCGGTTGTAACTAGTCCGAATCCGTCTCTGGACCTCCTTTCCAGCCATTTGATCTCGGATTCAGAAAGGGTACCATCATCGTTGCTTTGTTTGTTGGTGAGAGCTGCGAGGACGCTTCTATTGCGTATCTCTATCCCAGATCTCGGTAATATTACTGAGTCGCCCAAATTTCTCATAGACATGGTATCACTAATGAAGGAACAGCCTCTTCTTGGTAAAAATCATAGAAATCCCATGCTCGTTGGCTGCCAGTATAGAATCAGAGTCGCGCATTGAGCCTCCGGGCTGTACAACATGCGTTACACCTATTTCGTTAGCCGCATCAATGCCATCTCGAAAAGGGAAGAATGCGTCGGATATCATCATAGATCCTTTTGCCCTTTTTCCTGCTCTCCTTGCAGCAATCCGAACTGCTTCAACACGGCTTGTCTGACCCGGTCCGACTCCCACTGTGGTGAAGCCTTTTGTTGTACTTTTTACAAGCAGAATCGCATTAGACTTTACCTCAGAAATCACAGTAGTCCCGAATTTAGCAAGCATCATGTCTGAATTAGAAAAGTCCGTTTTAGTCACGCACTCTGATGAATCCCAGTCTATTTGTGGAGGGCCTTGAGATTGTGACAACCACCCGCCTTCTATCTGCCTGAGTGTCACTGAGGAAAGACGTGGGGACATGGTAGCTAGAGTCATCATCCTTCGATTTTTCTTGGTTGACAGGTACAAGAGCGCGTCGTCATCATATCCAGGTGCGATCATGCACTCAAAGAAATGGTCCCCAATGGCCTCAGCAGTCGCCATTCCAACTTTTTTACTAAATGCCACAACGCATCCGAATGCGCTTTCAGGGTCACTCGTGAGGGCATGTTTCCACGCCTGCTCTTGTTCTTCATGAATTGATGCTCCAGAGGGGTTTGTATGCTTGATAACCACGCATGCATGCAGTTTTTCGAAGTCAGGAGTGCTTAGTGATGTTACCAGCTTCAGGGCGCTATCAAGGTCTAGGTAATTATTGTAGGATAACGGTTTTCCACCATGCTGGATGGCGGCAGCAAGGCTGTTGGGTGATGGCTTACCAGGAAAGAAGGCAGCCACTTGATGTGGATTTTCTCCATATCTAAGTTTGACTCCGTCTTGGGTTGAGATGTGGCATTGAGTCGGGATTACTCCTTCAGTATACCTCGAATCTAATTCAGTGGAAATCTCACTGTCATATCTTGATGTGACCTGAAATGCCTGAAGGGCTAATTTTCGGCGGATGTTCATGCTGATTGCATCAGGGTTACCATCGGCATGGGCGAGATGATCAACCACCATCTGGTATTGATCCGGAGATGTTACGACTAACACGTCCTTGTGGTTCTTCGCAGCAGAGCGTATCATTGTGGGGCCACCGATGTCGATCATCTCGATTAATTCGTTATCATCGACGGGCGGTTTCCTTTGTGCAGTCTCACTGAATGGGTAAAGATTGACACAAACTAGGTCTATGCTCCCATATCCTAGATCTGTCAATGTCTGCATGTCTTCGGAATTGTCTCGTCTAGCGAGCAGACCTGAATGGACTGCTGGGTGCAGCGTCTTGACTCTTCCATCAAAACACTCTGGATGATTGGTTATGTCGGTAATATCCGTTACTTGGAGTCCTGAGTCCTTGAGTTTTCTTGCCGTGCCTCCGGTTGAAATTATTTCCCATCCGAGGTCTGATAGTTTTTGTGCGAAGTCGACAACGCCCTCTTTTTTGTAGACGCTGATGAGGGCTCTCCTCTGTGTCATGGTACGCTGTGATCGAACAGGTCAATGACGGTTGGGGAGGATCATTCCCTCTTGGCACTGACAACCTGATCGATTCTAAGCATGGAAATTGAGGTTTCAACAGCAGCCTCAAGGCTAGAAATCACACTTGACACAGGATGTACGACTCCGTCTACAAGGTCTACATCACCGCTTTTGCTTATTCCGTATTCTTTGTCTACCTCTTCCCTAGATTTGGTTCTCAACTCCAAAACTGCATCAAGCCCTGTCCTTCCAGCGTTGGCTGCTAGGGTAAATGGAATAGTTTCCAAAGCCCTGGCAAATGCCTCCATTGCAAGCCTTTCTCTGCTTGGCTCCTCCAAGCTAGATTTTCTAATGTCTGATGCCATCCTGGCGTGAATAGACCCGCCCCCAGTGACCATCCTGGGGTCGCCTTCGATCGATGATATTGATCTGATTGCATCATGTAAACTCCTGATTGTTTCTTCAGAGGCGACATCGGAATTTCCACCTATGGAGAATGTGACTAATCTAGTAGAGGGGCAGTCGTCTATTTCGATTACATCCTCCACTTTCTCAGTTGAAGGCCTTCTTGACCAAATTACTTTGCCGGCCCTCCCAATCATCTCCTTTTCGATGTGGAAGATTCCATCAATGATTGTTGAGTTGGTGCACAACGCTACTTGTTCGATCTCGGATGTATCTAATTCTGATATCACCAAGGTACCTGATATTGTGAGATCGTGAAGTATGTCAGGATCGACTTCTCCTCCACATAACACCAATTTCGCACCGGATTCAATTATTGATTTTGATATGAGCTTTTTACGATCTTGCTCTGCATCTATGAATAAGTCGAGGTTTTCTGAATCGGTAATTTTTATTTCCGCATTTCTGGACATCTTCCTTATTTTTATGTCATTTCTGATTACAGCCACCGTCGGATTAAGCAGGTTGTTTGGGGCGTTTTGGTTTGGTACTCGCCTTCTCAACACAACTCCCCGTACTAGCCTACTATCGACTTGAGTCCCAGATTCACTTTTGTACATGCCAAAGTTATCTGGACCTATTTGATCCCCACTTTCCCGCAGAATTGACCATGCCTTTGATAGCATGGTCGAGAAATGGGCAACATCAATGCTTTTCCCGGTCATAGCCGTTATTGCCACATCAGTGACATCATCATCACTGACGGGGAGTGCTCTGGTACTGATTGTAGCCTTACAGATAACCATTGATTTCCTGTAGCCATCAACTACAGTAAGCGGGTGAAGGCCTCTTGACAGAAGCCTTGATGCCTCCTCCAACAGCGCCCCACAGATTATCATCGTCCCAGTTACGCCATCTCCACTCATCTCTTCCTGAGTCTTTGCCATGGAAACCATCATCTTCGCAGCAGGATGTTTGACGAGTAATTCTGATACTATCCTGGACCCGTCGTTGGTTATTGCAGTATTCCCATCTGTTTTGTAGAGCATCTTATCGAGTCCGCCGGGACCATATGTTGGACTCAAAATATCGGAGAAGACTCTTGCTGCTGAAATCATTCTTTCCTGAACTTCTGTCCCTTCTACAGTCTTGGTTTGTCCTTTAACAATCCTGACAGGGGCCGAGTTATTGGTTTCCGACACGTCTATCCCACTTACCAACCCATCAAAAAATCTGCGAGATAATTACCTTCGCCCTTTTCTTCCTTTTCTCCTCTTTGGCCTGTTGTTTCCGATGCGATCGTTACGACTCCATTCACGGCCGGCCCTAGATTTCCACTCCTCATCGCTGAAGTCAAGACTGGATTCTTTACTCATGCTCTTTCTCATGCTTCTCGGTAAATCTTTGACTGATTTGACATCGAGTTTTACACCGATTTGTCTCTCCAACCTGCGTATATTTTCACCACCTGGACCGACTACGGCGCCAATCGCTGACTGGTCAACATAGACCTCAGCCGAGGTTTCTGTCATGAACTTCGCGTGGCCTACAGAAATTCCTGTGAAGCGGATAATCTGTCTCTTGAGTTCGTCCGCAGCCATTTTCATGGCTGGACTTCCCTCAGCGTCCTCACTTCTGACTGGTACTACTGCTATTTCACTGCCGAATGCAAACATTTCATGTGTGAGGTCTCCACTTGGGAATCTTCGGATCTCTATCACCGGACGAGACAGATCTGACTCCATCCCGGTCGGCGCCCTGACTACCATCTTCAACTCAAGAATCTCATGGACTACCCCTTTCTCGATGTGGATGACAGTATCCAAGACCTGGGATATCAAGCCTAACTCAACTTTGCCTACCAGCCGCTGTATAGCCTCAAGTGCGCTGTTAGCATGTGTGACGCCCAGCAAGCCAACACCTGCAAGTCTGACATCTCCGAATATTTCGAAGTCCCTTGACCTCCTCACCTCATCGAAGATTACGAAGTCCGGTCTGACCAAGAAAATGACCTCTGCTGTCTTTTCCAAGTCGCCCTCTAACGGAGCATATTGGGTGACTCGTTCAGGGAGCTGTAAGTCACGTGGAGCTTCCATGGTTTTGACCATCGCACCGACCTCTTGATCTAGATAGGCGGCTATTGCTTGCGCGAAAGTCGTTTTACCCGAGCCGGGCTTTCCAACCACGAACACTCCCCTGTGATGATCGGAGAGTCTCCGCCTCAATTCTGGATCTATATCATAGTCTGACAAGGAGAGGTAAGCAACTGGGCGCACCACTGTTATTTCCCAAGCATCTGAAAAAGGTGGCCAGGCACATGTAACTCTAAGGTCGCCGATTTGAAGGATTCTGCACCCTTCTCGCTCAATCTCGATGAAGCAGTCCGATCGCTCTGAGTGTTGTTCCACCACCATTGAAAGTTGATCTGATAGTTCGCTCACTTGGGTCTTCGACCAAACGTCCTGGCTGATTGTTTCTAGTTTCAGATTGCTGATGTGACCTCGTTTAGCCCTAGGGGGACAGTCAGCTTTCAAGAATGCAGTTGATGTGGTATCATCTCTAAGAATTTCATCCAAAGCATCAGGCAAGGGCGGATGATCTCCAAAAGCCGCCATTCTACACACCCATTCCCGTATTTTCTATATCTCAGTTTAGTACCTTTACACACCATCCGAGAGAGGCGGTAAATGTCGATGCTATGAGGAGAGATGAAAATAACGGCCAACCCGCAGAACTCGAATACAGATGTACTTGAATTCCAGTGGCAATGATGAATATTGATGCTTCTACGGCTTGCTGTTTGCCTAACTTTGCGCCACTCGTTATTGTCAGCCAATTTTTTGCCAAAGCGACCAAACCAAGACCGGCTAACAGTATGATCATGTGCCCGAGAACCCAGGCAGGGAGTGATCCGAAGGCACCAACAAGTGTGTCATAGAAGCCACCAATGATGGGCTTGGCAACATTGACCATAACACTCGGAAAGGCAGCCTATTATTGAGAGTCTCCCTAAATCCACCTTCTCCCATATCTGGAGCGCATACGTTATTTCATATTCGGTTGTCGGCCGTTCGTACTATGCTCGGCTTCCTTCCCACACACTTGTTGGAGCGTTGTACACATCATACGGGACCAGAAAAGAGTGATTCTCGGTTTGTGCTACATTGGATGCGGGCGGCTCTGAGGTTTGATGAAAACCCAACTTTTGACGTCGCAAGGCATATTGCATTTCAGAAAGGGCTCCCACTTGTGGTGTATCAAGGAATCGACGAACGTTATCCATATGCTTCCTACAGGCATCATAAATTCTTGATGGAAGGCTCTCGGGACTTGGAGAGGAATGCAAAAAAAATTGGCGTAGAATACTTCCTCCATGTATCGAGACGTGGTCATAGAGATCCCGTTTTGAAAATGATGGCTGAGGGCTCCGCAGTCATAGTAACCGACCTAGTTGATCTTGATCCGTGGTCCGATTGGACCGAATCAATCAAAGAGCTGTGTCCAGTTATCGAGGTCGATGCTCACTGCATTCTCCCAAGGCAGGTTTTCGGGAAGTCCCTTGATCGTCCTTTTCGTTTCAAAAATGCTACAAAACGCCTTATGAAAGCCCGTAAGGGCCTAAGATGGCCAATCTGTGACTTGCCAATCAAGAAATTACCAGACGGCTATACCATTCCTTTTGACCCTGTTTCAGCGATTGAAGAGTTAGAAAAGGACGGTGGGTTGGGCATCTTTTCTGAGTGCGATATAGATCCTACAGTCGTCCCTGTAAACGACTTAATCGGCGGAACTGAGTTTGCTGAGAGTAAGTGGGAGAAGTATATGCAAGAGGGGCTGAAGAAATACCACAGGACGCGTAACAATGCGGCAGATCGTGAGGGTGTAAGTGGTATTTCACCATGGCTTCACCATGGTATGATCGCCGCGACGAAAGTGGTTAGGGATGCAATCTCATTGGGTGGGAAAGGCCCTGAAAAATTCCTTGATGAAATGCTCGTCTTCAGGGAACATGCGTATCATCATTGCCATGAGATAAAGGATCCAAAAAGATGGTCTGCATTGCCTGAATGGGCAAGAACGTCATGGAGGGAAAGGCTGGCCCCCACAAGTCCTCGGGAGATCTCTGTGATTGAAAGGGGGGAAACGGGAATTCCCCTTTGGGACGGTGCGCAAAAAGGACTGCTGCGACACGGAGTGATGCACAATAATGTAAGAATGACCTGGGGTAAAGCGATACCTGGTTGGATCATCGACCCAGAGGAAGCCATGGACGTCACCCAGTCGTTGAATGATCGCTACGCATTGGATGGCCGTAATCCAAATTCCGTGGCTGGAGTGATGTGGTGCTTTGGTTTGTTCGACAGGCCGTTTGACCCGCCATCTCCGCATCTGGGGAGAGTCAGGGGGAGAAGCACGGAAACGCACGCTAGCAGGGTAGATATTGACCGTTTCTTGAAGTGGGTATGCGCACCAACAATGGGAGGGGTTAGAGAGTTCGCAATCGTAGGCTCTGGCATATCAGGGTTGTTTGCCGCTATGATTCTCCGAGATCTAGGGCACGAGGTCAAACTATACGACAAAGGTAAGCGTCTGAGTGGCCGGCTAGCGAACCGACTAACTTCGGATGGATCGAGCTTTCAAATTGGATCAACCCAAATCGATGGTATCAGACCTTGGATGGCCAGATTCCTTGGTGAATTCGATTTGGGAGGACCCAAGCAAGAAGATATGTCAAGCAACCGTGCTCCGTTGATCGACATCCTACACCATTTTGCAGGCGAACTGAGCATCAATTTTAACACTAGAGTCCGCTCATTGCATCAAACTGAAGAGGGTGTGACCCTCAATGCGATAGTGAACGACGAGCCCATCGAATTTCACCACTCAAACGTATTAGTTGCAATACCTGTAGAGCAAGCAATGGACATTATCGACGTTGATTTGTTCAGCGGTCGTAGCGAGGCATGCTGGGTGGCTTGGGGGCCGTCTGAAGTAGTTCCAGACAATTTACCCGCGGGGTGGAGTGTCCGCAATTTGACCAACGGCATGATCGAAGTGAGGCTTTGTGAAAAATCCTCAGCCCGACACGTGGACGAAACAAAGGATCGAATGGCCTCGATGGTTCCTAGGGAAATTGGTCTTCCCGACGATGGATGGTCTTCCCATCTCTGGAGATACAGCCGGCCTGTCTCTGGCCCAGGCAGGGTCATTCATCACGGAAATATTTCTTTCATCGGCGATGGTTTTGGAACGCCACTCGGGACGATTGGTGGTGCATTGGATTCAGCCGCAAGAGCAGTGGCTGATATGCACCTCAGATCAAGTGAAAAGGGTCGTAATGGACACTATTTGTCTAAACAGACTTCGCTCAACGAATGGTGACGGTACACAGGGATGTATATTCGTGACTAGTCCTGCGCAGTACTGTGCAGCGCCGTCAAAAGGCTACCATGATCCTTTTTGCTGTGGCATTCATATGGGGAATGACCTTCATTTGGATGAAGCAAGCCCTAACAGCTGCAGACTCTGTTTTACCCGAAGTAGACGGCAAATGGGTGGCAATGCACTTCGTGGCCGGCAGGTTCCTAATCGGGTCCATGAGCACAGTGATTTTCCTTCGGGCTTCCAGATCAGGGTTTCGCGATAAGGAAGTATGGATGGGTGGTGGCACTCTCGGATTAATTCTGATACTTGGTTTCTTAATACAAATGATAGGATTGACAGGGGTCACTCCTGCTGTTTCCGCCTTTCTAACGAGTTTGTATGTCGTATTCACAGCCGTGATCGGAGTGGCAATTGGCAGGCAGCGTTTCACTGCATTTATGTTTGCAGGGGTCGTTTTGGCCACCTTCGGTGCTGGATGGATATCCGGACCCCCCAGAGTGGAATTCGGAAAAGGGGAATGGCTGACTGTGGCCAGTGGCTTCTTGTTCGCACTTCACATAATTTTCACAGACAGGGTGACGCGAGCTGTTGACCCTATCCAATCCACCGGGACGATGATGATTACAGTAATGATTTTGGCAATATTAATTCTGGTAGCTGACCCGATGGGGTACAGTTCGAATTCTTGGAAATTTGACACTCTAGCCTTGTTAAAGCACATCGAATACCTAATCCCCCTGCTTTTGTGTGGATTCTTCGGCTCATTCATAGCCCTAGCCGCCTTGATGAAGTACCAAAGAGAGATTTCCCCTGTCAGGGCTGCCCTCGTTTATGCATTTGAGCCAGTTTGGGCGGCCGTGGTAAGTATAGCCACTGGAATGGAGGGAGAACCGACGGTATGGCTATTTATCGGGGCCGGTGCTCTATTGGCAGGGAACCTAATTATCGAACTGGAGCCCAGAGGTGAGTCATGAACGGAAGTGTAGTATCTGTAAATGTGAACCCAGACGGAGGAGTTCCAAAGATGCCGGTCTCTTCAGCGATGTTGGGAAAAGACGGCGTCGTGGGTGACATGCAGAATGACCTTCGACACCATGGAGGCCCGGACAGGGCTGTTAGTCTCTATTCACTGGAAGTAATTGAGTCGTTGGCAGAAGAAGGCCACCCTGTCCGTCCGGGCTACGCTGGGGAGAACATCACGATAAGCCATCTGGACTGGAGTCTCATCCAACCCGGAGTGCTGCTCAAAATAGGGGGGTCAGTGGTGGAGATTACTGGGCCAGCAGTACCATGTGCAACGATCAAAGGTTGTTTTTTGAATGGGGATTTCCACAGAATATCTGAAAAGCGGAATCCCGGTAGTTCGAGGTGGTATGGCAGAGTCCTGACTGAAGCAGAGGTAGTCACTGGAGACCCAGTAGTTTTTCTGAAGTAGGACATGAGATTTTCCTCGTACAAACCTCATTCTGATATACGAAGTTGGGGTCCCTTGGCACCAGGCAGAGGTACCCGAGCGGTCAAAGGGGCTGGGATGAGGTCCCAGTGCGTAGTGCTTCGCAGGTTCGAATCCTGTCCTCTGCACCACCAATCTTACCTA
>MDTA01168766.1_pt1 | contig 11957 bp, 9 predicted proteins | sample 811151 | NCBI WGS metagenome assembly MDTA01 (sample SAMN05326648, study PRJNA326480) | marine metagenome | isolation source: seawater | place: Indian Ocean: South | collected 2010 | reverse complement strand
TTTCTTGGAAATGGTAATAATCCTAGAAGGGCTGTAAGTGATGCAACTGCCCAAGCTATAGATAAAGAAGTAAGAGATCTAGTAGATAACGCGCATGAAATGGCTTTAAAAATCCTAAGAAATAATTTACCTCTTCTTGAATCAATTTCTCAAAAAATTCTTACTGAAGAAGTTATTGAAGGGCAAGATTTAAAGACATTACTATCTGAAACAAAAATGCCTGTTTAGTGCACCCTTAAATAAAATTTTTTTAATGTTAAAACCTTTAAACCTATGCGATAGAAACTTTCTTTCAAGTTGTGATCTAAATAAAATCGAAATTTTACATGTTTTAAGTCTCGCAAAACTTTTTAAAAACAAAGATTTAGAAATAAATTTGCAACATAAAGTTTTAGGGTTGGTTTTTGATAAAGCCTCTACAAGAACGAGAGTCAGTTTTCAGGTGGCAATGACAAGACTTGGAGGGACTTGTATAGACTTAAATCCAAGTACTTCGCAAATTGGAAGAGGTGAACCTATAAAAGATACTGCGAGGGTACTTAGTAGATATTGTGATGTCTTGGCAATAAGAACTTTTGATCATCATAATTTGGAAGAATACGCCAAATGGTCTTCTATTCCTGTAATCAATGCTTTAACTGATTTAGAGCATCCCTGCCAAGCTTTAGCAGATTTTTTTACTATCCTAAATAATTTTGGAGATTTTAATAATTTAGTTTTTACTTTTATCGGGGATGGTAATAATGTCTCTCATTCTCTAATTTTGTGTGGAGCTATATTAGGGATTGAAATTAGAATTGCTACCCCTAAAGGTTTAGAACCCAATCCTGTAATTATTGAGAAAGCTAAGTTTATTTATAAAAATGATAATTTACTTAAAATTTTTAATGACCCTATACTTGCTGCATCAGATGCAAATGTAATTTACACAGATGTTTGGTCTTCTATGGGAGAGGAGATGCAAAAAACTCAAAAAGATTCGCGATTTGAAGGCTTTACCATTGATTCAAGTTTAGTAAAGCATGCCGATAAAGATGCTATTATTTTACATTGTCTACCTGCGTATAGAGGCAAAGAAATAACAGATGAAATAATAGATAGTAAAAATAGCAGAATTTTTGAGCAAGCTGAAAATAGATTACATGTTCAACAAGCTCTTTTATCTTGTTTGCTATCTTAAAAAGTTGCTTTTTTCTTTTAAAGCGGTACAAATGTATTAGAGTACATTTGTCTTATGGCTAATTCCCCTGATGCAAATTTAACTGAAGCTCAAAATGAGCTTTATGAATGGATTAGAAATTATATGAAGGATTTTCACCATAGTCCTTCAATAAGGCAAATGATGCAGGCAATGCATTTAAAATCTCCAGCACCAATTCAAAGCCGATTAAAACATTTGCAAGAAAAAGGTTTTATCTCATGGCAAGAGGGTAAGGCAAGAACGCTACAACTTGTAGATGAGATTATGGAGGGAATTCCTATTATGGGAACAGTAGCAGCAGGTGGTTTGATAGAAACATTTAATGATATTGAAGAAAATTTAGATATATCAGAAGTTCTAAAGAAAAAAGATATATTTGCTTTGACAGTTAATGGAGATTCAATGATTGAGGCTTGTATAGCAGATGGAGATATGGTTTTAATGGAACCTGTTAATAGCTTTACACCTATTAGGGATGGGGCGATAGTTAGTGCCTTTATAGCAGGGGCCGGAAGCACATTAAAATATTTTTTTAGAAAAGATAATTTGATATCGCTTGAGCCAGCAAATAGTAATTATGAGCCTATCGTAGTTAGTAAAGAGAGAGTAACAATTCAAGGAAAGTTACTGGCTGTATGGAGAAAAGTATGAGAATTCAGATAATTATTTAAATTCTAAACTTATTGTTGAATAATAATATAATTATAAATGGTCAAATAATTTGCAAAAAAATTTTTTAAAAAATAATTATGCAGCATTTTTAGGAATCTTATTTTTAACTTATTTTCCTTGCTTAGGTTTATATTCCAAAACTGAAGAAAAGCATTTCATCGAAAATACTAAAAGTTCAAATAATAAAAAATTACAAGAGTTAGAAGTTATTGAGTTAAATATATTAAATAATGTTCAATCTATACAAAATTTTAGTAATTTTCTGATTGATAATAAACTTGTGAATTCTGTTCTAAATAATGAAAAGTTAAGAAGATTTGTAGATATTGAGTCGAATAGTAAGTACGAAGAAAAAAATAAGTTTGTTGCAGAAGGAGATGTTGTTCTATATTTATCAAATGCTATTTTGAGAAGTGATTTGGTAACTTATGATCGGGAATCAAAAGAATTTATAGCAGAAGGCAATGTCGTATTTTCAAAAGGAAAGCAGTTTTTTGAAGCTTCAAAAATATCATATAATTTAAATTCAGGGAAGGGTTATATTAATGATGTTTATGGTGTTCTTGATGTTGCAAATTTTGATAAAGATTTTGAATTGAATTCAAATATAGAGAATAAATATAAAGATTTATTTGATAGAAGCAAAATTAGAAATTTAAATTATATTAACACTACAAAATTTGGTTTAGTAAGTGATTTAGAAACCGGTAAAAGATATGAGATTAAAGATGTAAATTTCGATATTCCTTCAATTAATAGATGGGGATTTAAAACAGATAAATTATTAATTGAAGGAGAGAGTATTAAATCAAAGCGGATCTTTTTTTCTAATGATCCCTTTAATAAGCCACAATTTTTACTTTTTAGTAAAAACTTTTCTGCACAAGTTGTAAATGATAAAATAAAATTAGTTAGTAAAAATACTTGGGTTAATTTTGATAATAAATTCAAATTTCCTATTGGAAGGTGGAGTGTTTATGATAGAAATACTGTTTCAAGTTGGAGTATAGGTTCAGATTATGAAGATAAGGATGGTATTTATATATCTAGATCTTATGAAGGTATAAACTTTTTTGATGATAATATTTCATTAAAAATCCAACCTTTTGTTTTGATACAAAGAGCTATTAATGGAGATAGTAAAAGTTTTAGAGCTCCAAAATCATCCATTTTTAGTGAAAAAACATTAAATGAAACTTCTTTTTCAGATTACTTTGGTCTTGCCATTGATCTAGTTGGGAAAATAAATTCTTGGGATTTAGAAATGAATTCAAGTCTAAATACATTTAATTTTGAACGTTTATCAGAAGCCGGGAGAGCAAAGATTACTTTAAGTAATTCTATTAATTTAAATAATGATAAACTTAATACTGAGGGTATAGAAGAAAAGAATAATTATCTTGATATTCAACTTTATAGTGCTTTCAGGCAAGATGTACCTAGAGGTTATTCGGGAGAAGAAGAGATTTATTTTGCTAACGGTTTAAGCTTGTCGAATTCAAGAAATTGGATCACAAAAGAAGAATTAGACTTTAATTTATCGCTTATTTACGATGTTGGTCAGTACAGGGCTAAAAAAAAGAATACTATGGATTTAGATCCCTTATTTAGAAATGTATTTGCTTTAAATATTAATAGTGAAATTCCAATTTGGAAAAGAAATTTATTGCCTGAGACAATTAATGATAAATATAAATTTACACCAAAGATTATTAAACCTAAAATTTCTTGGGTTAATAATATTAATTCTGGAATCTTTCTTTATGGTAATGGAGATTCTCAAAAGGGTGTTTCTTTTAATACTGGCCCAAGGATGATTTTTGGAAATCTTAAAAATAATTTTTTTGATTTTACAGAGATTGGCTTGACTTATACAAATATCCTTAAGAGTGGAAAAAGCCCCTTCAACTTTGATGATATCAATGATGATACAAGAATTCGTTTTGAAGCATCTCAACAAATTTTTGGTCCCTTGTTGTTTAGTTATGAATCCTATCTTCCTTTAGATAATGATCATACTAATTTTGGTGAAATTATAGATCCAATTTATAAGTTGCAAGTAAAAAGAAGAGCATATTCCATTGGACTTTTTTATGAGGAAAAAGATGAAAGTTTTGGATTTACATTTAATATCTTTAATTTTGATTATTCAGGATCAGGCAAAAAGTTCTAAATATTAAAAATTTATATTTAAAATTATTAATCTAAACCATATAACCTCGTAGTTTGATTTAAATATTTATATTTAATTTGGCAATTTCAGGATTTCTTGAATACTAAAAATTTTGATAATCAGTCTTTTAGGTTATTATTTAAATGTAATTAATTAAAAATGTGACCTTAAGAGTGTTGGATAGAATTAATTTATATAATTCCGGTTTGTTAAGCTTTTATTTGGGCATTTTTTTACTATTTTCTGCTCCTGCAATAGCGGTAATATTTTTTTTAATTAGTCTAATTATTTCTTTAAAATATTTAAAGAGAAATCCATTTAAAGACAAAATTAATATTATTTTATTGGTTATTACATTTTTAATGTTATTTAGTTGTATCTCATATCAATTATTCAATAATACATATGATTTTCAAAATAATTTTGAAAAATATACTCATCCATTAATTAGTTTATTCAATTGGATACCATTGTTTTTTTCTTTTTTTGGCTTCCAATTTTATTTAAGTAATAAAGAGAAGAGGAAGTTTGCAGGAATTGCTTTGATTTCGGGAACTATTCCTGTTTTAGTAAGTGGAATTGGTCAGTATATTTTTAATTGGTATGGACCTTTTGAAGCCTTTAATGGATTTATAATTTGGTATCAAAGATCTAATCAACTTGGCTTAACCAGCCTATTTAATAATCAAAACTATGCAGGATGTGCATTGGCAACGGCATGGCCATTTTTTTTTGCTGCCTTTTTCAACAAAAAGATAAATTTTAGTTGGCGATTTATTGCATTTTTTCTAAATATAGTTGTTGTTTTATCTATCTTTTTTACTACTTCAAGAAATTCAATAATTAGTCTGATTTTTGGGTTCATAATATTGTTAATACCAATTAAATTTAAGAATATTTTTGCTGGAATAATTTCTTTTTTATCCATAATTTTTTTCAGTTTATATTCTAAATTTATTTTCAATTTAACTCCATCTATAAATAATATAACTATTTTTAAGAAATTTAATTATGAAAATTTGATAAGTGATCCCAGATTAAATATTTGGAGAAGTTCTTTTAAATATATATTTAAAAAACCTTTTTTAGGTTGGGGTGGGAATAGTTTCTCATCAATTTGGAATCATGAAAATAATTTTATGTATTTGCATTCGCACAGTTTACCATTAGAATTATCTATTCAATATGGAATATTTACTACTTTTGCTTTTACTTTAATTATAATTTTTCTTTTTCACAGAAGTTTTAAAAAAATATTTTTTGATAATAAAAATAATTTAATTACCTTTGGTATAGATAATCATTTTGAAAGAGCTTGGTTTGCATCAAGTGTTGCTATTTTGTTTTCTAATACTATAGATATTCTTTATTTTGATCTTAGGATTAGCATACTAATGTGGATTTTATTGGCTGGATTAAGAAGCATAATCAGGGAGAAGGAGATTATTTATGAAATTTAATAGTTATAAATAAATTGCTAATAACTATTATCAATTATTTTTTTAATAGCTAACCTTATCTCCTCTTCCCTTGCCAATAATTGTTAATATTAGATATTTGAAGTAATTAAAGGTATTAAAATTTTTAATCATTTCCTTGTCATAATTAGTTAGTGTTTGTGGATTAGACATATCTATTCCATTAATTTGAGCTAATCCTGTAATACCTGGTTTATATCTAAAAATATTATGTTTCTGCCTCTCATTTATTAATTCTTTTTGATTAGGTAGACATGGTCTAGGACCTACTAAACTCATTTCTCCTTTAATTACATTTATTAATTGAGGAAATTCATCCAACTTTAATAATCTTATTACTAACCCAAATTTAGTAACAGAATCTTTCTTAATCAAATGCGAAGCTAATGAAGGAGTATTTAATTCCATTGTACGGAATTTTATAAGTTTAAATATTTTTTGATTTTTACCTATTCTTTCTTGAATAAATATTGGTTTACCAGATTCCAAGAAACAAATCATTAAAAGAATAATATTGATAGGTAAAAGTAAAAGTAATAAAATACAACTTAAAGTTAAGTCTAATAATCTGATAATTTTGAAATTTATCAAAAATAATTTACCATTTATATAAATAATAAACTAAATACATATAAGAAAACAATTACTTATTAAAATTTTAATTGTAAAATTTGAGTCATTTAATTTTTAAATCTATATTAAAGTTAGTTTTAGTAAATACTATAAAAATAAAATTGTGATTTTTGTTTTAAATCTAATCAAGTAATATTTTTATTAGAGAAATTTTTTAGATTTTAAATATGAAGATTTATATGTTAATTTATTTTATTAAATTATTTCATAAAAATTTTTCTTATTGTAGATGTATACTTTAGATTTATATTATTGATTTTAATTAGCTTGTAAAAAATTAAGATTTAGAAAATTTCTCACATAATTATTAGAATGAATAGAATTAAAAAATACACTAATTTAATTATTAATTTATTTTATTTTAATAATGTGATTTTCAAGTTAGCCAGAGCAATTCTTTTACTGAGAAATAAAAGTTATAGAGATTTATTTTTTGAGATAAATAAAGATGATGTATGTCTTGATTTGGGAGCGAATGTAGGTGATGCCTCTCTTATTATGTGGTTAAAAGGAGCAAAATATATCTATGCTATTGAACCTAATTATGATGTATTTAATCTTCTTAAGAAAAATCTAAAAGGTATTAAAAATGTTTCCTTTTTTAATATTGCAATATCTTCCAAAAAAGGTACTCAAAAATTATTTCTTCATCAATTAATAAAAGATAAATTTGATAAGCATAAAATTATAAAACTCTCGCAAGCATCTTCCCTTTTAGAAGATAAGTCAAACTTAGGTGATTGTTTTTATGAGGTGAAAACATTAACTTTTAAAGATTTATTTAATAAGTTAAAAATAAAACCTACTTTTATAAAATGTGATATTGAAGGTGGAGAATATATTATCTATGATCAGCTTATAGATATAGCAAAATCAAAGACTATTAGAAAAATATTTGTAGAATGTCATGCAAAGAAATATCCTCAATATAGAGAAGTTAATATTGAGTTTATTGATTTAATAAATAAAAATAATTTAAATAATATTTTTGATACTAAGTGGCAATAAATTTTAATTATGTAAAAATTAATATAATAATTCAATTGAGTTACAATACTTTGAATTTCTTGATAAATTACTACTAAATAAATAAGTTAATTTATTTATAACTCTTTTTGAAAGTTCTTTATCCTCTTCAAATTTAATTTCTATTACTCCGTTTTTTTCCGGAATATTATTAATTTGAATATAATTATCTTTTTTTTTGATAATTTTTGAATAATTAATTTTCTTATCTAATGTTATTCTTATCATTTTATCATTAGAAATATAGTACTTTCTTAAATATCCTACTAACGATACAGGGTAATAAAAATACTCTATATTGTGAGGTATTAATATATTTTTTCCATTAAGAATTTTATTAGGACTACTTTTGATTGATAAATTTATTAATTTATATGGATTATTTTTATTTAGGGGATTAATTATTTTATACCCTAAATCACCTAACTTAATTTTTTTTTCTATGTATATTTTTTTGCATTCCTCATTATAGAATCTTAATCTTATCTTTTCTCTTTTTGATATGCCTCTTATAGAGTCTCTAAAAAGTTTAAAGTCTAATGTGTCGTAATAAATACTTGATACATAACGTTCTTTATAAATCTCTTTAAATGATAATTCTCTTATATGACTAATTATTGATGAAAATTTTGAGATGGAAACTCTGTATTTTTTTTCGTATCTCATTTATTATCTTTTCGTTTTTATTCCAAATTGATTTCCATATAATAACTTCTTAATGTTTTTTGATTGTAAGTATGTTTTTATTTTTTCACCTTCAATAGTTACAATTGAATCATTTGATATTAAGAAATTTTCTTTATCTTTATTATTAACGGATATAGATTTGATAAATAAAATTGGGCTGCTAAATTCTTCTTTTTTTATATAAGTTGTTATGGGTAATTTTACATTTTTAAAAATGTAGTTATCTATATTAACTTTTGAAGAATCTTTTACTGCTAGTCCAATTTCAGCATTATTTACATTTGAGTTTGCAATCTTTAATATTGAAGATTCCCCTGCACTTATAGCCTTATCTCCAATATCGATTGCTTGTATATTATCAATTATTCCATTGGTAAATGAAGAATCAAAACAGTCATTGGCAATATTTTTACAATTTATATTTTCTATAATAATATTTGAAAAATCAGAATCGATTCCATCTGAGATAGAATTTAATATATTAATGTTTTTTGCGTTTACTTTAGAATTTATTAAGTTTATTGCATCTTCTGAAAAGGAATTATTAGAAGTCAATTTTTTAATATTTAAATCAGAGTTAATAATATTTATTCCACTTTCTAAGGACCTAAGTTTTATTTTTGGTTTAACAAGATTATTAGTAATTAAATTTGAAATATAAATCTTTGAATTTTCAATAATCAGGGAACCACTTCTTTGCGCACTGTTTAAACAATTTTTTATTAATACTGGCTTTTCAGACGTGCCTTCAAATTTAACCTGCGAGTTTTTAATTTGGAAAATTGAATTTTCATTTAAACATAAAATTGAATTAGGTTTAAAAATAATATTTTTGTTATTCATATCTATTTCTGGATCAAATTTATTAAAACCTTTATTAAATACAATCTTGCTTTCTTTCAATTCACTTATTTTCTTGTTTTTTTTTGCTTTTAAATCATAATCTGTTATATAACCATTTTTGATATTATAAGAAGATAGTGAACTATTTATTGAGTAGCTTATATTATTTAGCTCGCATGAATTTATTTGATCATTAAAAATTCTAATTTCTTTATCTTTAATTAATGTAAAATTTTTTGTTTCATAATTATTTTCAGAACATTTTAGTTTAATTGTAAGTGGTATATCAGAATAAATATTTTTCAAGGAAACTATTTTTAAATCTCTTTCTTCAATAATTATTTCAGGATTTATTAAGTCACTATTTTTTAAATCCTTATTAATTTTATTAATCCTTTTTATGATTTTATTCCATGGAGCTATATGAGGCATAATTCCAGGGTTACTAATTCTGTCGATACGCCAGAATTCTTTATATAAATTACCTCTCTCTGTAATAAGATTTTTCCATATTGGATTTACATTATCCCTTATATATTTTGGGTCGCTAATTCTTTTAAGATGAGAAATATATTTTGAATAAAATTCATCATTAGGTTTTTCATGGGTTCCAAAAAAATTCTTATAAAAGTTTTCATTCGGGTCGCAAATAAAAGCACAATAAATATTTTCTTTTTCATAAATTTTATAAAAATTATAATTTTCTAATATCCTAGTAGCATTTAAGTGTCCGTCATAAAAGATTGGTTCAATTAAACCTGTAACAGGGTTTAAAAAGTATTTGACACTTTTTGGCATAGATCCATGCCATAAACCAAAAGCATCAACTATTGCAAAATATTTTGCCCATTTATTTAAATCAAAATATTTTTTAATATATTCTGTATTTGTTTTGGAGGACTCTAATATAGTCCTTGCTTGAGTTGCAAGATTTATTTCAGATTTATCTTTATTCCAATATTTTGAATCATGTAAATCAAAAATGGCATTTTTAAATTTTTTTCCAAATTTCTCTTCAATGGAAAATATAGGTCCGTATCTTCTTTGATGAAATTCTATTAATTCTCTAGAGAATCCTTCTTCTATATGTCTAATTCCTTTATATTCTCCATTAATATAAAATCTTACATAATAATTTCTTGGAGAAATAATATTCTCTTTTCTCATTATTTTTGCAGCTAATAATTCTGAAGTGTAATTTCTTATAATAGGACTCTGAATAGAAAATTCTTCCATGCCTTTAAATTTTTCTTCACCTCTAATGTCAGCTTTAAAGCTCATACTATTTATATTTCTGTAATGAATTGTCCTATCTCCTTTTGATCTTAGTTTTACCTTAAAGTTATTTCCATTGTTAGATAGTGTCCCATAATACCAATATCTTCCACAATTATTTTTTATTAATTCGATTTTATTTTTATATGTGGACGCATTATATTTCCTTGAGCAATCAAGCCCAACTAAATTCTCTAAATCAATAGATAAATCTAATCTTTCTAGGTTATCTTGGAATGGTTTTAGAGCAAAAAATAAGTCTTTAATATAGTATTTGTAATCATTGATTTCGAATGTATCAAATGACCATAAGATTCTTCTAGAAAATTTTTCAATAAAAACCCTAAATAATTTTGGTTCTGATATGGCTATAGAAGAAAAAATTATGCCTTGTAAAAATACTATAAGTAAAGAAAAATTTTTAAGATGGGTTATTGAAAGCTTACTACCTTTTTTGAATTTATAAAAAATTGATTTTAAATAATTTCTTCTATTATTAATTCTTTCCATTATTTTTAGTAAAGAGGAGAATTATAAAATATGAGGTTTGAGTTTTTATATTTGATATTTATTTTATTTCTAAAATTTTCAAGTGAATTTAAACTTTTAAACTTTACTCTTAAAGATATATTGCAATTATTAGAATCGGAATCTTGCTCAAAAGTTAGAAGTTCATAGAATTCGCATTCTTGTGAAAGTAAATTAAAAATATCTTGCAGATTTATATCTATTGGTGCATTAAATGTAATTGAGTCAATCGAGCTATCTGTTTGTTTACTTATTGCACTTTTAACTCCGGATTTAAGATATATAAAAATTATTGAAATTGCACCAAATATTAGTGTTGTTATTCCAAATAATATTTGTGAAGCGCCTATCGCTATACCAATACAAATTGTAAATAATAAGAAACCTAAATTTAAAGGTTCTTTAACAGCTGTTCTAAACCTTACAACAGAAAGTGCTCCTACCAAACCTAAGGATAATGCTAAAGATGATTTAACAACAGCTATAAGTGCAGCAGTACTTATCGTAAGAATAAGTATTGTATTTCCATAATCATCTCTAGAGGAATAAGTAGTTGCGTATTTTTTATATAAATATCTAATAAATAGTCCGGCAGCAAATGCAATAATTAGAATCTTAAATCCATCTAAAAAACCAAGATAAAGAGAATCTTGAGAGATATTAGTGAAATTATTTTTAAAATTTAATTTTTCAGATTGATTTCCCAATTCCCCAATAAATTGGTTATTTAAAGTATTAAAAATTATATTATTTTTAATTTCAAAAAGAATCATTTAATTTTTTTTGTTCCATTAATATACATTATTTAATCAAAAAATAGTTAATAAATTAAAATTTTTTAAAAGTCAACTTATCAAAAAATTATTTAATAAAGTTTCTTTTAAACAAAATTTTATTTAAAACTTAAATTATTAAAATTTCTAATTTGATTTAATAAATACAAACTTCTACTAATTATCTTTTATCTAATCTATATGAATAATTTTAGAAATACTTGCAATCATTTTCTTGAATACTTACTTTATTTAAAGATATTTGAAGGTCTATAATTAATTTATCGCTTTAATCAAATAAGATAAAAACTTATATTAAATTTTTATAATTATCCTTGATTTGAATATTAGGTTATTTTTCAATAATTATGCTCATAGCTCAGCTTTTAGAGCGCCTAAATGGAATACAATTTGCAAAGGCTATCAGTAGTAATATATATGAGGGTTTGTATCAGGAATATTAAGAGTTTAGTCATATTTTAAAGAGCAGATTTAAATAATCCAACTTACTAAAGTAGTATGGGAATTAAGGACGTTACGAAGGTAATCTTTAGATTGATTGATATGCATAACGTTTCTAGATTTGGGGCCATAGCTCAGCTGGTAGAGCACCTGCATGGCATGCAGGGGGTCAGGGGTTCAAATCCCCTTGGCTCCATTGAATTTTA
>MDTA01089020.1_pt1 | contig 11960 bp, 11 predicted proteins | sample 811151 | NCBI WGS metagenome assembly MDTA01 (sample SAMN05326648, study PRJNA326480) | marine metagenome | isolation source: seawater | place: Indian Ocean: South | collected 2010 | reverse complement strand
TGCCTCAGAAATGGATCCCTTTGGAGTAAAACCAACAGTAATGCCATATGTTTTAACTAAGTGGTTTGGATCTCAAATCTCCATTGAGCATATTAAAGTTAAAAAAGACAATATGAATGTTGATGCATGGCTTTTCTTTGTAAGTAAAAACAACAAAAATGTAATTGAATTACTTTAAATAGTGAAAAAAGTAATTGATTGGGCAAAGAATAATAAATTCACATGGTGTATAAACAAAAATATTTTAGTAATGAATAGAAGAACATAATTAAATTGAATATTAATCAGCAAAATCAAATCATATTTTATGGTAGACCAGATGGATTAGGAAATAGGTTTGAAGAACTAGTTCTCCTTTCAGATTTTGCACTTAACAATAATTTATTCATTAAATATTATTGGAATAATTCTGGTAGTTGGAAATATAAATGTAAATTTAAAGCTAAGAATATTGAAATTTTAGAAATAGATCTAATTGATAATTGGCCTACTAAAAATTTTGAAAGCACTAGATTTTGGAGAGAATATATTTCAACAAGAAATATATACCATAACAATAATGTATTTTTGGATTTTGATTTACCCAAAATTACAGATAAATACGTAAGCATCCTAACAAGAGGAACAGACAGGATTCTAAAAAATACAGAAAATATACCTCCTGGATTCCAAAGCCAACAAGATCTAGAACAAAGTATTTTTTTAGCAAAGAAATATTTACAAGAAAAGAAAAATACTTTACCTATTTCTATTCATTCAGAAGATGAAAAATTAAGAAATTATGTGTCAGAAGCTCTTAGTGAATATAAACAAATAACTTTACCAGAAATAGATATACAAGAAAAAGCCTATAGAGATCTTATAGGCTTGATTAATTCTGAAGAAATAATTTTATGTAGCAAATTTTCATCATTCGCTCTAACCGCCGCAATGATATCAAATAAAAAGGTAGTAAAGTTTCATGACTACTCGGAACCTCTTCTCCTAAGATGGAAAAATGATTTTATTAATTATCCAAAAGCTGAGAAAGTTAATAATATTTCAAAATATGTATTACCAAAATCTCAGAATAATAAAAATTTTAAAGTCTTGGGGAATAGTTTTATTAAGAGTTTTGAAATGGACCAAAGAGTCATAGGATCTACTAGTTTACTTATAAGTTATAATAAAAAAAATTACATTGGGTTTGAGGAAAATTTTAAGATTTTAAATAGCTCAGTCAATGTAAAATTCATAAGATCTTCTATTTTTGTCAACAATATTAAAGAGGTATTTGAAATAGTGTCTAGCCAAAAAAATAGAAAAATAAAGATTAAAAATTTAATTTTTGAATCATTAAAAACTATAAAAATTTTGGGATGGAAAAGCTATTTCTTTAGACAAATTATTTTTAAAAAGAATAAAAGAAACTTTTTTTTATTTTTAGATATCAAGGAATTTATGAAAAATCTTGATAGTTTTTTGAAAAACGAGAGTTTTATTGGAGCAATAGTTTATTTTGATAATTTAGAAATTGAATATGAGCTTATTTCTACGATTACACAAAATTGCAGCACTTTTATTTTACACAGTGAAATCGATAACAATTCAGAAGATAAACCTGGATATTTAAGCATTTCAAGATTTTAAAATATTGTAAATTTGAAAATAGATAAATTTATTTCTTTTTCCATCTTGAATAATTTTCATTTGCAATTTCTTCTAATGTATCAATTAAGGAGTATTCTTGTTTCCAGTCGGGATAATGTGATTTAAATTTTGTGAGATCACTGATATACCATTTGTGGTCTCCTATCCTATTTTTGTCTGAGTATTCGTATTGCAATTTATTACCCGAAATATTTTCGCACAAATTTATTGCTTCAATTATTGAGCAATTGTTATCAATTCCGCCACCAATGTTATAAACCTCTCCAAAACTTGGTTTTTTATAATATTCATAAAAGGCGTTTGCGAGATCTTTAGAGTGTATATTGTCTCTTACTTGCTTACCCTCATAACCGAATATTGTATATTTAATATTTGAAATCGCACATTTCATTAAATATGACAAGAATCCGTGCATCATTGTGCCTGAATGTTTAGGACCTGTAAGGCAACCACCTCTAAAACAAACAGTTTTTAAGTTAAAGTACTTTCCATATTCTTGAACTAAAATATCAGCTGAGAGCTTTGAAGCACCAAATAGTGAGTGCAATGTATTATCAATTGGAAATGATTCATCAAATCCTTTGATATATTTTGATTTTTCTTCAACTGTAAATCGAGTTTTTGTTTTGACTAATTTTATTTTATTAGGATTATCACCGTAAACTTTATTTGTAGAAGTGTAAATAAATGGTGTATCCTTAGAATATTTTCTTGTACTCTCTAAAAGATTCAATGTACCATTAGCATTAACTTGAAAATCTAGTTTTGGATTATTTGCAGCCCAATCATGAGAAGGCTGCGCAGCACAATGAATAATTAATTCTAATTTTTCACCATATTTTTCAAATAAAGTTTTTAACCCTGTTTCATTCATAATATTCAAATTAAAGTGATGATAGTTTTCATATATCCTTTTTTGTTTTTTTCTATTCCACAATACTGATGCATCATCCCCAAAAAATTTTTTCCGGTAATTATTATCAATTCCAATTATTGAAAAACCCTTATTAATAAAAAATTCCACACACTCAGAGCCTACTAAGCCATCTGAACCAGTTATTAAAACATACTTTTTTTTCATAATTATTAGGCCATTCTTATTATATTTTTTCCCTTTTTTTCTTGATTTGTATTCTACTCATATAAGTTTTAGTTTTTTTTTCGAAAAGCAATTTGATAATTTTTAAATATAATTTCATATCTATCTTTATTTTTTTCATAGAAGTTATCTATTGGAATGTAACAGTCTAAAGATTTTTTACCATAATCATCACACCAAATAATTCCATTTTCTAATAAATGTTTATCGGCATTAATTAAATCATTCGTTATATCATCTAGCTCGTGAGATCCGTCAAGGTATATGAAATTATATTTTTTATTGTTCAATTTAAAAAAATCATCTGATTTCATTCTGAAAAATTTTATTTTGTTCGATTTAATTTTTGAATAGTTATATAGAAAATTTTCTTCCGTATTTATCAACATTTCAGTAGTTTTATCGGTAATTATAAATGGATCAACTATATCTAAATATGACTCTACGGAACTTAGATATTTTTTTGCAAACCATATGCTGGCCAATCCTTCGTATGTACCAATTTCAAGAAAAAAATTCTTTTTTCTTTTATCTATGTATTTATGAAGATTTTTTTGAATATCTGATTTTATAAAATAATTTTTGTTAAATTTGTATTCACTATAAAAAATTTTTGAATATCTAGAAAAGTAATAATCTTTTACTCTCCAAAAAATAGTTTTAAATTTATTTATCATGACATTAACATTCACTCTATAGATTTAAGGATAATCTATAAGTTTTTAATTGTATGATAGGATAATTCAAAACTGTAGAAGTATATTTTGGTTAACAATATGGAAATTTCAAAAAAATGAATAAGGTTACTTTAATATCACAGAATTCGATGGCGTCATACGTATTTACTATGATTTTTGTAAATAAACATTATGATAAAATTTCATCGATATTCATTATTGACTTAATCTCTGGTGAAAGTATTAGTAGTAAAATCAAAAATTTAAGAAGACTAATTAAAAATAGTTCTATACAATTTGCATTCTACAAATTTTTTGAAACTCAATTTTATATGTTCGTATTAAAGTTATTTAAATTTCTAAAGAAAATACAATATTCAAAAATAGAAGATATCGCCAAATCAAATAACTTACGAGTCTATAAATTTAAAGATATCAATGATCCTGAGTTCATAAAGCAAATAAATTTGATAAATGATTCTAATTTTTCAATTTTCACAACAGGTCAAATTCTAAAAAAATCTACTCTCGATAATCTTAAAAGCTATCCAATAAATTGTCATGGTTCATACCTGCCTAAATTTAGAGGTGCTGCACAATATATCTGGTACCAAGTTTACAATTACAAGGAATTTGGAATTACATTTCATAATTTGACACACGAGATTGATGCTGGCGATATACTATATCAAAAAAATTTTCAAATACCAGAAAATATAAGCTGTTTCTACCTACACTATTTAATTGCTAAAAATTGGGGATTAGAGTTTGATCTTTTTATTAATGACTTAAACTTTCCACCAAATACTGAAACTCAAGATCATTCTCAATCTTCTAACCTATCATTGCCTAATTCAGAAGCATTTAAGAAATTAAAGTTACAAAATAAAAAAATTATAAAAATATCTGATTTAAAAAAAATATCTTATGATTTAAAACAATTTCAACACAATTAGATATTTTGATAAACGAATACCAAAATATTTGTAAAGATTAGCTATAGTAAAATTGTTTTATGAAAGATGACGTAAACGAGTGGAATAAAGTATTTGCTCAAGATACCTACTATTCAGGTTTTTTCAAATTTGGAATGGTTGGGGTACATAAACTTATGGAAAAAGGTATCCCAAAAAATAAAAAATTTAAAAAAGTTTTAGAATTAGGAGGTTTTTACGGCAATCATCACGAATATTTAAAAAATCATTTTGAGGAATACTATAAAACCGACCTATTGTATGAGAAAAAAACACATGAAATTGTGGATGGTTCAAAAATTTATTATGAATATTTAGATGCCACAAAAGTACAAAAATTAAATCAAAAGTTTGATAGGGTTATCTCAACTTGTTTGATAGTACATCTAGAAAATCCAAAAAAAATACTTCAAGATTGGCGAAGTGTTGTAACTTCTGGTGGATATATAACAATATGGGTTCAACTTGAACAATCATTTCTTTTGACATTTATTCAAAAATATTTTTCAAAACCTAAATTTAAAAAATTGGGGTACAATTTTGATGAAATTATTAATACAAATCATATACATTACCCAAGAAGAATTGACTATTTTATAAATGATGTTTTTAAAAACGATTCAATAAAGAAATATATGTATCCCTTTAGATTTTTACCTTGGTTTTTGAACACAACTGCCGTTTATCAAATCAAATTGTCCTAAGAATTTATATTATTTTTAATAATTTATTAACGATAAATTCTTGTTTTTTTGAATCTAAATGAATTCCAAGTGGTAGATATAAACCTTTTCGAGCAATATATTCGCTATTTTTATTTTCAAATTTTCTAGTAAAATTTTTCAAATAAACTGGTTGTTCGTGCAAAGCCCAAAAAAAAGGTCTTGTTTCAATTCCTTCTTTTTTTAGACCCTCCATAATTTTCTTTTGTGATATATTTTTTTTAATCACAATTCCATAAACCCAGTAATGATTCTTTACACCCAGATTTTCTTTTAATGGAATTTTTATTTGATCTTTAAAGTCCTCCAGTAATTCGTTATAAATTTCTCCTTGCAAAGTTTTTAATTTTATAGTCTTTTTTAAATTTTTAATCTGCGATATTCCAAGCGCTGCTTGTAATCCACCTAATCTTTGATTCCAATAGGCTTCATTATGGACAAATCTTTTGTTGCTTTGAAAATCTAAATTTCTCATTCTTTTAAATATTTTTTCATATTTTAGAGAATTTGTTAATAACGCCCCACCCTCACCAGTTGTAATATGCTTATTTGCATAAAAACTAAATGTAGAAATGGTTCCAAAATTTCCGCAATACTTGTCTTTATATTTTTGACCATGTGCTTCAGATGCATCTTCAATTAAAAATATTCCATTTTTTTTACATAATTTTTCTATTTCATCAGCTTCTGCTGTTAATCCATAGGTATGAACCATAATTACTGCTTTTGTTTTTTTAGTAATTCTTTTCTTTACGTCTTCTAAGGTCATGTTCCAAGAGTCTAGATCTACATCACAAAAAATTGGTGTTGCCTCTGTTCTTAAAATAGAAGATAGACAAGAAATTATTGTGAAAGATGGAAGAATAATTTCATCACCTTTTTTTAAGTCCAGACTTTGAAGTGCTAAGTCTAATGCAACTGATCCATTTGAGACAGATGTACAATAATTTCTACCTATTAGATTTTTAAATTTGTTTTCAAACTGATTTACAACTTCAGAGGTTCCTGAAATGCTTTTTTCGTTTAGTGTTTTCAGCACAGAACTAATATCGTCTTCAGTAATATCAGGTGAGAAAACATTTATCATTAAAAAATTTCCTTATCGTTAATTTGATTGTAGGGACCTTGTTTGAACTCAATGAATGTCGAATCTTTTAGAGTTTCTATAAAATGACCACCTTTATGAAAAACAATCGTATCTTTCTCTTTTAAAATAACCTCACTGAGAATATTTTTTCTATCATCATAAACTTCGACTCTTAACTCACCTGATAAAACTACAATTGCTTCCGATGTAAAAAAAGTTCTACGCTCGTTTTTTTTATGCACATGTCTATTTACTTTAGTGTTTTTTTCATACACAAAAGTTCCTGCTTGCAATTCTTGGTTGTCGTCAGTAATAAAATTACGACCAGTTTTCATATTATTGAAAGCAATCAACGTAGCAATAAGTTCGCCATTATTATCATGTATTTTCATAATCTAAATTTAAGTGATATTTTTAAATATCCAAGCCCTCTTATTATTAATTTTATTAAGTTAGTTCCAGTTTTAGATTCACCATATATTCTTGGCTCACACAAGTATCCAATTTCTTTGAAACTTAGATTTTGTTTTTGAATAGAGTGTGCAACTTTTATGAAGTATTCACCATAAGTAAATCCCTCAAAATCTGATCGATCTAGAAATTTTTTATTAATTATAATAAAACCGGATGTCATATCTTTAATTTCACTATTACTAAATATAACCAAGAGTTTATTGAAAACTAGTGATAACAATACACCGCTAATTGTATCGTTAGACTTTTGTACATTTTGAATAGCTTGAAATAAACTTGTCTCACCGACAACTTTTATTCCTTTATATCCACCACCGTTGACATATCTAGATCCGATTAATGTATCAAATGTGCTTTCAAAATATTCTTTTGTTAGACTAAAAACTGCTTCTCCACTCATTGAATTATCAGCATCTAGCCACATTACAATAGGGTATTTAGAATTTTCTATACCATACAAGATTGATAAAGGAAGAGAGTTTTTACTTTCCCTCCTATGGTAACTTACTATAAATTTACTTGAGTTCAGGTCTTTGAGGTTATGAATAACTTCACTTATATTATCTGTTGAATTATCATCAACAATTATTATTTCAATAAAATAATTTTCTGATAAAAAGAGAGTATTGATTTTAGGCACAAGGATTTTTAAATTTTCTGCTTCGTTTAAAACAGGTAATATTATTGAAAATTTTTTTTCATTTTGCATTTAGTCTATGTAAGTTTAATTTTATATTGTATTTTTGGAAGTTTTATAGTTTGAAATAACATTTTTAGTTTTTACTATGAAAATAAATTGCTAATCTTTAATTGTGTTAACCAATTTCTCGCTCAACTGAATAAATGAATTAAATTTTATGAAAAAAATTAAAAAAATACCATTTCAAATAGCATATTTTATTAGAGAATTCTTTAGAAGGAATTTATTTATGAGGATTACATATAAGTTTCCAAATTACTCCCCACATGTTGGAGGAAAGGGTTTAAAGTTTGATAAAGCTACCGAATTTAATATTAAAAATTTAACAAATCTTATTTCAGATGTATCAACCGAATTTAAACCTCCAAAAATAATTAAGATTTCTGAGTTAGAAATTAAATCTGACTTGTACAGAGAAATTGCTCATATATTTAACGAAAAAGGATCTGATAAAAGCTGGCAAGGTAAATACGAAAAAATTTATGCTTTTATATTCGAAAATTTAGTTACCAATCCAGAAAATATACTTGAAATTGGAATAGGTTCAAAAAATAAAAAATATTTATCTTATATGGGTAAAAATGAAAAAACCGGAGCATCTTTAATGTCCTTTAAAGAATTATTTCCTAGTTCAAAAATTTACGGTGCGGACATTGATATTGATAAAAAAGAGACATTTGCAAGTGAAGGTATAGAAATTCATTTTGTTGATCAAATGGATCCAGAGTCAGTAGAAGCTTTATTTAATAAATTTGATTTTAATTTTGATCTAATAATTGATGATGGTCTTCACTTAGAATCTTCTAATTTACTTGTTATGATTCACGGACTAAAAAAATTAAATAATAATGGATGTCTGGTGATAGAAGATATTGGACACTCTGCATTTAAGACCTGGAATATTGTCTCAAATTTATTAAATTCAAACTTTCGCACTTACTTTATTCAAAGAGATAACCTTGGATATTGTTTTATAATTCAAAAAATTTAATTTTTAAAATTGATCAAATCTGAACTCAATATATCTTCCCAAAAATATTCTAAATAGATATCTGCATCTGAAGTTAAATGAGGAGATAAATCTGCATACAAAAGAATTTCTTTATAAATTACATTACATATTCCTTCAAAACAGAGATAATCGTGGGGGTCTATATATTTAACGTTTTGATACAGCTCTGAAAATTTTAAATATAAATCGGTTAATGATTGCCTATCCTTCTTTGAAGTATCAATTGAAGAAAAACAGATGTTCGGATTTCCAAGTTGTACAACGTCTCTGTACCAATTAAATTCTGAATCAATGCAAGGTTTTGGTAAATCATCAATTAAATATAAAGTAGAGTCATTAGGTAAAATCTGATTTTCAATAATATTTTTTAGCGCTGTATTCAAATTGTTAATAGTGTCTTTGTTCGGAATACGCGGCAGATCTTTACCAATTACGTACCTATCTGTGGCCACAGAAAATAAAACAATATCATTTGAATCTAAGTTATTCGCTAAAAACGAATTAATTTTTGAAGTTCCATTTTCAAGGCAATACCTGTTTTCACAATCATCCTTACCATGCATTAAATAATTTATGTAACCTAAATCAACATATAGTTCTATTTCATATTCAGAATCTTTTAAAGTATTTTTTAAAGGAAAGTAGTGATTAGAAATATGGCTATCGCCAATCATATAAATATTTTTTATATCTTCATTTTTATTATTACTGAAACATTCTGATAAATCTTCAATCATGCGGGGTGCGTGACACTTTACCTGCCTATAAGAGGCACTAAAATCTTTATTTTTTAAGTTTATAGATTCTATTTTTTCTTGGCTTAGGGGATTAATAATAACCAATGCAAAAAGTGATAAACTCAAAAATGATATTTTATTTTTTGTAAGTTTAAATTCTTTACGGTTTGGTGCTTCAACAAATTTGTAACTTAAGTAACTTAATAATAAAATAACATTCAAATAAACAAATATTGATATATTTATATCAACCCACTTAAAGAAAGTCTCAATTGGAAAATGCCACAAATATAAACTGTATGAAAGTATTCCAATATTTATAAATAATTTATTTTTAAAAAAGTAATCAATTATTGTTTTTGAATCGTAAAAAATAATAAAAATTGCTGTTGAAAAAGCAACCACTACATGGAGATAAGCAGAGTTTTCAAAACCAATAGAAACCACTCCTAAAAGTATTGAAAGATTAAATATTTGTATAAATTTATTATTGTATTTTGGTAAAAAATAGACAAGTGAACCCAGAGCGATTTCCCAAAATCTACTTTGTATCAAATAGTATGCCGACAAAAAATTTGATTCATAATCTCTAATAAATAAATATATTGATATTGAAATCATAAAAATTAAAATGAATCTAAAAAAACTCCTTTTTTTGTGGAAATAGTAAAAAATAATTGGAAAAAAAATATAAAATTGTTCTTCGATACCTAATGACCATGTGTGTAGAAAACTATTGTAAGCACTAATATTTGAAAAATACTCGCTTGATTCGATATACAAATATATGTTAGAAACAGCGAATAGTGAAGCTAAACCAGTTAAAAATGTATTACGAAGATTTAAATCATAAAAATTTATTGATATTAAAAAAATTATTACTACAAAGCTTAAAACAGGATAAATTCTTTTAAATCTTTTAAAAATAAACAGCTTAAAAAAGTTTATATATCCATTAATTTTGTAATTAAATAGTGATTTAGTTATTACATATCCTGAAATAACAAAAAAAATGTCAACACCAAGATATCCATTTGGAAATATATTTTTATCAAAATGGTTTAAAACAACAATTAATACAGCAAAAGCTCTCATAGCATCGAGTTTTTTTAAATATGAAAAATTGTGATTAGTGGTAAATAATCTAATGTCTTTTAATTTATATAAGGTATAAGCTAAAAATAATATAGAAATTACCTCATATATAAATTGGATACTTTGTATATCCTGACGAAAAAAAACTTTTAACAAAATTATATTCATTATGTATGCAGCTTGTAAAAAATTATTTTTTGTATTTAAAATGAAATAGCAGTAAAGCAAAAGAATAAAAGAAAATAGTGTTTTTGACGTTCCAACACCAACATATATATTTTCATCGTCCAGTTCAATTGACATTATCTTCCCCAAACATTTAATTTGAAATGGGTCTTTAAGGAATTTAATTTCGTATGATGACAAATTAATTACTTTATCTAAATCTCTGGCAGAAAGTTCCTTTTTTAATTCACTTAGTGTGACTGTACAATTGTTCTCGTATTGAGTAAATGATATATCATCAGAGTTTTTCTCAGGTGAGGTTATATTTGTAACGAGTGTTACAAATATATATAAAAAAAGAATAAAAGTAATTGAGATTAATTTACCAATATTTACAAAATTTATTTTTTGTTTCACTTATTTAGAATTGTACTTTTTTAAAATCAAAAATAAACTAACTATTTACTTGATCAAAAATCCATTGATACGTAGCTTCAAGACCTTCTCTAAGTGTCGAAGTATAATTCCAACCCAATTTTTCTTGAAGTAATGTGTTATCTGAATTTCTTCCTCTAACCCCAAGAGGGCCGTCGATATGTTTAATTGCGAGCTTTTTATTTGCTATTTCGAGAACAATTTCTACTAATTGATTTATACTAACCATTTCTTCTGAACCAATATTTACTGGGCCAGAAAAATCTGAACTTACAAGTCTTCTTGTTGCTTCTATACATTCATCAATATAAAGAAAAGATCTAGTTTGGAAGCCATCGCCCCAAATTTCAATTTCATCATTTTCTAGAGCAACCTTCCGACATACTGCTGCGGGAACTTTTTCTTTCCCACCCTCAAAAGTTCCCTCTGGGCCAAAAATGTTGTGGAATCTCGCAACCTTTATTTTTAAATCATAATTTCTTTCATAAGAAAAAAAGAGTCTTTCTGAGAACAATTTTTCCCAACCGTATTCTGAATCTGGATCTGCTGGATAAGCAGACGACTCTTCACATATAGGGTTGTTTGGATCAAGCTGATTATGTTCTGGATAAATACATGCTGAACTTGAATAAAATATTATTGTTTTGTTTGTATTAAAATTTTTATTTACTTCAACTTGATTCTTTAATAAATTTAAATTTATCATACAAGAGTTTGTCATAACATTTGCGTCATTTTCCCCTGAAAAGATATATCCAGCACCTCCCATATCAGCTGCATATTGATATATTTCATCAAAAGGTTCATCATTTATCAAAAGTAAATCAGAGTAAATTTTGTCTAAAGTAAGATCTAATTTAAGAAATTCATCTGCATCCGACTTGGAAAATAATGGCTTTTTTATATCTACTCCTCTTACAAAGTAGTTCTCACTTTTTAGTCTTCTAACCATATGATGGCCAATAAAACCACCCGCTCCAAGAACCAATGCTGTTTTCATATTTATATAATAATAAATTTCTCAATATTAGAAATTGATTTACTTAAAATTAAATTAGGATTGTTATAGTTTGAAAAAAGCAACAGTATTCATCAAGGGTGGTTTTGGAAACCAACTATTTCAGTTCTGTTTT
>MDTA01171296.1_pt1 | contig 11961 bp, 8 predicted proteins | sample 811151 | NCBI WGS metagenome assembly MDTA01 (sample SAMN05326648, study PRJNA326480) | marine metagenome | isolation source: seawater | place: Indian Ocean: South | collected 2010 | reverse complement strand
TTTTGTTAGTTATTTTTAATATTTTTATCCCTGCGACCAACTTAGCTAAAATTAGTCGCAAAAACTAGTTATTGATTAATTGAGTTCATACATGGCATGCAGGGGATTAGTGGTTCAAGTCCGCTTGGTTCCACTTAATTTTTAAAGTTATAGAAATAAAGTATAAAGATTCTCTCTTTTCCTATGATTAGATTGATATGAATTTAGGTTTGACAATATCTAAATTACAAATAATTTTTTACGTCATAATTAATTTAATCAGAATAAGGATTAAATATAAGTATCCTTCTATTGTTCAAATTGTTTCTGCTTAAATAAGGCAATTACTATCTTTTAATTGTATGTATATGAAGCATTAAAGACTTTCTTCTGATTAAGTTGTAATAATGCTAACCTCTCAAGGCTTTCTCTAAGATATTGATGATAGATAAATCCAGATCCCATAACATGTATTTTAGGATTATGCCCAATTAATTGTGATATGCGTCTTAAGAGGATTGATGTTTAATTATTTAGAATAAATCATTATGATTATGCGTTAATCAATACGAAAAATTTCTATGTTTTTAACTGCTAATTTTTAAAATCATATTTTTCTAATAATTATTAAAGTATTTAATTTAGATTTATTTTGCATTTTTGATTTGCGCTTGTCTAGCTTTTTCAGATTCTTCAACTCGTTTACATAATAAAAAAAGGAGAAATTTAATAACCACTTATTATTCGGTTATTAAATAAGCTCCTTGAATTTTAAAAATTAGATTTACTTATGAGGTTAAAAAATTAGTCAGATTTAGATATAGTTTTATTTGATACTTTAGAGAGATCTTCAGCAACTCTAAAGGTTAGAGAAATAAATTCAATAGATATTCTTGTTAGTAAAAGGATAATAAGGCTTACAGCTAAATATAAAAGGTTTACTAGTATAGGTATTCTGCTAAATGAAAATATTGATCCAAAAACTTGAAGTATAAATGCTAAAGAGGCTCCTAAAAGTATACCTTGTATAATTGCATAGACTATAGAAAGTATTCTTAAGGAGGCGTAGGAAGATAGAGTGTAGTCACTGAAAAGAATGTAAAACAGGGACTTATCTTTATTAGCCTTCCTTGATTTTACCTTCCTGTAAATCGAATAAATTAAACCAGATATTGATAGTACAAGAACAAAAATTTCAGAAGTGTTTGGATCAATAAAAAAGTAATTAAAAAGGAATCCGTCATCAGGAGGGTATGTAATCCAAAGCAAAGATTGAGCTACCAATAAAAGAAAAACTGATACTATCCATATCTTTTGTTTATTTGAAATTTTATCGACCTTACTTTTTAAAGTGGTTAATAATTCTTCTTTGTTCATAAATTTGAAAAAATTTTAATGATCTTAATTCAAAAATGACTAACTTTAGGTAAATGTATTCAAAAGCAATTAATTCGAACCAATTGTAAATTATTGTTAATTTGCGACTAAATTAAGAAAACAAGATGCAAAAGCCTTAAAAGAATTAAATTAATAGCTATCTTTCATTACTCCTACAGCTGTAAATTTTTGATGACTTTATTTTGTTAAGCTCGTTATAAATTTAATTTAGATTATATTTCATTATTTAGTAGATTTATTTTCAGACTTTGAATAATATATTTTATCTTCAATCTCTTCATTAAACTGGAAAATATTGCAAATATCTAAAAGAATATTTTAGGAGAGTGGATATTTTTGTGGCCTGTAGATTATAAGATTTTAATAGAAATATAAAATAAATAGGAACTATTATTATTTTGAAATTAGTAAAATTTTATTTATAGAAAATATTTTAATCTTTTTAAATAAGAGAGTGGAATAAGAAAAATAGTTTTTACTATTATTGCAGAAAGCTTTATTAAATTAATTTTTCTATGCCTAAACCATTTTATGAAGTAAGGGAGTGACTTTAATGAACTCATATCAAAATTTAAACTTAAGATATGAGAAGATATTAAATATTTTTCATAATAATTATCTTTGAAAGGCCTATAAATATCGCAAATCCTTGTCTTAAAACTTTTTATTTTTATATTATTAGATTTTGCTGCTACAAAAAATAAGCGACAAGCATCTCTTTTGTCTTGTCCATTGCTGTAATTATTTTCCACTAGTTGAGGTACATTAATCCAAACTTTATCAAGAAATGCCATTGATTTTTTTGAGCCCCCAAAAAAGATGTCATAAATCCTATTAGGGTAATAAGCCCTACCAAAATTGAGATTATATAAATTAGTAGAATTCAAAAAGTTTTTTAAAGGATATAACTCAAGTGGATGAATATAAATTGAATCAAATCTGCATCTAAAAATTAAATCATATTCATACAAATCAGTTTTTAAAAGTTCATAGCATTTCGAAAGTGTATATATTTGTGGTAGGGCAAATATTGTACCTTTATGGTAAATTTTTGAATTAAATATTTTTTTATGAGCTTTTGGTAGATTTACAACAAATTTATTGTAGGACTCAGTGCAAATTTTCTCCAAATTAAAATTAGAAAATACATTTGATATTTGAGCGAAACTATCATTTGCATTTTTTGTTTTTGGAATATTTTCTCGATGGTCTAAAGATTCCCCTGGTTCGTCCCATGAGTAACAAAAAATACCATAATCTATACCTTTTGTAAGTATCGATAAACTATACTCCATTAAATCATTTGGAATAGAACGATATTGTCCTGCAAATAAAAATGCTATTTTCATAATATCTTAGGCAACTGGTTTACTCTGACTTGAATTTCTCTATAGATATAAATTTATCATCTACATAACTTAAATCACCGAATCCCCAGGGCTTATTAAAGTAAATCTCATCATATGGTACGTTATTATTTTTTAACCATTCAAGAAGAACTACTGAAGTATATTTATTTATTAAACCTATATTGCCTTTAAAGGTTCTGACATTTCTCGATGTATAAAGTATGATGTAAGTCCCTAAATTGTTCTCCTCTATTAATTTTGAACAAACATCTTTAATTGGTCTACATTTACTATAGTCGCCATTAGTAGGTGCATTACATATTGTTTTATCAATATCTAAAACTAATGTTTTTCTTTGATGACCTGAAAAAGCATTTTCTCCTTTAATCTCATTAATACTTACATTAAATGATTTACAAATTTCTTCAGTAGTCCCAAATATTTTTACATTAGAAGCTTTTACTGCTAATACTTTTTTTCCTTTTTTAATTACATAATCATAAATAGGAGAAATATATAATTCTTTATTAGAATTTTTATTTATTGCTAGTAAATAATTATCTATAGTCTCTATTAATTCTTCTGTATCTCGAAAGAAATATGTGCCAACTGAACATTTTGATGAGATTCTTTTTTTTTCTTGAACTTCAGAAACTAATTCTTTTTTTTCTGTTTTTACAAAAGACCAATTTTCTCCTTCAGAGATAAAATATGGAATTGCCCCAAAATAATCATTGTCAATATTCTCTAAATTTTGAATTAAATTATAGGAAGTATCACAATTATGAATTAAGAGTTTCCCTTTAATTGAAAAATACTTAATAGCCTTAAATGCAGTAATAAGTTGTCCATTTGTTATCTCATCTAGCTCAAGCCAATTTATATTAATCAATGGAAAGATATTTTTAATTTTATTTAAAATACATTCTTTAACTCGATCTTTTTTTTGTGTGACGAAATATAATTTATCCTCAGAACAAAAATTAAATGATCTTAAACTCCATATTAATAATTCAATGCCATCTACAATTACTAAAGGTTTGGGAGGTTTAATACCATTTTTAATTAATCTTGAGCCTTTACCAGCAGCTGTAATTAAATAATTCATATTTCTAGAATATAGTTTTTTAGTTCAAAATTATTAAACAAAGAAATACCAATTATTAGTAAAACGCACATTTTCTTCGGATCCTCTTTATGAAGAGGAATCATAGACAAGAATAAGTTTGATGTAAGTATTCTTAGAATATCTTTATCAATTAAATTATCTAAAAATATTTTCTGAAAATAAAAATTTGCTATTTCAAAATTAAATGGTTTATAAATTTCCAATATATATTGTTCTTTATCGTATGAAAGTCTAAACATATTATTAACTATTGAGTCATAGAAACAACTAAAAGAATGATTTAATTTGGCTAAATCATAATAAGGATCAACAAAACCAACATTATTCTTACCTATATATTCGGCCTTAGGATCTATCAATTTTATACTGCCAGAAATTGGTTCAATTAAAATATTATTAAAACAGAGATCTCCATGTCCGAAAAATAGAGGCCTTTGCTTCTCAATATCTTTAAGTTTATTTTGAATGTTTTTTATAGTTTCATTTAAGGAGGGTAAATTATAATTATTAACTTTTATTCCTGAATTTTTAATATCTAAAAGTAATTTATTATTGAGATTTTCTATAATATTATTTAGTGATTTTGTTCTTAGTTTCAGTTTTTCTGAATAAAGATGCTTAGCATCATGTATAAAAATTTGTGATTGCTTATTTAAATAGAATGAACTATATATATTAAAAATTGAGCTGACTATATTTTCCCAACGATTTGCGCCTATATTCCGGAATAAAAATATTTCCGCTAAATTTGGAAATGGTAAATACTCTAGTTCTAGGATATCATCTTTTGAATCATTTAGATTAAATAAAATAGGAAAAAAGATTTTTAAATTAGAAGGTATTTTTTTGTAGAAATTAATTTCTCTTTTTAATTTAATTTTATGCTGGGAGGTTTTAATAATACTATTTCTTTTGTGGTTATATTTGATTTGATTAAAATATCTGCTCGAAAAAGAAGAAATTTTTGTTTCAAAATAAGTTGCAGAATGTCCTGCATCGTACCATTTTTCGAATATGTAGTCATGTTTATATTTACTAATTAATATTTTAGCAAGGTTAAGCAGATCAAACATTTGATCATCAATTAATTCTTTTATTGCTTCACGTATGTTATCTTTTTGAGATGAAATTCTTCCTGTAAATGGATAGCATTTATTTTTAAAATCAAGCTTATCTTTTTTAAAGAAATATTTAATTAATGATTTATTATCAATAGAAATACCTGACCAGTTTTCCTTTGAGATTTTCTTTTCACCGAAATAAATTGATTTTTTATTATTAAAAGGTTTATCTGGAATTGTAGTAATTGGTATTATATTAATTACTTTTTCTTCTATAAATTCAATTGATTTTTTAATTGTGTCTATAACACCAAAAGTATTTCCTACATTTATAAATTTACAGTCGTCAAATGATTTTAATTTCTGCAAATTGTTTGGGAAATTATTTACAGCTATATAAATTGTATTTTTAGAAAGGCATCTTTTTTTTATTCTTTCGATAATTAATGTATTTCCAATATTTAAAAAAGGTTCACTAAGAATAAATGAATTATCATATGCCTTATATCTTGCGGCAAGGATTAGAACTGCATCCCTTTCTTTAACAATATTTTCTACAATCATAAAAATAACTTTTAGAAACCAAATTATTAAAATAATTGTTTTTATTCCTAAAATTCTATCATAAATTGTTTCTGATTTACTTAAGTTAAATCGGTCCTAATTTTAATAAATTTAAGAATAAACATTTCTAGAAAAATTAGAAATTATATGAGCTAATAAAAAATTACACATTAAATTTATTCATCACTAATCATCAATATGGTAAGAAATAGTTCCCAAACACATATCACAATTTCAATTTTTCTGGATAATTTAAATTGCTAAGTTTAAAAAAACAATTCAAAATCATTGGTAGTAAAAAAATTTTATTTTTTAAGAATAATTCCACCATAAAAAATCGATTACTAATATCATTCATGTAATTATAAAAAACGAGTTTGATTATATGTTAATCCTCTTTTTAAATAAGATATAATTAAAGTTATTTATGGGTTATATTAATTGTTGTGATAATTATTGACCATAATGAGCATTATAAAACAACCTCCACAATCACAAATAATTTCAAAAGAATTAACCCTAAGAGAAGTAATAAAAATTATTCATAAAACAAAAGCAGAATTATTGTTTGTTTGCGATGATAATTTGAGGCTCCTTGGAGTTGTAAGTCAAGGTGATGTAAATAAATTTATAAGTGATGATAAAACTAATAATAAATTAATTTCAAAGGTTAACACTTTTTTTAATTCAAACTATAAATCAATAAGAGAGGGGTATGAGTTAAGCGAATTAAATAATATATTGACTGATTATAAGGTTGTTCCAATTCTTGGTTCAGGGAGAGAACTGATTCGTGTTGCTTATAGAGAAGAGTTTTTTAATCAACATCATATTTGTGATATAAAACTTTATAATAATTCACCTGCTATCATTATCGCGGAGCTAGGAAATAATCATAATGGAGATAAAGAATTAGCAAAAAATTTGATTATCAAAGCTGCTCAATCGGGTGCTGATATTATCAAATTACAGATGAGAGATATAGCGACTTTATACGGTAGTGAGAATTACGCAGATGTTAAAAACTCAAAAGATTTAGGGGCAGAATACTTAATGGAATTATTAAACGAGAATCAACTTGAACATAATATACTTACTGAACTTTTTGACTTTATCAAGGAATTAGGGAAGCAACCTCTTTGCACACCCTGGGATGAGATTTCACTAAAGGTTTTGCATAAGTATGGCATGCGAACAGTAAAAATTGCTTCTGCAGATTTAACAAATCATCATTTATTGGGTTTAGCAGCTGATTTAGGGATGATTTTAATTTGTTCTACCGGGATGGCAACTCAAGAAGAAGTTATAGAAACTACTAAGTTTTTAAAAGCAAAAGGGGCAGTATTTTATTTTTTGCACTGTCAATCCAGTTATCCTGCTGCTTTGGGCGATATAAACCTTTCCTATATGGATACATTAAAAGAATTTAGCAGAGGCGGTTTTGTAGGTTACTCTAGCCATGATTTAGGAAAAAATATATGTGAAGCAGCAGTCGCAAGAGGCGCAAAAATTATTGAAAAACACTTTACTCTTGATCGATCTCTAAAAGGAGTAGATCACAGAGTTAGTTTACTTCCAAATGAGTTTTTAGAAATGTCAAATTCTATTAAAGAAATTGAACTTGCTATCGGAAGGTCAGATCGTAGGATTCTCTCCCAAGGAGAACTAATAAATAGAGCAACTTTATCTAAATCCATCTTCACAAAGAATGAAATAAAAAAAGGATCTATAATCAACAAAAAGGATCTAATCATTAGAAGTCCTGGGAATGGATTACAACCAAATAAAATTAATAATCTAATTGGCAAAAGAGTTTTAAAAGACTTATCTGCTAATGAACTAATATTTTTTGAAGATATTGAAAATGATCTTAACCCACTAGAAAACGAAAAAAAATCCTATAAAAAGTATCAATGGGAAAAACTACCTGGGATTTGGGGCGTACCTGTTAGACCTCATGATTTCGAGAAAATTAAAACTATATTCAATCCCAAAATGCTAGAATTTCATCTCTCTCATAATGACTTAAATACTAAACCATCTGAATTCTGCAAAAATAAAAATCTTCCATATTGTGTTGTACACGCACCTGAACTGTTTGCTAATGAGCATTTATTAGATCTATGTAGTTTAGATAAAGATATATTGATCAATTCCATAAATGAGATGAAAAGAGTAATAGATTTTTCAGAAGAATTATTAGAACAAATCCCTAATCAAAAAAAAATTGGTGTCATAACAAATGTAGGTGGACATTCTGATAAAGCATTTCTTTCAAATGAAATCAAAAAACATCTTCCAGAGATATTAAATGAAAGCCTTAGTCAACTAAAAAATAATAATATTGAAATTTGGCCTCAAACAATGCCACCTTATCCATGGCACTTTGGTGGGCAGAGATTCCATAACTTATTTGTAGATCCTATTGAATGTATAAATTTAGCTAAATCCTTAAAAGTAAAATTATGTATAGATATTTCTCATACAAAACTAGCTTGTAACTTCTTTAATATTGATTTAATAGAGGTTTTACCAGAATTACTATCCTATTCCTCACATTTGCATATTGCAGATGCCGATAATGAAAATGGAGAAGGTTTACAAATAGATAAAGGTGAAATAAATTTCTTGTCTATTTTCGAAATCTTAAATGATAAAATTAAAGTTAATAGTAAACAATTTAGTTGGATTCCTGAAATTTGGCAAGGTCATGAAAATAATGGGAAAGGATTTGAAATTGCTCTTAATCAACTATGTGATTATTTATAATTAGAACCAATTTATAATATAAAATATTTCTTTGATCCCCATAATTTTATTTATTCAATATCTAGGATTTATATTTAAAAGAATGGAATTTTTAATACTAATTTATGACTTCAAATTTTCTAGCATTAAAAGATAAAATAAAAGGGCCAGTTTTTTCTATAGTCACTCCTTTTAAAAAAAATGATTCAATCGATTATTACTCCCTAAATAACTATATAAATAAAATCTATTCCGCTGGTGGGAGAATTTTTTATGTAATGGCATATAATAGTAGATATAGTGAACTGTCTTGGGAAGAAATAAAAGAATTAAATTGCTTTGTTGCGTCGAAAGTGAAAAAATTAAACAAATCCAATATAGTTATAGTTGCTGATCCACTTCATTGCTCTACAAAAATATCAATAGATTTTTGTAAGCACGCTGAAAATATTAATGCTGATATTATATCTCTTATTTTTAGAGAAAAATTTTATTCAGAAGAACAAGTTTTTAATCACTATAAAAAATGTGCAGAAAATTCAAATATCGGGATTTTAATTCATGAAATGCCTTTTATAAGTGGTAAAGGAGGTCATACTATTAATTGGCCTATTTCTTTATTAGATAAAATTGCAAATTTAGAATCAGTTATAGCAATCAAAGAAGATGCTAAAGATGATGAATATTCTCATAACGTAATTAATTGTTTAAAAGAAAGATTAGCAATAATAATTTCAGGGGGAGGCAAAAGACAATGGTTGAGATTCGCCAATAAAGGCTGTCAGTCTTGGTTAAATGGAATTGGGGTATTTGAACCTAAAATACCTGTAATTTTTTATGAAGCATATAAACAAAAAAATGAAAAAATTTTAAATTTTATTTTAAATGAGATTGAGGATCCTTTCTTTGAAAAAATAGTAGCTGAATATGGTTGGCATATTGGAATTAAAGCATGCTTAGAAGCAAGAAATATTTTTCCAAGGTATGAGAGAGCTCCTATGATGCCAATTGGTGAAAGTGAAATGAGTTTTGTAAGAGAAATTATGAAAACTTTTGATAATAAGATTTCTCATATAGTTGAATTAGCAAATTCAGAGTTATAAATTTTTTAATATATAATCAAAATCCTTTCTAATAGAATTTGCTGTTGATTCAGCAATTTTTAATTGAATCTTATTATCGATATCGCATGAATAAATTTTATCCATTTCAAAAGGAGTTGCATTATGGTAGATAGCTTTTGCTCTGGGATTTAATATTTCTTTTACTGGCACTACATAAACTGATCCATTTGGTCTGTAATATATTATTTGATCCTGGGATCTAGTATTTCCACTAACCATAGGAGAATCATTTCCAAAAAGAGGTTTGAAATTTAAATTATTTTCCTGTTGCAAACTAAATGCAAAATTTACATGAAAATCATACTCGCAACATGTAAAAACTGGGGAATGAATCTCTTTAGCATAATTTATAATATTATCTATTAATCCCTCAGGCCTTAGAGGACAAGTAGGTAATAACAGGATTAATCTATCATCTTCTTTTATATCATTACGCTTAAGAAATTTATCTGTACGAAGATAATCATAAATTTTTACTTTATCGCTAGCCTCTTCTTCACTTCTAAAATCTATAAGACAATTAGATTTCTTTTCATAATTATCACTTTTACAAATTTCTACATATTTCTCTGAATCAGTAGAGAAAATTATCTTATCAATATTTTCAGAGGATTTTGCAGCCCTAATAGTCCAAAGAAATAATTTCAACCCAAGAATTGGTTGTAGATTTTTATCCTTTAACCTTTTTGAACCAGAACGGGCAGGAATAATAGCTATATTTTGCATATTTTTAATGTGGAAATGAAAAATCAAAATTCAGAGCTTTAGAAGAATATATCACATTAAAAAATATTTAATTGCCTAATAAAGTATTTAACTAGCAATAAATATCTATCAAAGATTCTTTATTAATTATCATTAAATTCTATACTTTGTTATAGTTATTAAACTATTTTAAAATAAAATTTGCAGATTATAAAATTACATATTTAAGCTTAAAAGATCAATTTTTTTCACTAGAAAATGTTATGAAATAATGTAGTTCAATCTTCTTTATATGCTAAAATTTTTATTATTTATTATATTATATGTTCCACATTTTTAGAAAATTAGGTTTACTAAATTTATTTATTTTTCTATTAACTTTTAGTGGTTCATTTCAATCTCTTAAATCAAATGCTAGTCAAATTGAATTATCAAAAAATAATCCAAAAAGTCAAGAAAATATAAATTCAAAAATAGAAGTAAATACTGAATATATATTAGATTCTGGTGATGTTCTTTTTATTAATTTTAGTGGTTTGCAAATATTTTCTGGTAGTTATCCAATATCTTTTGAAGGAACTATATTTTTGCCAGAATTGGGAGAAATCAATATCAAAGGATATACTATTCAACAATTAAAAGATGAACTTTCAGAGAGATATAAAACTTATTTAAAGAATACTAAAATAGATATAATACTTGAAGGTCCAAGACCATTAAATATTTCAATAATTGGAGAGGTCAAAAGACCTGGTCTTTATCAACTAAAACCTGTATATATTGAAATTCCTCAATCGGACATCTCAAAAAGTAGTTATAACAATTTATCTAATATAATTGTTCCAAGAAATAATATCCTTTTCCCAAGAGTTTTTAAAGCATTGCAGACTTCGTTTGGTGTAACATCTAAAGCAGATCTCACAAAGGTAATTATCATAAGGAACAATCCAGAAATTAATGGGGGAGGAAAAATTAAAACCACTATAGACATAATTTCTTTATTAAAAGATGGAGATCAATCGCAAAATATAGAGTTAAGAGATGGTGATACTATTCTTATTCAAGAAAGTAATCAACCTATTTTTGAACAGTTTTTATCTATAAATAAAAGCAACCTTAGTCCTGATGAAATCAGAGTATATGTAAATGGTAATATTGAAAGCCCGGGTGCATTAACCTTGCCACAAAATTCGAGTCTATATGAAGCAATATCAGCTGCTGGCGGAGAGAAAAACTCTTCAGGTAAAATAGAATTTTTAAGATTCGATGAAAAAGGTAGTACTGATAAAAGAATCTTGCCATTCAATCGCAAAATAACAAAAGGTTCAGAAGGAAATCCAATATTAGTTGATGGTGATATTATTATTGTTAGGAAAAATATAATAGGAAAAATAACTACATCTATCAATACAATAGGTACCCCAATAATTAATGCTTATGGAATATATTCTATTATTGATTAAGTAATGATGAAGCTTTTTTATAAACAAAACTATGAAAATATTTCATTTGAAAAATTAGTAAGAATAAATTTTTTTTTACTTCTAATAAGCCTTGACTTTTTTTTTCCTAAAAGTTTGTTTACTGAAAATTTTACTAATTCAGAATCTAATGAAAAAGGAATGAAAACAGTAAAAAAGGTTTTTGAATTAAGCAAAAGTTGGACAGAATATAATGACGATACAAATAACCCAATTTTATGGGAAAAGGTTCAAGATGTTAAAAAAGATGAAAATCTAAAAATAATATCAAATGAAAAGAAAAAGATATCAAAAATAAATTTATTAAATAGATCTATAATTTTCGATGAAAACAGGGTTGGTCCAGACATCAGTTGGATGTTCCCAGGAGGATTTAAATGGAGCGAGAAATACAAATTTGATATATCGGCTCGTGGCCATAAC
>MDTA01039575.1_pt1 | contig 11961 bp, 10 predicted proteins | sample 811151 | NCBI WGS metagenome assembly MDTA01 (sample SAMN05326648, study PRJNA326480) | marine metagenome | isolation source: seawater | place: Indian Ocean: South | collected 2010 | reverse complement strand
GCTGTTCCAGGCGCTCGCGCCGCTCGGTGCCGCAGTCTTCAGTTGGCTGATCCTGCGCGAGGTATTCGAGCGAGACGCAATCATCGCCTCGAGTGCAGCGATTGTCGGCGTCGCGGTGATGGTCTCGTCGGGACTCGACGCCGGGATCGGCTGGGCGATCTTGATCGTCGGCTTTATCCCGCTCGGGCTCGGGATGTACTCCACCCTCATCCGGGCCGGTGGTGATGGAGACCCGGTCGTGCCGGTGCTGATCGCAGGAGGTGTCTGCGGCACCGGGGCGGCGCTTGTCGCCGCCTTCGGCAGCGGCTTCGACGTGAGCGGACGAGATCTCGTGATTGGCCTGTTGGCCGGGGCGCTCCTGATCGGGATGCCGCTGCCGTTCTTCAACTGGGGTCAGCAGGCCGTACCGGCGCCGGATGGCTCGCTGCTACTGATGTCAGAAATCGTGCTCGGGCCGGTCTGGGTCTGGTGGGCCTATGACGAGACCCCGACCCGCGCCACGCTCGTTGGCGGAGCGATCATCCTTGCCGCCGTGGTTTGGCTCACCCAGCGAGCGCGGCACACGGATGCACCGTTGCGGACGAGCCGCGGCTGACGAATGCCCCCTCGGCGGACGTACGCTTCCGGACATGCAACCGCTCATCGGCATCACGGGCGAGCAGAAACCGGCCTCGACGCTGATCGATGTGCTTGACGTGCTGCGCACCGTCGATATCGACATCTTCTACGGCGACTACGCCCGGGCCGTGCAGCGGGCCGGTGGAATCCCTGTCTGGATTCCGGCCGATGCCGGTCCAGAGATCCTCGAACGCCTCGATGGTCTCCTGCTCAGCGGCGGCGATGACATCGATCCAGCCGAGTTCGGTCAGGAACCCGACCCGAATCTCGGGAACACCAACTCGCATCGCGATGCCCACGAACGCGGACTTCTCGACGTCGCCCTCGAGATCGATCTTCCCGTGCTCGGCGTCTGCCGAGGTGTGCAGTTGATGAATGTCCACCTCGGCGGCACGCTGCACCAGCACCTTCCCGCCCATGTCGAACCGAGCGACGACCCTGCTGCGACCCATCACCGCATTGCCTTCGAGCCCGGCAGTGTGGCTCATGCCGTGTACGGCGACGAGATCGAGGTGAACAGCCTCCACCACCAAGGCATCGACCGGTTCGGCAACGGCATCATCCCGGTCGGCCGCACCGTCGGTGGTCCCGACGACGGCCTCGTCGAGGCGGTCGAGATCGACGGCAAAGCCGCCCTCGGCGTGCAGTGGCATCCCGAACTACTAGGCGGGATCGATCCAGCCGTCGTGTGGTTGGTCGAGCAGGCGTCAGCTTGAGCAGCTGAGCTCTGACACCGTCAGCTTGAGCAGCTGAGCATGGAGCACCCGGGTCGCACGCGAGCCCACTCGGGGCGCTTTTCGGCGAAGCGCTCCCGACCGGGTTGTTCGGTGTAGGGCGTGCGAAGCGTGTCGAGCAGCTCGAGGATGAGCGACGGGTCGCCGTTGTCGGCCTCGTCGATCGCCAGTTGGGCGACATAGTTGCGCAAGACGAACAACGGGTTGACAGCATTCATCGCCTGGGACCGATTGGCGTCGGGGCGACCTTCCTCGCGGAGTCGGGCGATGTAGCGATCGAGCCAGGCATCGGTCTCGGCCCGCACATCGCCGGTGAAGGTGTCCGGGTCGTAATAGGCCCCGAGGAGTGGAGCAACGCGAGCGTCAAGGTCGAGACCGTCGTCAGTCGAGACGTTCGCGAGCCCTCGGAAGAAGAGGGTCATGTCGGTCTCGATCTTCGGGAGGAGCTCGAGCAGGTCGTGGATGAGTTCGGTGTCGCGCTCGCCGTCGAGTTCGGCGATACCGAGCTTGTCGCCCATCATCCGACGCCAGTCGGTGTTGAACACGTCGACGTAGGTCTCGAGTGCCTCCTGGAGTGGCTCGACCTCGCCGACGAGCGGATAGATCGCGTTGGCGAGCTGGGTGCAGTTCCACTGCCCGATGTGTGGCTGCGCGCCGAATCGGTAGCGCTTGTATTCACGGTCGGTGGTATTCGGGGTCCAGCCGGGGTTGTAGTCCTCGAGCCAGCCGTACGGGCCGTAGTCGATCGTCAGACCGTGAATCGACATGTTGTCGGTGTTCATCACGCCGTGAACGAACCCGACTCGCTGCCAATGCACGATCATCTCGGCAGTGCGTTTCGAGATCTCCCGGAACCAGGCGACGTAGTCGGCGGCCTCAAAGCCCTCCGTGCGGCCGTCGGTGATCTCCGGGAAATGCAGCGAGATCGTGTGGTCGGCCAGGGCTTGGAGCAGTTCGTTGTCGTCGCGCGACATCGGGAGTTCGAACGTGCCGAACCGAATGAATGACGGAGCGACGCGGCACACCACGGCACCGGTCTCCCATTCGGGGTTGCCGTCGTAGAACATGTCGCGCATCACCTGGTCGCCGGTGGTGGTGAGGCTCAGCGCACGAGTCGTGGGGACACCCAGGTGATGCATTGCTTCGCTGCACAGGAATTCGCGCACGGAGCTGCGAAGCACGGCGAGGCCGTCGGCCCGGCGGCTGTAGGGCGTGGGGCCGGCGCCTTTGAGCTGGAGCATGTGGCGGGCGCCGTCGTCGGTGACGATCTCGCCGAGAGCGATCGCTCGTCCGTCGCCGAGCTGGCCGGCCCAGTGCCCGAACTGGTGACCGCCGTAGGCCATCGCGTACGGCTCCATCGCGGCAAGGGTGGCGTTCCCTGAGAACACGCGGGCGAACTCGTCGGTTTCGGCAATCCGCGAGTCGAGGCCGAGATCGGCCAGTACCTCGGGCGAATGCGCCAGCAGCTTTGGCGATGCGGTCGCCTTGGGCCGCACCCGGCTGTATGCCGCGTTGTGCACCTGTCGAGGCTGGTTGAGATCCATCGGATCACCGGGGAGGTCATCGGTGAACCGGTTGTCGAAGGTGAGCTCGTCGAGGGAAACGGCCATGCCCAACACTAATCCTGCCTCGGTACGGACACCTTCACGAGGGTCGCTGTGCAGATCGTCCGGCGTAGCAGTGAGATCGAGCCCGCCGCGTGCCACCGCAGTCCCTAGAGAGGAACGAGATCGATGAAGCGGTGCAGGAACGCAGCGATTTCACCGCGGGTGACGGTGTCAGAGGGAGAGAAGGTCGTCCGTGCCGTGCCGTTGGTGATGCCTTCACCAGCTGCCCAGGCGACAGCGTCGTTCGCGAACGAATCAGCCCCGACGTCTTCGAACGGGTGTGGCCTGGCGGGGGTGGGCTGCCCTGCCGCTCGCCAGAGCAAGGTCACGAACTGGGCCCGTGTGAGCGGGTCGGACGGCGAGAATGTGAGCGGGCTCGTGCCGGTGGTGATGTTGTTCTCGAACATCCAGGCGACGGCGTCGGCGTAGAACGTTCCCTCAGCGACATCGTCGAACCCGGCGGGTTGGGAGGCTGACGACCGGCCGAAGAGTCGCCAAAGAAAGGTTGCGCCCTCGGCACGAGTGACGGCTCGCTCGGTGCAGAAGCGGATTTCGGTGCAGCCGGTGGTGATCTTGGTCTGGTGGAGCCACGTCACGTCGTCGACAAAGATCGAGTCGAGCGTGTCGCAGAACGGATTCCCCTCGCTGGGTGCGAAATCCGCGCAGATGATGTTGACGGCGCCGGCCCAGACAAACTCCCACGGTTCGGGGTTTGGGCCTTGATCGTCGATGCCGAAGGGGTAGGAGGGCATCCATCCGTGCGCCTTGGCGTTGGCGAAGTTATTGGCGGACAGCCATGCATAGGCGGGCGTTGTCGCGAAGTCGAACAGCACGGAGTTGCCCGAACGGAGGTCGATCGCATAGCCGGTGTGGTGCTTGCTGTAGCCCGGTGCTGCCACGGTTTCGAGGAGAGCGCCGAGGGCAGCGTCGGAGGTCCCGGCTATTCGGCTCCGGAAGATCCACGCCTGGTGCCTTGCGCTGCGGTACGCCGACGTCAGCGTGATCGAGTGGCCGGCGTTCGTCGCCGCAGTGCGGAGTTCCTCCCACGCCGCTGCAGCTTGGGGCTGCAGGAAGCGTCCGTCGATACGGGTGAGAGGGATGGATGGTTCAGCTCGGCGCTCGTAGCCGCGGGCTTCGGCGAGTTCTCGTATTCGGTTGTCGAGGTCAGCGTTGCCGGTGATCGAGGGAGCCGGCCCGATCATCGGTTGCAGGCCGGTGAGGATGGCGTCGTCGAACGCGGCCATGAGTTCGTCAGGGGAGAGATCGGTGGCCTTAAGCGCCTCGGTGACGGGGTCAGCGGTCGCAGGCGTTGCGACCAGGGACGACAGAAGACACGTGCCGGTGAGCATGCTGATCAACCGCCAAAAGGACCGCATCGAAACGACGTTAGCCAGCTGTCAACAAGGCGGTTTCGATGCTGGTCACGGCGAGAACGTACCCCGGATCGGCGAGATAGCGACCGAGATCTTGAACGGTCAGGTGAGCGAGCCCTGGGGTAGGTGGAGGTCGTGATCGGCAGGGGCAAGGCGCCGCGCGAGTTCGCGCCAACGGCCGTGGAACTCGTCGCGGGGCACGTGACAAAGCCGGATGTGACGTCCTGAAGACGGGTCGAATGCCGTGCGACCGTGCATGACGCGATGGTTGTCGATCAGCATCCCATCGCCCGGTGAGACGCGGATCTCGGCAACAAAAGCTGGATCGACCATGCGGCGGTTGTACTCGCGAATCGCGTCGTACATCGGCTCGACCAGGTCGGGCTCGACGTCGAGCGGCGCCATCGCACGGTCGAAGTACCGGATACCGCGAGTGTTGCCCCACTCGTCAAGCGAGATGAGCGGCCCGCGGAAGCGGAGATCAATCTCGTCGGGGTGGCGGCGGATGTGCTGGATTGGCACCGTCGTGAGGAGCTCGTGGGCCTCAGGTGCTTCGGCCCGAATCGACTCGGCGATCGCGAAGCCGTCGACGTAGGTCGACATGCCGCCGATGTCGGTGTTGTGGAGGCAGTGGAACACGTCGATGCCGGGTGGGGAGTAAGCGAACGCATCATCGATGTGCGGTGCCTGGGGCATGCCGGTCTTCGCACCGAGCTTGGCGACAGGCTCGGCTCTGACGTCGTAGATGTAGCCGTAGACCGTGGTCTCGTGGATCGGGCCTAACAGGTTCGCCAGCGCCTCGGTCTGCTCTGGCTCGGTGCCGAGCCCGCTGACGCACACGATGCCGTAGTCGAGCAGCGTTCGGTAGAGGCGCAGTTGTCCTTCACCGCCGTCACATGCGTCCTCCCATGAGACGGTGGGGAAGTGATCGGCCAGCTCCGCTCGCCAGGTCGTCGGTCGCCATGAGGCACGCCGGGCACGCCCGGCGGTGTCGTAGGCGTGGTGGCGAAGCCAATCAGATCCGAACAGGCTTGTGTGGCCGTCGTTCCAGACGATGGCAAGGTCACCGTCGAGGGCAGCAACCGAGGTCGGGGCGATGTCGCTGTCGAAACTGATGGCCGTAGTGAAGCGGATGCCGTCGGCCGGGTTGCCGCTCACCTCGCTGTAACAGCTGTGGCGGAGCCACTGGTGGTGGAAGGTATTCCTTGTGCTGTCGGCGTAGGTGACAATCACGGTTCGGCCTTCGACGTGGGCGTCGACAACGCTCGGGGCGTCGAAGCCGAGTCGATTGCCCGAGAACGGGTTGTGGGCCGTGATCGCTTCGGCGCGCCCGTGCGCGTCCGTGTCGTCAGGTGCCACGGTCGTAGCCGTATGCCTCGGCCGCGCCAGCGGCGAGCGCGCCCAGTTGCGCTGCTTCGAGTTCGGTGTGCAGCGCGAGTTCGGCGGGGCCGAAGTCGGTGGCCGGGGGTGCGATCTTCACAAGCGTGTTGTGTCGATCGGCCCCTCGAACGAGCATTGCGTAGTCGGTCGCCCCTCCCTCCTTGCCCATCTCCGGTGTGACGTAGCGGATTGCGAGGGCGACCCGATGATGATCGGTGGTGTTTGGGCCGCTGCCGTGAAAGGTCAGGCCGTGGTGCAAGGAGATGTCGCCAGCACCGAGTTCGACGGGCACCTCATCGGCGGGGTCGAAGTCGACGGTGATCTCCTGACCCCGGCTCAGCAGGTTGTTCTCGCCATATGTGTCGTGGTGGACGACTGCGCCAAGGTGATGGCTGGCACGCACGAACTGCATCGCCCCGTTCTCAATGGTGACGTCACCGAGTGCCAGCCAGGCGGTGACTTCGCCATCGGCGTGCTCGAAACCCCAGTAGTTGAGGTCTTGGTGCATCGTCAGCATCTTGTCGCTCTGTGGCGGCTTGATGATGAGTTCGACGCTCCACACGAGCAGGTCAGGGCCGAGCAGCGATTCGACGGCATCGAGGATCGCTGGGTGGGCCGCGAGGCGTGCGGCTTCGGTCGACACAGCGTGGAAGCACGAGCGGGCGTAGTCGTTGGTCGGCCTGGGCAGCGTGACGGCAGGTTCGTCCATCAGCTCGAGGAAGTGTTGGCGGGCGGCCAGAGCGTCGGCGCTGGAGATCACTGCGACGGGGAAGAGGAAGCCGTCATTCCAGAAGGCGTCGGTCTGCTCGGCGCTTAGCGATCCGGCCATGGCGACACGCTACTGAACATGGGTCCAGTGGTCGACAAGGAGGACGTCAGGAGGCTCGCGCCGCCCTGGGATCGTTGCTGAGTCAGTTGGTGGGGCCGTCAGCGATGAGGCGGAGCAGGTCGTACTCGAGCTCGGGTACCCGTCGGCCGCTCGCTGCGAGCATGATCGCATCGGTGAGACCGCTGGTGAATGCGGCAGCCTGACCAGCGAGGCCGATCGCCCACCAGGCACATCGCGCCACCGACCACCAGTGGATGGCGTCGTCGCGCCAGCTACCGCCCGCCGACTCATACCCGGAGCGAAGTGCGGCGACGGATCCGAAACCACCGACCGGTTTGGCGTCGTTGCCGAAGCGCCAGGTGCGAAGACACATCCACGCAAGGTCTTGCATCGGGTCGGCGACCTGGGCGAGTTCCCAGTCGAGCACTGCCGCAAGGCCGTTGTCGTCGACGACCATGTTGCCGTTGCGGAAGTCGGCGTGGACGAGCGTGATCGGCGCTTCGGGTACCGGGTTCGCCCGCAGCCAGGCCAACCCGGCTCGAACGGCGGGTCGCACGTTGTCGAGTGCGTCGAGCTTTGCCTCGAGATCGTCGACATAGGCGGTGTGCGAGAGGCGAGGGAGCGACGCAGGCGCCTGCGCCTCACCGATGGTGTGGAGTCGGGCGAACGCCTCGCCGCATTGATGAGCAAGCGATTCGCCGGCCGCCTCATCGGTCAATCCGCGCAGGATGTGCCGCGGCACGGTGCGTCCCTCGATGCGGCTGACGACGAGCGCCGGGGCGCCGACGCCGGGGAGGTCGTCGGACACGGCGATGACGTCGGGTACCGGCACGCCGGCGCGATCGGCCAGGCGGAGCATGTCGGCCTCGGCCGAAGCGGGTACCGAGCCCAGAACGCTGGCACTCACTTGGGCGACCGCCGGTGTGCTCGTCGAGTCGTCGAGGATGTCGATGAAGAACGTGGCGCGCTGAGCCCCGACCGAGGCCATGCCGGTGACGCGGACCTCGGCGCCGACGAGCTTGCCGAGACCAGCGGCGATCTGTTCAGTTTGTGTCATCGGTGTAGCCCGGCTTGGCGATCTCGGCGCGCCGGGCGGCATCGGCCAGGAGAAGCGGCAGCGCTTCCTCGAGGAGTTCACCTGCGGCGAGGCGGTGGTCGAGCACCGCTGCGAGATCGTCGAGGGAACCTTCGGTCCCGAGGAGGGCCGTGAGCGCTGCCGTGGTGTCGGCGGCATCATCGGCCAGATCTCGGGCCACGATGCGACACAGGTTGGCGACGATGCGGGCCTGGTGCTGGGCGCCACCCGAGAGTTCCGGCATCACCTTGTCGGTGAGCGCCGCCGCCATTGCCTCCAGCAGCTGTGTGGCGTCGGGGCGGTCGATCATCCGCCCTCGATCCCGTCGAAGTTCGGTTCGCGCTTCTCGGCGAAGGCGGTCATCGCCTCGATGTTGGCCGGCGTGCCCATCAGCTTGGCGAAGGCGGCGTTCTCGCGTTCGTGAGCTGCCAGCATGGCGTCGCGCATCGGCTCGACGATGGTCGCCTTTGTCTCGATCAGCGAACTGATCGGCTTCGAAGCGAGGGTGTGCGCAGCCGCCATGGCCTGATCCATGAGGTCGTCCGGCTCGCACAACTCGAAGACCAGGCCCATCTCTTTGGCGCGTTCGGCGCTGATCCACTCGCTGCTCATCAGCACCCAGCTTGCATTTTGACGGCCGAGGAGGCGGGGAAAGGTCATGCTGCTCGAGAGCTCGGGAGCGACCCCGAGCGCAGTGAACGGGCATTTGAAACGGGCGTTCGTCGAGGCGAAGACGAGGTCGGAGAGGCCGAGGATCGTCGTTCCGAAACCGAGGCCGAGACCGTTGACTGCGAGGATCAGCGGCTTCGGGAAGTCGATCAGGGTGCGGCACAGGCCGGCGAAGCCGTGCTTTTGCTCGGGACCGTTACCGGTGGCGAGCTGGGCCATCTCGATCAGGTCCTGGCCGGCCGAGAAGGAGTCTTCGCTGCCGGTGAGGACGACGACAGCGACGCCGGGGTCGTCGGCGGCGGCGAGGAATGCCTCGGCGGTGCCGTCCCACATCTCGGTGTTCATCGCGTTCTTGGCCTCAGGCCGCTGGAACGTGATGGTGCGAACTCGACCATCGTCCACAATGTCAATCATCAGAATCGCCCTCCGTCGATAGGGAAGTGTTGGGCTGTGCCCGCCGCTTCGTTATTGCCTGGTTTCTCAACCGGACCGTACACGCCGCGCCGGACTACGGTCGGCGGCGATGAAGATCGAATCGTTGCTTCCGCTCGGCAAGCTCGATCCTGGGCTCCGTGAACCCGACACCCCGCTCGACGTCCGGGATTTCGCCCGGTTGTCGAAGGTCGCAGAGGACGTCGGTCTCGATGCGGTGCTCGTCGAGGAGACCAAGGACGACCCCTTCCAGATGATGGCCCTCGGTGCCACGACAACCGAGCGCATCCAGCTCGGAACATCGGTTGCGATGGCGTTTCCCCGAAGCCCGACCGCAACTGCGATGTCGGCGTGGTCGTTGGCGAAGCTCAGTGAGGGTCGGTTCATGTTGGGGCTGGGCACGCAGGTACGCGCCCACATCCAGCGTCGTTTCGGCCTGGTTTGGCACGCTCCTGCACCGTGGATGCGTGACTACATCGGTGCGATTCGGGCGGTCTGGCGGTGCTGGCAGGATCGCACGCCACTCGAGTTCGAGAGCGAGCACTACACGCTCAACCTGATGGTGCCGCTGTTCGATCCGGGTCCGATCGACCACCCCGACATCCCGATTCATGTCGCCGTCATCGGTCCGAACATGACGGCGATGGCGGGGGAGTGTGCCGACGGCATCCGGCTGCATCCGGTGGTGACGACGAAGTACATCGACGAGGAGGTGCTGCCCAATCTGGCCCGGGGTGCGGCTCGCGCCGGTCGCGATGTCGACGAGGTCGAGGTCTGTCTCAAGCCGCTCATCGGCACCGCCCCCGACGAGGCGCGGCTCGAACAGGTGATCCGTACGGTGCGAGCCCGGTGTGCGTTTTATTTGTCGACGCCTTCGTACCGACGGGCGTTTGCCATCCACGGCTGGGAGGACCGGGCCCGCGAGGCGAGCGAGTACAGCCGGGCCGGCCGGTGGGAGGAGATGCCGGATCTCGTCGATGACGACATGCTCCACACGATCGCGACGATCGGGACCTACGACCAGATCGCCGACAAACTCAACGAGCGTTTCGCCTCTCGCCTGGATCGGGTCGAGTTCTCCGTTCCGGTGAACAGCCCTGAGGATGCTGAGGCGTTCCGGGAGATCCTGGGCCGACTCGAACGCAGCTGAGCCGGAGGTTGTCTTGCCGATCTCCGACGGGAGAACGACGAGAGGCGGTGTCAGTCTTTCTCGACGAAGCGGCGAGCCTTGGCCCGCTTCCCTCGGATCGTCGTGTCGTTGATCGCTGCGATTGTCGATTCGACTTCGGCCTCGGGCACGCCCACGACCGAGTAGTGGTCCGAGATGCGGATTGGTCCGATGTCTCGGCCGGTCAGCGCAGTCTCGTTGGCGATACAGCCGACGAGATCGCCAGGACGGACGTGGCCCCGCCGACCGACACCGACGTAGATCAACCCGGTGCCGGGGCCGACGTTGCCGCGCTTTTGGCCCTTCGGGCCGCCCTTGCGCTCCTTGCCGCCGTCCCGCGGGCCACGGTCGCGGTCACGCGGCTTGCGTTCTGATGCGTCGGGAATCTCGACTTCGTCGGTGGTGGCGCCCCGTGCCTGATGGAAGAGCTTGATCGCAGCGAGGGCGACATCGCGATCGGGGTTGCCGTCGGCAACGAGCTCGAACAACACCTGTTCGTAGTCCTCGAGGTCGTCGCTCAGTGTTGCTTCGCGGATCGCGTCGACGGTGACCTCGATCTGACGGGTCCGGAGATCACCGACCGTGGGGATCTTCTGGATGTCGATCTCCTGCTTGGTGAGCCGCTCGATGTTCTGGAGCAGTCGCCGCTGACGGGGCTCGGCGAGCGTGATCGCCACACATTCGCGGCCGGCCCGTCCCACTCGACCGATGCGGTGGACATAGCTTTCCGGCGAAGAGGGCACGTCGTAGTTGACGACATGGGTGAGGGTGTCGACATCGAGACCGCGAGCAGCGACGTCGGTGGCGACGAGGAGCTCGGCGGTGCCGTCCTTGAGGCGACCCATGACTCGGTCGCGCTGTTGCTGATCCATGCCGCCGTGCAGGGCTTCGGCCCGGTAACCGCGACCGTTCATCGTGGCGGTGAGTTCGTCGACCTCGCCCCGGGTGCGACAAAAGACGATGGTGGCGACGGGTGCTTCCATGTCGAGGACGCGGCCGAGTGCGTTGGCCTTGTGTTGGCGCATCACGACGTAGGCGGTTTGGCGCACGCGGGCGCGTTCGGCAGCCGTGTCGGCGGCGGCGATCTTCACGAGCACGGGGTCGCGCTGGTAGGTCTCGGCGATCTTTTGGATCCGGGGCGGCATGGTCGCCGAAAACAGCACTGTCTGTCGTCCGGTGGGCGTCTCCTCGAGGATCGTCTCGATGTCCTCGGTGAAGCCCATGTCGAGCATTTCGTCGGCTTCGTCGAGCACGACGGTGCGGATGTCGTCGAGTTCGAGCGAACCGCGACGGATGTGGTCGATTGCCCGACCGGGGGTGGCGACCACGACGTGCACGCCGCGGCGGAGTGCCTGGAGCTGGCGGGGGATGGGCTGGCCTCCGTAGATCGGCACGACCTTGAGACCTTGACCTCGGCCGTAGGTGTGCATGGCTTCGCTGACTTGGACGGCGAGCTCTCGGGTCGGGACGACGACGAGCGCTTGGGGCACGGCCGGCGAGTTCGGCGCGATCGCCTCGATGATGGGGAGGGCGAACGCCGCCGTTTTGCCGGTGCCGGTGGCGGCCTGGCCGAGCAGGTCGACGCCGGTCAGTAGCTGGGGGATCGCTTCGGCTTGGATGGGCGTGGGCTCTTCGTAGCCGAGTTCGACGAGTCGGGCGAGGAGTTGCTCTCGGAGACCGAGCGCGGCGAAGCCGCCCTGCTCGGGCTCGATGGTGGGGGCGTCGGAATCGCTCATTGCGCTACTTCCAAAAGGGAACAGCCGAGCCTAGGTCTGATCCGAGTCCGCCCCGCGGCTCCACGATGTGACTCGTGTCGCCGCCTAGTAGACGAGGGTGCCGTAGCTCAGGAGTTCGCTCGCGTTGTTGTTGATCCGGACGGCCCCGAAGCGCACGTTGACGACGCCAACCGCTCCCTTTGCGTTTGCGGCCTCGAGCATTCGGAGACTCGACTCGGCGCGGGCCTGGTCGAGCACCGGGGTGAAGGAGCGGATCTCTCCACCGATGACGTTTCGCCATGCGCCGACGACTTGACGGATGTAGTCGGCGCCCATGACGACGCTTCCTACGACGAGCTCG
>MDTA01226913.1_pt1 | contig 11962 bp, 6 predicted proteins | sample 811151 | NCBI WGS metagenome assembly MDTA01 (sample SAMN05326648, study PRJNA326480) | marine metagenome | isolation source: seawater | place: Indian Ocean: South | collected 2010 | reverse complement strand
ATCCATTACCAACTAAATCTAAGGCATAACTACCATTAGTCCCAAGATATCCATTTTGTCCTACAATTAATGATGCTCCACCAGAACCCCAGTAATCATCCCAATCATTACCAGTGGAATTATTTCCATGAGATGCATGTATTCCTTTAGCTACAGTTAAATTGACTCTATTATTAGAAGTGCCTGTTGACATCACAGTAGAGCCAATCATTACTCTACCATCACCATCCATTCTTGCTAATTCACCATTACCATTGAAGAATGAAATATTATTATTGCCTTGAAGAAATAAATGTGGCCCTCTCCAACCAACCATATTGTGCTGATTAACAGCACCTGTTAAAAGTCTACCATCAGCTCCACTAAATGTGAGTCCACTTACAGCAGCAGTTCTTGAAAATGATACAAATTGTCCTGCATCAATACTAACTGGTCTATCTGCTGGTGTTACAACAACAGCAACAGCAGTTCCAGCGTTATCTTTTCTAACATGTAACAGATTGCTTACACTATTGGTTCCAATACCAAGATATCCCTCATGATTTAAAGTAACTGCCTTAGTTAAACTAGTTCCATTGCTGGTTGAGGGATGTGTGTAGAATGATAATCCCATCTGATCTGTATCAGAACCAGTTTGTTCAGCAGCAATTGCAGCACCCATTACAGTTGTTGAATTGATTTTACTAAAACCAATGCTACCACCACTATTATATTGTCCTGCTGATACACCACCAGATACAAACAATGATGAGTCAATTGTTGTATCAGTAAAATCACATACTTGATCAGTATTTTTGATTTTTACTGTACCATCCATATTAACTTCAAATCTAGCAGTCATTGCTATGCCAGGACCAGATGTTGTTATACCAGATCCAAATTCAAGATAAGCTTTATTATTACCACTATTGATTATTCTTAATACACCTGCACCTGCACCAGTTGTTATTGTTCTTTTTCTAAAGTCATTAGAAGTTGAATAATAAGTATTATGAAGGAGTCCTGTCTGATTTGATGTTCCATTATGATCCCAATTAAATAATGTCCCTCTACCACCAAAGTAAATTGACTCATAAGTACTTGGATGATCATCAGAAGGAATTGTGGTTCCTATACCAACAGAACCATTTTGATTGATAATAACTCTATCAACAGCATTAGTTTGTAGAGCAAAGTTATTTGTGCTAGGAGATGATATAGTAACACCACTACCTGTGTTACCTAATTGAACACCAGACCTAGCAGTAACAAGACCAATAGCATCTACATTTACTACATCATCATAAGTCAATGTACCACCAACAGTCACATTACCACTCACATTGAGCGTACTAATTGTGGTGAGACCAAGTGTTGAATTTCTAGATACAGTTAGGTCATTAGATACAGTGGCACTTGAAACTGTGACTACACCCACATTATTAACATTACCATCAGGGAAGATTGTGGTGCCAGTTCCAATGGTAAGTTTAGATGATGATACATCAGTCAATGACATTTCATCAGCAAAAATTGTGCCAGTAATATTTAAATTGCCACTGATAGTTTGTGTGGATGCTGCTGATACAATAGCATTAGATACATGAAAATCATCATACAATTCAAATGAAATCTCATCATTAAGAGACGCTGCTTCATTCAGATTGACAGTAGCACCATCTTGTGCTTGATAATCATTGTTGTTTGTTAATTTTACACCATTGACGTATACTTCAATGAAGTTAATCCTATATCCACCCTCAACAGTAAATAAAGATTGCCCAGCAGTGGCAAATACAGTTATTGTTCTGTTGGCAATGTTCTTGGTTAAAGATATAGGTCTTCCAAATGCCATGGTTATACTTTCTAGTTATTTATCCAACAAGAACAAGTGATAATGATGCCTGTTCTTTGTTCAAATTCACAGTTCCAGAATTACCCTCTTGTTGTCCTGACACACCAATATCATCACCAGCAGTTAGGAGTAAAAATGCTGTCAAGTTTACACTTGCTTCAGTATTACCAGAATCAAAACGTACATAATTGTTTAGAGCCATATCATTGGTTAAATCAGTTCCATTTACATTAAATCTAAAAATCACATTAGTTCTTATTGCTCCTGATGTAAGTCTTCCATTGAAAGTTACCATATAGTAACCAGTTGCAGGAACATTCACAGTGGTTGCAGTTCTTGACCAACCTTGTCCATTAGAGTATATAGTATTGGCCAACCAACTAATGAGTGTTGAGGAGGATGTATTTACATTAACAGTACCAGTAGCACCATCTGCCTTAAAATAAAAACCACCTCTTATATGAGTATTAGTGTCTAAATCAATAACCTTACCACGAGTCATTGTAAGAACCCTTTCATCATCCCCATTATTATTAACACAGAAAACTAAGTTTCCTGACTTACTACCACCTTCATTAAATGATGCTATTGAAGCAGCTGTGTATAATTGGCCTTCATCACCATTCTTCCATTGTAGTACACCAATCTCAGTGGAACCACCAGTATTTGATCCATTAAATTCAATTATTTTTGTTCCTGAACCATTTGAACCAGGAGTGTTTGCTGATGCGTCCTTATAAATTCTGATGCCATTATTAAAACCTGCAAACATTTCACTATGTATATCAAGATCTGCTACTGGAGCATCACTTCCAATGCCTAATCTACCTTGAGCAGTAAGACTCATCCTGCGAGCAGCAGATGTTAAATTAGCAGTATTACTACCACTATCTCCAGCATAAAAATCTAATCTCTGACCAACACCAGAAACATTTATATTACCAAATCCAGTTGAAAAACGTGAATTAGTGCTATCAGGCAGAATTAAGCATGGGGCATCACCACTACCATCTATGTGAAGTTTTGCTAGTGGAATACTTTCATTAATACCAACGTTACCAGCAGAAGTTATACGAAGTCTTTCTGCTCTTCTGTCTGAAGTTCTATCTCCTGCAGGTGTAGTACCAACAATAATAGTGGATCCACCATCAGTTCCATGATCCACAAACAAATGTGCATCAGGAGTATTTAAATTATTTCTAAAATCAATAAATCCTGTTGCTACATTAGCAGAGCTATCTCTACCATTAAGAAGTTGAATTCCTTGATATTGACCAGTGCCCTCAGGTCCAAACATGGAAGAACCTGCTACTTGTAATTTTGCTCGTGGATTTGAAGTATTGATACCAACATCACCATTTGATTTTATATTAAATCTATAAACATCATTTGTAATATCAAAAATAGTAAATGAATGACCACCACCATGTGATTGTCTTTGACCACCAGGATTTGATCCATCATCTACACCAATTGCATAAGTATTTCCTTTATCTACATCAGTAAATCTTAAACTCGCAACACCACCACTTCCTTTAATTTGAAGAACATCAGTGCCACCATACATGTGAATGTTAGCAGCAATTGAACTATAAAGTTGGTTAGGTGTGCCCATGTGGATTTGACCACTACTGGCTATACGAATATTAGGATTATCTGGTCCTCTACCACTGAATACTAAATTCCTATTTGCTGAATTGTAAAGAGTGGTTGTTGTAGAACCAATGGCAATTGATGTGTATGTTCCATCACCTCTCAATCTTAATTGACCCAGACCCTGACTGTTAGGTGAGAGATCCTCACTTAAAGCTGCTGGTTGCTGAATTCTACCTTCTGATGTAATGCGTAACTTCTCAGAACCATTAGTTTCAACAGTAAATGTATCAGCAGCAGGGAACCTAATAGCAGTGTTAGTATCTCCAGTGTGGAAGATGGAGTCTGCAATAGAAACACCACTCTGTGCAGTAATGATACCAACAGAATCAATGTTAATTACATCTTCATATGATACAGTGCCTCCAACTGATAAGTTACCACTAATTGTTGAATCACCAACTACCTCTAATTTTTTACTTGGTGTGGTGGTGCCAATGCCTATTCTCTCATTTACAGCATCAGCAGTTAAAATACTGCCAGAGCTGATATTGGCTAGATTTACTGCTTTTGAAGGCATCTCTCTTTACACACTCTATTTCCATTATTTAGATGTGTCTTGTCTAGGTAGAGTCCTTACAAACAGTTCAGTAAATCTTTCCATCTTATCAGAATGCACTGAGGAAGGGCATTCATTGATAGCCTTTCTCAGTGCATTGAGTTCATTCCATTCTTCTTCTGTTAGCATTTGATACCCAGGGATTCCAGTTCTAAGAGAGAGTCTTTAATCTCCTCATAGCTTTTTGTATATAGGTCAATATTACCATCCTGTGGTGTTGCTGAACTGTATTGTTGATCTTTCTTTACTTCCAATACAGTATTGTTCCAAGCACGTAGAGATGCTTTCTCATAGTGTGTTGTATACACAGGCAGATAAGCAGTTAAAGCAGCACTAATATCAATGATCTTTTGCATATCATTTTGATTAATTGCATCATTCAGTTCTTCAGCCATAAACTCAATGGTAGCAATCTTATTGAATGCCTCTTCTAAGTTAGACATCACTTCCCAAACCTTGTTGTAATTCACTTGATAACCTCCCAATTGGAATCATTTTCTTTAAGCATCCAAAAGAAGTAGTTACCTGAAATAGATTCAAGAAACATCTTTTGATTGTCTTCTTGTTGAATTCTACATGAATGTAGATCATTCATCAAGTTAGCAAAACGATTCTTTGCTTTCCTTGACTTTGGTTTCACACATACAAACTTGGTCTTCATAGTCTCTTAGAAGCTCGTAACTTCCTTATCAAAGGCAACAAACCTATTATAGAGACATTTTAGAGACCTGTCAAGAGGGTTGTGACAGATTATGAAGTGGATTAGAGGAATGTAATTCTGAATGCACGAGCACTACCAGTTCTATTAAAGAATCTAAGTGTTGATGTTGCTGGTGTTGTAACAGTGACAGCAGCATCAGTGAAGTCAGCGGCATTTGTGCTTGTGCTAGTTCCTCCGCTAATCAACTTTGGTCCAGCCATGGGGGATCTTTCAAGTTCTGTATCTACCTCCACTGCTAATATTCTTGTTGTTCCTGTATCATAATAGATCATTCCAGAACCTAATGGTTGAGGATATGTATCATAGGTTGAATACATTGTAATAATAGCGTGACCACCTTTAATTGGTGTTGTTATATCAACATAACCATCATCAGCAATTGCACCAGATCTATCTCCTCCAATGGTAGATCCATTCATATCAACATTTCCCCTGTAACTCACAGAGAAAGTATTAACAACAGAATTATTTCTAATTTTTAATGCTTTATTGGTGTCAGTGGTTTGTGTGGATGTACTTCTAATTATAGTTCCTGTTCCTTCACCATCACGAATTTCTAATCTTGATTCAGGGGCTTCAAAATTATTACCCATTCCAATTCTGCCTGTTTCACTAATAAACATTCTATTTTGAGGAACAGCATCATCAGATGTAGCAAATTCTATACTAGTTTTTCTTGTAGTTCTATCTACATTACTAAAAGTAATTTGAGCGCCCAATGATTGATAGATTGAATTAACATTGGTGCTTAGAAGGTCTTGATATCCAGCTGAAATACCACCAATCTGAACTCCATTACTGCTTGGATGTTTATGGCCTACTAAATGTAATTTCTGATAATAATGATTTGTTGCTGTGGAACCTAATATCAAACCACCATATGACCATGATGAACTACCAAGTAAAGATGTTGAAATACCAGTTGTTGATGAATTAATCTGCATAACATTTCTGGTTATTGAACCATTGATCATGGCAACAGTAGTGGTGGGATCACCAACTGATACATCAAGGTTTGCTTGTGGGTCTTCATTAAATAAACCAACTCTACCTACATCATCAATAATGACTCTGGTAGCAAGGTTGGTATCACCTCCAGCTGTTCCATTAGTATTATTTTGAATTAAAAGTTGACCAGTTCTAGCAGCATCTGTTGAACCTCTACAAATAATTCTTGAAGCAACATACGTGTCACTTAAGTTCGTATTTTCAAAATCAATAAATCCATGAGGATTTGAGAGTGGGTCATTTTGAGCACCAGTGATTTTAAGCGTAGGTGCTGAATCTTTAATTTCTAGTTTTGCTGATGGGTTGGTTGTGCCCAGACCCATTCTGCCTGTTGAAGTAAATCTTGCTCTTTCATTATTACCATTAGTGTGAAATGTAATCTTACCACTTGAATTAATAGATTTAAATGCTAAATTATATCTCTGATCAAGGTTAGCATGATTAGGACCATAAGCAATGATATATTGATCATCAGTCATCAGTCTTATTTGTGCCTGCCCACTTTGATCTACTGCTTTTATTTGAACTAATGGTTGGATTGCATCTAAAATGTCCACTATGGAGATTGGAGATAGTGAACCAATTCCAACTCTACCTAAATCATTTATTCTTACTTGTTCTTCACCACTTGTGAGAAAGGATAATCTATTAGATGCTGGTGATGAAATAGTAGCACCTGTTCCTAATCTTAAATCATTACTTGTAGGTCCTAGAATGATACCAGACCTTGCTGTAATTACACCAATTGAATCAACATTGATAACATCATCATAAGTTAGTGTGCCTCCAATGGATACATTACCACTAACACTTAAACTTGAGAATGTTCCAGCAGCACCAGTCAAATTACCACTAAATGAAGTTGCTGTAATTACACCAGCAATTCTTGTATCACCATCAACATCCAAAGTAACTGTTGGAACAGTTGAACCAATACCCACCCTGTCTTGCGCATTCTTAATGGTGATAGCATCATTAGATACTAAGTTAGCAAGATTTCTCGCATTAGAGGCCATCTTATTCTACACTTTTTAGATATTTATTATGGGTTTTCTTCTGTCTGTGTTGCCTCAAAGGCAGCAATCACTTCCTCAGTCCATAAGAACCCTGCTAATGCCCTTGTTTCATCTGGTGCTGTCTCTAAGTCAGAACCAGGAACATAAGCACCTCTCCAATTCTCTTTTGCTATATCTACACCATCACGCATGGTCACAGTGGTGACACGAACACCAATAGTTTTATCAGGCATAATTTCATGCTTGACGTCAATTCTTTCTGTGTAAGTAGCCATTATATCTTAAAAGTTTAATTTTATTTAGTTGCCCTGATCAGTAAGATAAGAACCCCAGAAATAGATATTATTTTTATTTGTTCCTGTACTCATATCTTCATTTTTAAGTTGATGAATGCCCCCCAAAGTATTAAGCATCGTATCTAAATCTCTACCATATATTGCTATAGTGGTATTATTAAGAGCCATCAATCCGCTTACTGGATCATTATAATTAAAGTTGTTTGCATAATTAATATGCAATCCACCTCTATAATTTGAATCATTAATATTTCTGTAAGGCAATCCAATAACTAATACATTATTTGATGAATTACCACCTGAATAAGATACACCATCAGTTCTCAATCTACCCCAGATATAAACAACATTTCCAATCTTTACATAACCACCATTTCTTTGGTCATAAGAAGTAATTGTAAGACCAGTTGCTGAATAACTAGGTGTCCAAGTCCCTTCTTCATAATCATCAAGGGAAGCATTACCATCATCAAACATGATCTGACCACAGTTGATTCTTCCCCCATTTGAACTTACTGTGAGACCATCAGTCGCACTTAAAGTCATCATTGTGTCCAATGATAATGCAGATGTTGATGGTGCTGCCTTACCTTCAAAATTAAAAGTTGGATTTGATGTAGCATCAGTGTTAGTTTCAATTCTTAAAGAATTACCAATCTGCTCAGGTACACCAGCTAAGTGATTAAAAGTGACATTAGCATTTCCATAACCATCATTGATTGATAATGCTACACCTCCACTACCTTTTCCTGATTTAATGTGTCCAGTGGCATCAATACTAATGGTACTGCTGGTTAATGTTAGTGTTTGATTGGAAGTGATAGCATACGAGCTTAAATCAACAGAAAATACTATTTGCCCAGTTCCTGTATCACCAGAACCTAGATTGGTAATGGACATTCCACTACCAGCACTAACATTAGCACCATCAAGCACAGTCACAGTAGCACCTGATACACCTTGTTGTGTTCTACGAAGAAGTAAACCTTGTGATGAGTCAAATCCCAACTCACCATCATCAAATATATTACTTTTCTCTAAATTTGTGAAAGTTATTGTATCACCAGTAAACTCTGTGGCACTACAAATACCATTGATTTGAGCACCATTACTCATGGTTACAACTTTCTCATTCCCACCATAATTAAGATTTACACGACCATCTTGCCCATCTATACGAATGCCTTGATCTGAATTTCCTGCAAAGATCATCATGTCTCCATCAACACGACAGCTTATAGATCCTGCACGTTGTTGTTGTCCATTGTGTTGGAGAAAAGTGGCAAATCCAATAGAACCAATGCTTTGATTCGCATCTGTTCTTGCAGATACTAAATTTACTACAACATTATTTTCTGAATATACTACTAATTCTTCACCAATGCCCCCCATACCCTGTTCACGACTTAGTGTGGTGTTAATACCAACATTACCACTAAAAAAACTGGTATTAACACCAGTTACATTAAGATGTTGAGTCTCTAGTGTTCCAATACCTGATACATTACCAGTAAATGTAGAAACACCAGATACAGAAAGGTTTGTGACACCAACAGAGACAATATTTGCATCTCTTAAGAAGGCATCATCAGCAGTTATATTTCCTTCAACATCTAATTTTGTGACAGGAGATGTTGAACCAATACCCAACTTGTCATTGCCAGTGGATACTGTCAAGATTTGTTTATTTGCTAATCTAGCAGCTTCCCTAGCTCTTGACATCTTATAATCCTTTTTGAGTATTTATCAGTCAACCAAGTATGAACCTTGTCCATGAAGATTGAGATCAACAGTAGTTCCACTCTTCATGTAACTTGAATCTAAAGTGAGACTTATTTGATTTCTTCTCTGAGAATAAACTTGCATTTGGTCATTATTAGGAATGAACAAAAATCCAACTCCTGTGGAATTTGAAGGTAAATTGAATATACCATTAACATAACTTATCACACCAGCACTATAAGCTGCATTACCATGGGTTCCATTATTTTGAGCAGAAACAGTATATGGGAGACCATCAATTCTCCAAGTACCACTGGGAGTAGCCATGGAATGAGTTGCCCTAAGATTAAAACCAACATGCACTACTTTACCTACTTTCACATACCATCCACCATTTACTGCATTGTATGTGTAACTTGGTTGATTAACAGCATTAGAGATAATGGGTGTCCAATATCCTCTTTCATAATCATCAAGTAGCCCACTTACCCCAGTTGCGCTATTGATAGGACCACCAGTAGCAGAGAAGTTAACACCATGACCACTCGCCACCACTAAATCACCATCAATAATTTCAATATGACCAGAATTTGTTATTCTTGCTCTCTCATCATTACTACCATTGCCAAATCCAGCTGTATCATTTCCTGTAAAAAAGTGAATACCTCCACTACTACTTGTTGCGCACAAAGCTAAACCACTTGCAGTGCCATCAGGACTATAATGTCCAATTAGAGGTAAATTAGATTGAGAACTTGTTACTCTTTTTCCAAGTTTAATAGCATTTGTAGAATTTACAGTGCCATCACCCACCTGCAATTTGTGTGAAGGATTAGTAATTCCTATACCAAGCAAACCATCACCTATTCTCATCCACTCTGTATCTTCCTGTTCTCCAAATCTGATTACATTGTTTCCAGTTGTACCATCAGGATTGAAGAAACTCACCCACATTCGTTTATTAGCATTACCATCAACATTATATTCAATTCGTTTTTCAGTTCCTTTCCAATTATGTGTTTGAGTATCCTCCCATCTTCTATCATAAATGTCTAAGTTAAGACGATTTCCAGTATTTGATGTAAATCTTGCAATATATTTTCTATCATTTTCACTGGATCCAAGAGCACCATTGTTTTGAGTGTGTAACAAATAAGTGGGATTTGTGGTTCCTATTCCAACTTTACCGTCAGAAAGAATTCTTAATTTATCAGAATCATTACCAGTGTTGTTAGGCGCAAATGCAAGATACCCATCTGTACTACCCTCCTTACCAATGATACCAGCTGCATTGGTGCTACCCCAACGAAGTGTAACTCCACTATTGATATTGATATCACCAACAGAGGTTATACGAAGTCTTTCTTCACTATTTGTTCCAAGTGCTAATACATTACTGGAAGGAGAAAAAATAGTACCTCCAGTACCAATTTCAACATTACCAAAAAATGTAGAAATACCAGAGACAGTTAAACCACCACCAACTACATTTATACCTCCATCAGTTGTTCTTAAAAATACACTACCACCATGTCTTAATTCTATACTCCTATCAGCAGCAACAGAAAATTGCAATTTACTAGATTCTGTCTTGATTTGAAATTCATTACCAGAGCCAAATTTAAGGGTGCCACTGTTACCTCCACCAGCAGCCATTCTTACAAATGGACTTTCAAAAGTAGAAATACCAGAGACATTTAAGGTATCAGTTTCAGTATGTCCTGTGACATTAATACCATCATCAGTAGTTTCAAGTTTCTCATCATTGTTGTAGAAAAGTTCAGTAGCGCCATTAGCTACTGCATTAAGTGCAATTTCAGCACTGTTTACTCTAAGTTGAAGTCCAAGACCACTAGTTATGAAAAAATTAGATGCTGGATTAACACTTCTTATCCAAGAACCTGTACCATGAAATATTTCAAGATCATTATCATTACCTAGAAGAATTTTATCGTTATCACCAAAGAGAGCACTAGAAGCAAATGATACATTACCAGTAAATGTTGAAACACCAGTGACATTTAAATTACTGTTGGCATTTATATCCTTAGTAAATGTTGAAATACCAGAAACAAAAAGATCTGTGAAACTTAATGCCTGTGTAACACTGAAAGAACCACCAACTGATATATTACCACCAACTGAAAAATCACCTGCTACTGAATTAATTGGAGCACCAAGTGAATATGCTTTATATGCTACTATCTCTACTACATCACCTAATGTTGGAGGTGAAATAATATCTACTGTGCCACCTGTTTGATCAAGAAAATCTAATTGACGAATAAGTTTAGTGCCATTTAGATATACATCCAAGTATCCAGGAGTATAACCCGTATTAAAAGTATAGGTGGTCTGAACACCAGTTGGTTGATATGTTTGTCTGGCAATAATTACATTGGAGTCACCTGGATTGCGTCCAATATATCCTGTTTTATCTGCCATCAGAGCACCTCAGGTACAGTCATTTTTATAGTTTCCAATTATTTATTCCCCCTCAATTGGTTCTTTAAGTGGTTCTGTGATAACTCTACCATTATCATCAGTCCACTCTGTATCAATCATGTGTTGATCCTTTCTTTCACCAATAACCATCCAACTTACAGTAGCAGTTGAAGTATTGTCTTGTGCTGTGATTGTAAGAACATTACCAGACATAGAACCCTTTACTGCTGTCCAATCTGTTTCATTGGAAGTAAAACATTGGACATTAGTACAGAGGGCATCAAATGTGCCTTCAGTCATTCTTCCTGCTGTATCAATATTCACAGTGGCAGAACCATCTACAAGATCAACTTTGCCTCTGTAAATAAGATCTGCCTGTGGTCCTTCAATGAATGAGTGAACAAGATTGTGAGTGGTTGACATCCCAACAAGTGGATGATCAATCTTAAATGAACCAGAACCCTTGGATAATGAACCAACAACATTAACAGCACCACCTCCAGCAATGGTCATTCTGGTAGCACCATTTGTCTGGAAAACCATATTCTGATTTTCAGCCTGATTGATGGTAAAAGCTCCACCCATATTTTTAATGATACGAGCTCTATAATCAACACCAGGAACACTGAAATCTAGGTAAGCATTATTTCCACTTGCAGTTTTTGTAGCAAAGTGAATATGATAGTCATTAGTTCCTGCCTCACCTAT
>MDTA01115546.1_pt1 | contig 11963 bp, 7 predicted proteins | sample 811151 | NCBI WGS metagenome assembly MDTA01 (sample SAMN05326648, study PRJNA326480) | marine metagenome | isolation source: seawater | place: Indian Ocean: South | collected 2010 | reverse complement strand
GCAACAGTCATAGGAGAATATTGTTCTTGTTTTAAAAGTTCTGTTAGTTTCGATCCGCGATTTAATAATTGTTGTGTTGAAGCATCTAAATCTGAGCCAAATTGTGCAAATGCAGCCATTTCTCTATATTGAGCTAACTCTAATTTGATTGATCCAGCTACTTTTTTCATTGCTTTAGTTTGAGCAGCAGAACCAACTCTTGATACAGATAAACCAACATTGACTGCTGGTCTTATCCCTTGATTAAATAATTCTGTTTCTAAAAATATTTGACCATCTGTTATTGAAATCACATTTGTGGGGATATATGCAGAAACATCACCTGCTTGAGTTTCAATTATGGGTAAAGCCGTTAATGAGCCTCCACCACTTTTTTCACTTAGTTTAGCAGCTCTTTCTAAAAGTCTACTGTGTAAATAAAAAACATCTCCAGGATAAGCTTCTCTTCCTGGTGGCCGCCTTAAAAGCAAAGACATTTGTCTATAAGCAACTGCTTGTTTTGATAAATCATCGTATACAATTAAAGCATGCATACCATTATCTCTAAAATATTCACCAATTGTGCATCCTGTATAAGGTGCTAGAAATTGTAAAGGCGCAGAGTCAGATGCTGTTGCAGCAACAATAGTTGTATATTTTAAAGCACCAGCTTCTTCTAAGGTTTTTGTTATCTGTGCAACTGTCGATCTTTTTTGACCAATAGCTACATAAACGCAATATAATTTTTTTTTTTCATCCGAAGACTCATTTATATTCTTTTGATTTATAATTGCATCTATCGCTACTGCTGTTTTACCAGTTTGTCTATCGCCGATAATTAATTCTCTTTGTCCTCTTCCAATAGGTATAAGTGAGTCTATAGATTTTAATCCGGTTTGCATTGGTTCGTTTACGGATTGCCTTGGAATTATACCAGGCGCTTTAACTTCAACACGTTTTCTGCTTTTGGCTGAGAGCGAACCCTTTCCATCAATAGGATTACCTAGACCATCTACTACTCTTCCCAAAAGTTCTTTACCAACAGGAACATCTACAATTGCTTTTGTTCTTTTAATTGTATCTCCCTCTTTTATATTTCTATCGTCACCAAAAATTACAACTCCAACGTTATCATTTTCTAAGTTTAGCGCCATACCCTTAGATCCATCCTCAAACTCCACCATTTCACCAGCTTGAACATTATCTAAACCGTAAACACGAGCAATTCCATCTCCAACGGATAAAACCTTACCGATCTCTGAAACTTCAGCTTTTTCTCCAAAATTTTTAATCTGGTCTTTTAATAATTTTGTAATCTCTGAAGGGTTTACTGCCATATCAATCCTCTAACATTGCTTGTTCATATTTTTTTAGCTTGTTTTTTAGTGAGGTATCAATCATAAAACTTCCTAGTTGTAACTTTAATCCTCCAATTAATTCTTTATCAAATTTATAATCAAATTTAATAATAGAACCCATAGACTGAGATATATCTTTACTAATTGCTTCTAATTCATCTTTTGATAGTTCCTTAGATGAAATTAAAGATGCCTTTATTTCTCCTCTTTTATTTAAACATAGTCTAAGGAAACTTTCTAAAATTTTATCTACGAAAAATATTCTTCTTTTTTCGATAAGTAACAAGAGAAAATTTTTTAAATTTTTTGAAAACAAAAGATTCTCTGCAAGTATATTTATAACATTATTTTGATTAGTAATTTTTTGAGTGGGATTTTTTAAGAAATTTTTAAGTTCAGAACTAGAATTAAGAATTGATTTTAAATTTTTTACATCATCTTCTGTTTTATCCAACTCATTTGAATCTTTTACGGCCTCAAATAGGGCGCGTGAGTACCTTTCTGATGTTTCTGTAGAGAAAGATTTATTTGTACTCATTTAATTGTAAGATTCTATTGTGAAATAATGTTGTGGTCGTACCATAAGAGTAAATCTTGATCAAGTTACCAATTTTGGTCCTAAGCAAAATTAATAGGATCTACATCAACCGTAAGTTTAATTTTCGATGAGATTTTAAGCCTATTTAGAGCTTTTGTAATTTTTTTTTGCATTATATTTTGATTATTAAACCTAATTAGTAATCTTGATCTAAAATTTTTTTTAATTTTTAACAATGGAGAGTCGACCGGTCCAAGTACTTCGATATCTTTAATATCGTTTAGTTTACTCTTAATTTCCCTTGCGCCCTGAATACTTAAACTTCTGTCTTTTGATGAAACAATGATTGCAATTAATCTGATGAAAGGGGGTAATTTATTTTTTTCCCTAAGCCAAAGTTCTTTTTTAAGTAATTCCTCAGATTTGTTTGTAATAAGATCATTCAGCACTAAGTTTTCAGGAGTTAATGTTTGGTAAATTATAAGAGATTCTGAGCTAAATCTTCCCGCTCTTCCGCTTAATTGATGATAGAGTTGAATATTTTTTTCAGTTGATCTGAGATCATAACCACGGCCTGAAAAGTCAGCATCTATTACTACGATACAATTAAGTTTAGGAAAATTAAAGCCTTTTGAAATCATTTGAGTACCAATCAAAATATCTACCTCGTTTTCTTTTATCTTCTCAAAAAGTTTTTTTGTACTTTTTTTTTCTTTTAAATAATCACTCGAAAAAATATTAATTTTTTTATTTGGAAATATTTTTTTAGTTTCTTCATAAATTTTCTCTACTCCCGGTCCATACATTAAAAATTCACAATTATCACTAATTTTACATTTAGATTTTAATTCTTTTTCAAACGAACAGTGATGACAAGTAGCTTTATTATTAATTTTGTGAAAAGTTAAATATAATGAGCAATTAGAACAAACCATTTTAAATCCACAATTTTTACAAATTAAATATGGAGCAAAACCTCTTTTATTTATAAAAAAAAGAACTTGTTCACCTTTTTCTAAATATTTTTTTACATATTCTATTGTTTGATTTGCAATAAAGTTATTTTTTAATTTTTTAATATTTAAATTTACTATTTTTGTTTTTGGTAATGGAAAATCTTTAAATCTTTTGAATATTTTTATATGCCTATACTTTCTTTTTTGGATATTATTATATGTTTCGATAGAAGGCACAGAGGTTATAAGATGTATAGGGATTTTTTGAAAGTTTGCCCTTGATATAGCCATATCTCTAGCATTATAAATTACACCCTCATCTTGTTTGTATGAAGAATCATGTTCTTCATCGACAATTATTATTCCAAGTTTTTTGAAAGGAAGAAGTAATGCAGATCGTGCTCCAATTAAAACTTTTATGTCGTTATTAATAATTCCTTTCCAGATTATTCTTTTTTGCTTTGGCGTAATTTTAGAATGCCAGATGGCTGGTTCGAATCCAAAAAATTCTTCAAACCTAGATTTAAAATCATTTGTCAAAAATATTTCGGGTAGCAAAAGTAAAGCTTGAGAGTCGTTCTTTATAATATTTTTAATTCTCTCAAAATATACGAGAGTTTTACCTGACCCCGTTGTACCCTGAAGCACTGATACATCAAATTCATTATTTATTTTTTCTAAAAATTTTAGCGCTTTTGATTGTTCATTATTTAGTTTAAAAAATTTTTTTTTTGTTTTTTTTATTTTAAATGGGCTATCGTTGATTCTTATAAACTTATTCGCGCTTCCAATTGCCATCTTCAGAACAAGACCAATAGGAACCATGTTGTAATTGGAAAACCATTCTATAAAGTCAATTAGTTTTTTATCAATTGAATATTGGGTTTGATTACTTATGTCTTTGACCTTTATATTTTGAGGCTCTGAATAATTGTTTTTCCAAATAACACCAATTTCTTTTTTTGATCCAAACGGTACTTCTACCAAATTTCCAATTTTATTATGCTCTCTTGAGTTATAGGTAAAAGGGAAATTGAAGACTTTTGGCAACAATACTTGGGCTTTCATTCTTTAATTGTATTAGATTTATTTTTAATTAGAAATGAATTGGTCTCTTATCAACAGCTAATGCTGCTTCTTTGATAGCTTCAGTATGTGTCGGATGAGCATGGCAAGTTCTAGCTATGTCTTCTGAACTTGCTCCAAATTCCATTGCTAATGCCATTTCTGCAATCATATCTCCACAGTGAGGACCGATGATATGAACTCCTAAAACTTTGTCAGTGGTACCGTCTGCTAATATTTTTACGAAACCATCTGTTTCATTATTTACTTTTGCCCTTGAGTTAGCAATAAAAGGAAACTTGCCTACCTTATACTTAACATTCTGGTCTCTTAATTGTTCTTCGGTCTTACCGACTGTAGCTACTTCGGGTGAAGTATAGATTACACCTGGTATAACATCATAATTTACATGACCGGCTTGGCCTGCCAAAATTTCAGCAACGGCTATTCCTTCCTCTTCAGCTTTATGCGCTAGCATCGGTCCTTTTATAACATCGCCTATTGCATAGATATTTTTAATTGAGGTCTGTAGTTTTTCATTCACTTCTATTCTACCTTTATTATCTTTCTTAACACCTATCTTGCTTAAATTTAATCCTTCTGTGTAAGGTTTTCTTCCAACAGAGACTAATACTTTATCAAATTTTAACGTTTCATTTTTTTTATTTTTTATCTCTGTAAAGTCTATTGAAACACCATCACTTAAATTTTTCAAAGAATTTACTTTAGAACCCAACTTAAATTTGATGCCTTGTTTAGTAAGGATTTTTTGAAATTCATTTGATATTTCTCTATCCATGCCAGGAGTAATGTAATCAAGATACTCAATTACAGTTACATCAGAGCCTAATCTAGACCATACTGAACCCATTTCTAAACCTATATAGCCTCCACCAATAACTGCTAATTTTTTTGGAACTTTATTCAAAGACAACGCTCCAGTTGATGAAATTATATTTTTTTCATCTATTTTTACTCCGGGTAAAGAAGTTGCCTCTGAGCCTGTTGCAATAACTATATTTTTAGCTTTGTAATTAGCTTTTTTATTATTTTCATAAACTATTATGTCATTTTTTGAAAATAGAACTCCTTTACCTTTAATATAAGTTACTTTATTTTTTTTAAATAAAAATTCTACTCCTTTTGTAAGCACTTGAATTGATTTATTTTTATTCGACATCATTTTATCGATATTTAATTTAATGCCTTCAATTTCAATACCTTGTTGATTGAAATCTTTTTTAGCTTTATGAAAATTTTCAGACAAATTTAATAAACTTTTAGATGGAATGCATCCAACATTTAAGCAAGTTCCTCCTAAAGCTCCCCGTGACTCTATACATGCAGTTTTTAAGCCAAGTTGCGCGCCTCTAATAGCGCAGACATAACCACCAGGCCCGCCACCAATTACCACTAAATCAAAATTTTCCATTTTAAATATTTAAAAATAGTCTCTTAGGTTGTTCTAATGACTCTTTAACAATTTTTAAAAATGAGACTGCTTCTTTTCCATCAATTATTCTATGATCATATGACAAAGCGAGATACATTACTGGTCTCACTTCGATATTTCCATCCACAACGATAGGCCTTTTCACAATATTGTGCATTCCTAGAACTGCTGATTGAGGTGGATTTAATATTGGAGTTGATAGCATTGATCCATAAATACCTCCATTAGTAATAGTAAAAGTACCACCTTGTAAATCTTCAATGGTAATTTTTCCATCTCTTGCTTTTTGTCCTAAATCACCTATATTTTTTTCTATATCAGCAAATGACATCTCATCTGTTGATCTAAGCACAGGAACAACAAGACCTCTATCAGTTCCAACAGCTATACTAATATTGTAATAATTTTTATAAACTATTTCATCGTTTTGAATTTCTGCGTTTATTGAAGGGAAGTTCTTTAATCCAATTACGCAAGCTTTCACAAAAAATGACATGAACCCTAATTTAACTCCATAATTATTTTGAAATTCATCTTTATATTGATTTCGCATCGTAATTACTTCGCTCATATCCACCTCGTTAAAAGTAGTTAACATCGCAGCATTTTCTTGGGCCTCTTTTAGTCTTTTGGCTATAGTAAGTCTTAACCTAGTCATTTTAACTCTTTCCTCTGGACCATATTTTATTTTTCTCTCTGATGAAGATGGTTTTGCACCCATTAAACTCATAATATCTTCTTTTAAAATTACCCCATTTTTTCCAGAGCCTTCTATTTTATTAATATCAAGATTAGCTTCGTTTGCCATTTTTCTTGCTGCTGGTGAGATGTTAGCTTTTAGTTTTATTTGATTTGTTTTTTTCTTTAAATTTTTTTCTTCATGCAATTCCTCTAAGACTAAAGGCTCATCTTCAAATATTTCCTTATCTAATTTAAGAATATCTTCCTTTATTGTCGGTTTGATTACTTTTTTTGATTTTTTCTTTTTATCTTCATCAAATATTTTTGGTTCCTCCTTTATTTCTTTTTTAGGGGGACTGTAGTTTCTTATTTCTTTTGGCTCACTTTTCTCAGTAATATTATTTTTACTAATAGTTCCTAACAAAGATCCAACATTTACAGTTTCTCCTTCTTTTACAGCTATGCTTCCTAATATTCCATTTGAAGGCGAAGGGACTTCAACATTAACTTTATCTGTTTCTAATTCCACTAATGGCTCGTCCGCTGTTACTTTTTCACCTTGAGATTTGAGCCATTTTGATACTGTGGCCTCTGTGACTGACTCTCCTAATGTTGGAACTGTTATTTTTTCTGACATTTAATTCTTAAGTATCTTTTCTAATATTTCTTTTTGTTGTGCAAGATGTTTGTTGGCATTTCCAGTCGCAGTGGAAGAAGATGCCTTTCTACCTACGTATTTAACGTTGATATCTTTTAAATTAATCATTTCTAGTGTTCTCTCGATATAGTTTCGGACTGTATTCCACGCTCCCATGTTTTTTGGCTCTTCTTGGCACCATATAAAATCTGAGTTAACGTATCTTTTTAACACATTAGCTAATGTTTTCGCTGGAAAAGGATATAATTGCTCTAAACGTACAAAAACTATTTCATCGTTTTTACTCTTCTCTCTTGCGTCGATTAAATCGTAATAGATTTTTCCTGAGCACAAAACAACTTTTTTAATTTTTTTATCTTTTTGCAATTTTATCAATTTATTTTCTTTAATATATGCATCATCCTCTAAAACTCTATGAAAAGAACTTCTAGAAGTAAATTCTGATACACTTGAGATACATCTTTTATGTCTTAACAATGATTTAGGCGTCATTATGATTAACGGTTTCCTGAATTCTCTATGCATCTGTCTTCTAAGAACATGGAAATAATTTGAAGGAGTTGTGCAATTTACTACCTGAATGTTTTCACCTGCACAAAGTTGAAGAAATCTCTCCAGTCTAGCAGAAGAGTGCTCTGGGCCTTGTCCCTCATATCCATGTGGAAGTAACATTACTAAACCACTAGCTCTACCCCACTTAGCTTCGGATGAAGTTATAAATTGATCTATAATAACTTGACCACCATTAGCAAAATCACCGAATTGTGCCTCCCATAAAACCAATGTCTCGGGTTCAGATAATGAATAACCAAACTCAAATCCTAGGACTGCAAGTTCAGATAATAAACTATCTATTACCTCGAATTTCATTTGACCCTTTTCAATATTGTTTGCTGGAATAAATCTGTCATGATTTTCCTGATTTCTTAAAATAGCATGTCTTTGACTAAATGTTCCTCTCCCAGAGTCTTGCCCCGATAATCTAACTGAAAATCCCTCTGTAAGTAAAGTTCCAATTGCTAAACTTTCAGCTGATGACCAATCTATTTTACCTGATAAAAACATTTGTTTTCTTAGTTCAAAAACTCTTACTAGGGTTTTGTGTGCATTAAAATTTGAAGGGATGCTAAATACTTTTTTTGCAACCTTTTTAAGTTTATCTAACTCAATTCCACTTACTCCACGTTTATCTTTACCTAGTCCAGGTTTGAATCTAGACCAAGCACCGTCAAACCATTTTAATTCTGATTTATAATTTTTTGATATTTCAAATTCTTTTTCGAGAAAGTTTTTAAAATCTATTTTATCTTGTTGTAATTTTTCGCTGGATGTAAGTCCCTCATCAGTCAACTTTTTTCCATAAAATGTAAGAGTAGATGGATGAGACTTAATCTTTCTATACATAATAGGTTGAGTGAAAGATGGTTCATCACCTTCGTTATGCCCAAATCTTCTGTAACAAACCATATCTATAACTACATCACGATTGAATTTTTGTCTGTACTCAGTTGCGATCTTAGCACAATGCACCACTGCTTCAGGATCATCGCCGTTAACATGAAAGATTGGAGCTTGTGCCGTCTTCGCAACATCAGAAGGATATGGGGAGGATCTAGCAAATCGAGGTGCAGTAGTAAAACCAATCTGATTGTTTACAATTATGTGAATAGTTCCGCCTATGTTGTGTCCTGGAAGTCCTGACATAGCAAAACATTCAGCCACTATGCCTTGACCGGCAAAAGCGGCATCACCATGCATTAAAACTGGAATTACTTTTTTTCTCTCTTTATCACGATGAAAAAATTGTTTGGCCCTAACCTGTCCTAAAACTACCGGATTAACAGCTTCTAAATGTGAAGGGTTATCAGTTAGACTAATATGAACAGAGTTCCCATCAAATTCTCTATTTGAAGAAGCTCCAAGATGATACTTTACATCTCCCTCAAAATATTTTGTTGCATTAACTGACTTTCCAAAAAACTCACTGAAAATTGCTCTAAATGGTTTTCCCATAACGTTAGCCAAAACATTTAATCTTCCTCTATGTGGCATTCCTATTTTAATCTCTTTAGCACCAAGGCCTCCACCTCGTTTTATAATTTGCTCTAATGCGGGAATTAGTGACTCTCCACCATCTAAACCAAATCTTTTTGTCCCAACGAATTTTATATGTAAATATTTTTCAAAACCTTCAGCTTGTACAATTTTATTTAAAATTGCTTTTTTCCCATTCTCTGTAAAAGAAATATCTTTTTCTGGTCCTTCAATCCTATTTCTTATCCATGCTTTTTCATCTGGGTCTCCCATATGCATAAATTCATAACCAATTGTTGAACAATAAGTTTTTTTTAAAATTTTTAAAATTTGATTTAAATCTGCGTATTGGAGTCCAAGAACTCCATCTAAGAAAATCTTTCTACCATAATCTTTTTTAGTAAATCCATAAGTTTCTGGTTTAAGCTCAGGATGTTCTTTTTTTTTTTGAATTGATAGAGGATCTAAATTAGCAATTAGATGACCTCTTATTCTGAATGCTCTAATTAACATTATTGCTCTAACTGAATCTTTTGAAGCCTCTTTAATTGAACTCTGATTTAAATTGAGATTACGATCATCGTCAATTGTTTCGGAAAGTATTTTTTTTTCGGTAATTTTAATTTTTTTATCTGGAGACCAACTAGGACCGTTCAGATCATTTAAAACTAATTTTTCATCCTCACTCAAACCATCAAAAAATTTTTTCCATCCTTCTGGTAAAGATTGTGGGTCTGACAAATAATCAGAGTAAAATTGGTTTATAAACTCAGAATTAATACCTGACAAAAATGATGTTTTTTTATAAGTAATATTATTATCTGAAGAAGACATTAATTTATTTTAACACAAATTGAAAAAAATCAACTATTAAGTTTGTCAAACAATGTTTTGCCTATATCAGCTGGAGATTTGGATATGGTTATTCCTGCAGATTTCATTATCTCAATTTTATCCCCTGCACCTCCTTTGCCGCCAGAAATAATTGCTCCAGCGTGTCCCATGCGTCTTCCGGGAGGGGCAGTTAATCCAGCTATGAAACCAACCATAGGTTTTTTTGTTTTTTCTCTTTTAATAAATTCAGCTGCCTCTTCCTCTGCAGAGCCACCAATTTCTCCAATCATTGCTATTGATTCTGTTTCATTATCTTTTAAAAAAAGTTCAAGGCAATCAATAAAATTGGTCCCATTAATAGGATCACCACCAATTCCAATACAAGTTGATTGTCCTAAACCATTAGCGGATGTCTGAGCCACAGCTTCGTATGTTAATGTACCCGATCTAGAAACTATGCCAACTGAACCTTTTTTATGAATATTGCCAGGCATTATTCCAATTTTACATTCACCGGGAGTAATAATTCCAGGACAGTTTGGTCCTATAAGCCTAGTATTGCTTTTTCTTAAAACTTTTTTCACTTTAAGCATATCTAAAATAGGAATTCCTTCAGTAATGCAGACTATTAAATCTAGATTTGCCTCTACAGCTTCTATTATTGCATCTCCAGCAAATTTAGGTGGAACATATATCATTGTAGCATTAGCGGAGGTTTTATCCTTAGCTTCTTGAACAGAATTAAAGACAGGTAAATTTAGATGTTTTTGTCCACCTTTTTTTGGAGTAACTCCTCCTACCAACTTTGTTCCATAATTTAATGCCTGTTCTGAATGAAACGTTCCATGTTTTCCTGTAAAACCTTGACAAATAACTTTTGTCTCTTTGTTAACAAGTATCGACATTAACTAACCGCCTCAACAATTTTTTTTGCAGCATCATTTAAATCAGATGCAGACAAAATTTTTAAGTTTGATTTATTTAAAATTTCTTTTCCTTCTTTAAAGTTTGTTCCAGCTAATCTAACGACTAACGGCACTGAGAGATTTACTTGTTTTGCTGCATCAACTACTCCTTGGGCAAGAACATCGCATCGCATAATTCCTCCGAAAATGTTTATAAGAATTCCTTTTACATTTTTATCAGCCAAAATTAATTTGAAAGCTGCAGTTACCTTTTCTTTTGATGCGCCGCCACCAACATCTAAAAAATTTGCTGGTTCCTTTCCATATAATTTAATTATATCCATTGTTGCCATTGCTAAACCTGCTCCATTTACCATACAACCAATTGTCCCATTTAGTTTAATATATGCTAAGTCGTTTTTGCTAGCCTCTATTTCAGTGGGATCTTCTTCATTTAAATCTCTTAATTCTAAAATTTCTGGTCTTCTATAAATTGCATTATCATCGAAGTTCATTTTAGCGTCTAAACAAATGATTTCTTCATTTTTAGTTATAATTAAAGGATTGATTTCTATTAAGCTTGCATCTTTTTGTATGAGTATTTGGTATAGAGATTTAATTAATTTGCTCATATTTAAAATCTGATTTTTTTTTAGATTAAAAATTGAAATAATTTTATTTATTTCCTCATCGCTTGGACCATCTTTTTTATACTCTATTTTATTAGTTATTATTTTACTTGGTTTCTCAGAAGCAACCTTTTCAATATCCATCCCTCCCTCTGTACTACTTATAAAAGCAATTTTGGAAGTCCCTCTATCAATTAAACATGATAAGTAAAATTCTTGAGAGATTTCAGAGGCTTCTTCGATGTAAAGTCTCTTTACCTCTTTACCTTCAGATCCGGTTTGATGAGTTATCAGAGTTTTTCCCATCATATTATTTGCCTCTTGCTCTAACTTAGAAATATCATTGATTAATTTCACACCTCCAGCTTTTCCTCTACCACCAGCGTGAATTTGGGCTTTCAAAACATATTTTCCATTTTTTAAATTTGAAATTTTTTCTTTAATTTCATTTTTTGAGTAAATAACTATTCCATTAGAAACAGGGGCTCCAAATTCTTTAAGTATATCCTTAGCTTGATGTTCGTGAATATTCATTTTTCAGATGCTTATATATTAAAAATACCATTATTTCACTATTATATAATTTAGCTTGTTAGTATAAATTTTCTGATCTACATGATTTTTTTAATTCAAATTTAAAAGTAATTTCATTTAATTTTTTTTCATTAAAGCACTTGCGATTTATATATCTAAAGATTTCACTTGATTGAACAGGGTAAATTATAAAAATAGACTTAATATTTTTATCTTTAATAAAGTTTATCAAATAATCTTTATAATTTTTATAATATCTATTATTTTGAACTGGATAAGCTCCACCATTAGAAATATACCACCTGCTTGGTGAATTTAAGTTTTCCCCAAGAGCTGCTG
>MDTA01008448.1_pt1 | contig 11964 bp, 6 predicted proteins | sample 811151 | NCBI WGS metagenome assembly MDTA01 (sample SAMN05326648, study PRJNA326480) | marine metagenome | isolation source: seawater | place: Indian Ocean: South | collected 2010 | reverse complement strand
GGCAAAGCAAAATTATTTTCTTTGAAAATATCTCTTAAGATAAGTGTTACAGGATCAACTTTTTTTTCAAAAAGTGGCTTTAAGTAAATAGATGCCATCTATTTATTTAAAACCACTTTTTGAAAAGAAAGCTGATCCTGTAACGCTTATATTAAGAGATATTTTCAAAGAAAATAATTTTGCTTTGCCTTATCTTGGCGCATTAACACTAGGGTTAGGCGTTGCTCAATCATCAAATGTTCATGCTCAGGAGAGTCTTGAAGAAGTAGTTGTAACTGCAAGCAAAAGATCAGAGAATCTTCAAGATGTACCAATGAGCGTTCAAGCTATTGGTGCTGCTGAATTAGATCTAAAGAATGTTAAAGGTCTTGACGATATTGCTAATTTATCTCCAGCAGTAACGCTTGATGCAGGCGGACCTGGTAATTCTACTTTTTATATAAGGGGTGTCTCGGATGGTGGGTTTGGAAACCCTTCAGGAGCAGCTTCCACTACAGCGTTATATTTAGATGAGCAACCATTAACTACTATTGGTCAAACTCCTGACTTGCATGTTTTTGATGTTGAGCGAGTAGAAATATTGAGTGGACCGCAAGGAACCCTATACGGTTCAAGCTCTACATCCGGAAATATAAAAATTATTACAAAAAAACCTGATGTTAGCTCAATAGATTATGGCTTTGATGTTGAATATGGGTCTATTACAGATGGATCCAATGATGAATCGCTAGAAGCATTCATAAATATGCCTCTTGGGGCTAATACTGCTGTAAGAGTAAGTGCCTATGACCTTCAAGACGGCGGCTGGATAGATAATGAACTTACATCTAAAACTTTTACAAATAGCGGCTTTACAATTGATAACAGTGCACATGCAAAAGATGATTACAATGAATTAAATAAAAGCGGATATCGTATTAGATTAGCATCTGAAATAATGGGGCAAAATCTTGATCTATCCATGCTTGATCAAAGTTCTGAATTTGGTGGATCTTGGGAGACTGATGAAGCAGTTGGTCCGAGATCAAATTCTCGATTTAATGAAGAGTATTTCGATGACGATTTTAGTCAAATTTCACTATCATTAAGCGGCGATTTAAATGATAACGTTGAATATATTTTTACCGCCTCTTCTTTTGATAGAGATGTTGAATATACTTATGATTACTCAGAATATGTAGAATATTATAATTATGATGGTCCTACCTATACCTGTGATTATTATGACTACTACTATTATTACAATATTTCAGGCTGCCAAGATCCAAGGATGTCATACACGCAAATTGATAATCATGAAAGAGATTCCTATGAGGTAAGAATACAATCTAAGGGCGATTCTGGCTTTCAATGGATACTTGGAGCATTTAGTGAATCTTCTAAACGAGATTATGAAATTGCCTACCTATGGCCTGGATCAAATCCAGGTAACTTGTCATGGAATGTTCCAAATGGTCAGTGGTGGAATCTTGATAACACAAGAGAGGAAGATGTAGAGGCTTTCTTTGGAGAAGGTAGTTTTAATGTAAATGATAAAACTAAATTAACTTTAGGTTTTAGGTCATATGATCAAGACACAATGGTTGATGCTAAAGATGGCTATTTTGGTGTATTTGATGGAGTAGAAAAGGTATTCAATTCCAATGATTCAGGTGTTGTTCCTAAAGTTAATATTGCGCATAACATAAATGACGACGTGATGGTCTACGGAACATATTCAGAGGGCTTTAGAGCTAGCGGTATCAACAGAGTTCGACCTGCCCAAACTGCATTTATTCCCGAAACATATGATTCTGATTATTTGGAAAGTCTCGAGTTTGGCTTTAAGTCAACTTTGGCTGATGGGAAACTGATTCTAAATGGAGCATATTTCATGATGGATTGGAGTGATTTTCAGTCAACTACATACAATTTAGCTTATTCCACAGTAGCTTTTGTTGATAATGTAGGTAATGCAGAAATTAATGGTCTTGAGCTTGATGCAACTTATAAACCAAATGACACATTAACATTGTCAGGGTATATGGTATCCAATGATCCATCTCTATCAGAGGATTATTATGATGTATCGGGGGTACTCCAAGCTAATTCAGGCAACAGACTTGCCTATGTTCCTGAATTATCTTATGTTCTTGGGCTGGATAAAGTTTTAAGTATCTTTGGAATGCCTGGGTATGTTTCTGTTGATTATTCATATACAGGCGACAGATATACCAGTCAGGCCAATGATCTTAAGCTTCCCTCCTATGCAATTGCGAATATGAGGGTTGGGGTAGAATCCGGCAATAGGTCTATGGAAGTTTTTATCAGTAATTTAACTGATGAAAATGGGTATCAATCTAGATATGATGACTTTGGCGATATTAGAAGGACCCAAAATAGGCCAAAAGTCATCGGATTAAGATTCAAGTATAGATATTAGAGATACATGCTCTTCGGCCTGTAAAAGTTTTTGTAATATCAACCTTTCTTATAATTTTTTAATTGTGTGATGTTTTTTATTACAGAAATAATCAGCAATAGATAAACAATCAATAATGGAACAGAAAAAATAACCATTATCCATTTAAACGAATCAACCCCACCTAAAAACATTAATAGCGTTGGTTGGATTACGAGCAAAATTGCAAAAATTAGCCTTAAATTGCCTGAACTTTCAATATTTGAACTTTTCATAGATGCTGAAGCAAGAATGTATGAAGTTGAATCATAAGTTGTGCATAAAAAGATAATACATATCACGCCAAAGCCAATTAAAAGATATTTGCTATAACTAAGGGTTGATAATGTTTGGATTATTATTTGCTCACGAGATAGTAATCCCTCTTTTAAAAAAGAGGGGGAGTTTAAAACCTCTGCTTCAAATAAATATATAGATAAATTTGACAATATAGACATGCTAATCATGCAACCAATACTTCCAATAAATATAACCCCCAAGATAATAGTTCTTAATGATTTCTGATTAGATATATTTACTATAAAAGCACCAACCATTGGCGCTAATGCCATCCACCAAGCCCAATAAAAAACAGTCCAATCTTTACTAATATCTGTGCCTGTAGTAAAACTCAATTCGGGATATTTTTTAAACAAGAAAACGTAACTCTCTAAAGATTTAGAAAAAATATATTGAGTTGGCCCTAGAATAAAGACTATTAGCAAAAATAATAAAACTATAATGATATTAAAATTACTCAGTCTTTTAATACCTTTTTGGACTCCAAGATAGGCGCTGGTTGCAAATATTGAGAGACAAACAGTTATTGTAAAGATATCTAGATTAAATGTTCGCTCAACATTAAATACACTTGATAAGATCGAAGAAATCAATGGGAAGGACAAGCCTAGACCAACCCCAGCACCGCAGAGAATTGCCCCAATAAACAAAGTATCAAATATGACCTCTAAGAACCTATTTTCTAAGTTGAAAATTCCAGAAAATGTTAATTTAGATTTTTGATTTATTGTAATTGCTAATCCAAATGCAATCGCAGGCAGGCAATAAATAGCCCATGCTGTAAATGACCAATGAAAAATTGGATAAGCTCTTGAGTAAATTAATGCAGTGTCAAAATCTAAGTTTGTTGTTTGCAATATATTAAAATAATCTATCCATTCAATAGTTGCCCAATATAAAAGAGCAGCACCAATGCCTGCTGCAAAAAGCATTGAACTCCATGAAAAAAATGAATAGATCTCCCTGTTTTGTAAAGAAATCTTAATATCACCATATTTTGATAGAGAGATAATTATTAAAAAAATTAATACAGAAAAACTTCCGTACATGTATAAGGGCTCAAAAAAAGTTGCTAACAAGTCATATGTTTTAAATAGGAATCTTGCACTTCCATCAGGATCCGACAATACATACATTGAGAGAACTAAAGATAGTACAATCGAAAGTGAGATAATAGTTTTATTCCATTCTGAACTTATTTTAATAAACATATGTCAGAGAATACCAACCTTAAGATCGCATTAGATAATGCCATTGATTTATTTAATAATAATAATTTAAATGAATGCATAGAACAACTTGAAGAAATACTAACCATCCATCCCAACAATCTAAAAGTCCTCAATATGCTTTTAGACATAAACATAAAATTAAATAGAGCTGCACGAGCTTTGAAAGTTATTAAAAAATTAATTCGACTGGAGCCAAACAAAAAAGAGCATCAAGAAAAATTAATAAAAGTGCATCAATTTCTTAATGATGACCAGGCATATCAATCTGCTTTAATAGAATTTCATAAAAATTTTCCATCGATTCAAACTGCACGCATAATTTCCAATATTCATATTGAAAATGACAGAGAGGAAGAATCTGATCAGGTGATTCAAAATTTCTTTGAATCAGATAAAACATACGGCGATTTATACAAAGGCATTAGACATGTCAAAGCAGGAAGATTAAAGCTTGCTGAAGAGACATATAAGAAAGTATTAAAGAAAGATAAGAACAATATTGATGCTCTTAGGTTATTGGGATTGCTTGCATTTAAAACAAAAGATTATGAAATAGCTGAGAAACTCTTTTTAAAAGTTCTTCAATTGGATCCATCTTTTTCATTGGCTTGGGACAACTTAGCAAAACTTTATAGAATTCAGAATAAACTTTTGAAATCCATACCAGCTTTTGAGAATCTAATTAAGTTAGATCCAAGAAACTTTGAGGCATTGGTATCTTTGGGAACCGTATACATAAAATTATCCAAGTATCATGAAGGTATTAAATTATATGAAGAATCACTAAAAATTAAGCCAGACAATCCTCGAGTCTATTTGAGTCTTGGCCATGCTTTAAAGACAATTGGGGAGCGAGAAAAAAGCGAAGCGGCATATCAAAACGCAATTAAACATTTTTCCTTATCTGGCGAAGCATATTGGAGCTTAGCAAACCTTAAGACTTATGAATTTTCTGATAAAGAAATTATCAATATGGAATCATCTCTCATCAAAAATATTCACCCAAATGAGCTTATTCAAATGCACTTTGCTTTGGGAAAAGCATACGAATCGAAGAGACAATTTGATAAATCATTTGAACATTACGCTGAGGGGAATTGGCAACGAAGAAAACAGATTAGTTATAACGCAGAAGATTATAAAATTTCCATAGATGAGCTGATAGATTTTTTTGATAAAAATAAGAATCTTTACAATTCAAAAGCTCAATCAAACTTTGATGATCCAATTTTTATTTTGGGATTACCCAGGTCAGGCTCAACAATGATCGAGCAGATTCTATCATCCCATTCTCTTATAGAAGGCACACAAGAACTGCCAAATATATTGGCAATTTCAAGAGATATAAAATTAATTGATCAAAAAAAAGGCTATCCACATAATTTACTAGGACTAGACCAATCTTCTTTTGATGACTTAGGAAACAAATATATTGATGAAACAAAATGGGCTAGATCATCAAAACCGTTCTTTATTGACAAAATGCCAAATAATTTTGTTCACATAGGCCTTATAAAATTAATTTTACCAAAGGCTAAAATCATAGATGCAAGAAGGAATCCAATGGATACTTGCTTTAGCTGCTTTAAGCAATATTTTGCTAAGGGCCAACACTTTACGTATGACCTTGATGACATTGCTAGATATTATAAAGATTATTTGCGGCTAATGGATTATTGGAAAAAGCTATTCCCCGAAGAAATTTTTACTATCAACTACGAGCAAGTTATTGATAATCCTAATGAAAGAATTCGAGATCTATTAGAGTTTTGTAATGTTAAGTTTGAAGATAACTGTATAAATTTTCATAAATCAAAGCGCCCAGTAAAAACTGCCAGTTCTGAGCAGGTAAGGCAACCTATGTATAAGAGCGGCCTAGATTATTGGAAAAATTACAGCAATAATCTTGATGCTTTATTAAAACATTTTCCGGAATATGATATTTGAGATGTTTAATTAAAAGCCTATATACTCTTTTATCAAATCAGAGTAATTTACTAGCTTCTTTTTTTAGTTTTTTTCTTGAGTTATAATCCGTTATGGAAAAGATCAAATTTAGAGCACTAACCTTCGATGATGTATTGCTTTTACCTCGCTATACCGACTTCATGCCCTCTGAGGCTGAATTAGAAACCAGGGTTTCTAAAAATATATCATTAAAAATTCCCCTTATATCTGCAGCGATGGATACCGTTACGGAGGCTGCCATGGCTATAGCGCTTGCAGAAAATGGAGGTATTGGAATTATTCATAAAAATAATACCATTGAAGAACAGACTTTCGAAGTCAAGACTGTTAAAAAATACGAAAGCGGTGTGGTAAGAGATCCAACAACCATCAAATCCACAAAAACTATTAATGAACTCATGCAACTTACAACTGAGTTAAGTATTTCTGGCATGCCTGTGGTTGATGATGGAAAGTTGATGGGTATTGTTACGAGAAGAGACTTTAGATATGCAGATAATCTAACTGAATTAGTCTCCTCCATTATGACTCCTCATGAAAAATTAATTACCGTTGAAGAAGGTTTTAATCAAGATGAAGTTAAAAAATTAATGTACAACAACAGAATAGAAAAAATTTTAGTGACTGACGAGCAAGGTGCCTTAACAGGTTTAGTTACCATGAAAGATATAGATAAATCTGCAGAACATCCACTTGCAACAAAAGATTCAAGAGGCTCACTTCAAGTTGGTGCAGCCCTTGGAACTGGAGCTGATACCCTGGAGAGGGCGATAGCATTATCTGAAGCTGGGGTAGATTTGTTTGTAATTGACAGCGCCCATGGCCATTCCCAAAATGTAATTGAAACAATAAAAATGATTAAAAAAGAGCTTCCAAATATTGATGTAATGGGTGGGAATGTTGCCACTCCCGACGGAGCTCAAGCATTAATTGATGCGGGGGTTGATTCAGTTAAAATCGGAATGGGTCCAGGATCAATATGTACAACAAGGATTATCGCTGGTATTGGTGTGCCTCAAATTACTGCTATTCTTTCTATTAAGGAAAAACTCTCATCCAATAATATCCCTTTGATTGCTGACGGTGGGGTGAGATTTTCAGGCGATATTTCAAAAGCTCTGGCTGCTGGAGCAGATGCTGTAATGCTTGGAGGAATATTTGCTGGAACAGAAGAGGCTCCCGGAGAATTAGAGCTTTATCAAGGCAGAAGTTTTAAAACATATAGGGGCATGGGCTCAATTGGTGCTATGTCTGAGAGAAATGATTTAAACAGATATTCCCAAGATGACGTTAGTAATGAAAAGATGGTTCCTGAAGGAGTTGAGGGAAGAGTGCCTTTTAAGGGCTGGGTGGTAAATGTAATTGATCAATTAATTGGCGGCATTAAACAAAGCATGGGATACGTTGGATGTAAGTCAATTGAAGAAATGCACAAAGAAACACAATTTGTAGAAATTACAAACGCAGGAATTACAGAAAGCCATGTTCATGATGTCATGATTACAAAAGAAGCACCTAATTATCAAAGAAGCTAGCAAAAATTTTTATAAAAATACAAATTTAGACAGAAATACTATTGTAAGAAACCAAGCGCCTAATGAAATTAACGAAATTTTTCCTGAAGCTATTTTCAACACAACGTAAGATATAAAACCTAATGCAATTCCATTCGCAATAGAGAAGGTTAATGGAATCATAACTATTATGACTAATGCTGGGAGAAGTTCAGAAGTATCTGTCCAATTTAGTTTTTCCATTCCACTTAACATCAAAATAGCAACGTATATGAGAGCGCCAGATGTTGCATGAGCTGGGATTATATTTGCTAAAGGAGAAAAGAAAATAGAGATCAAAAATAAGAATCCAACTGTTATAGCAGTCAATCCAGTTCTTCCTCCAGTTTCGACGCCCGCAGAGCTCTCAACATAGCTCGTAACTGGAGCGCATCCCATAAATGCCCCCACAACACTAGAAGAACTATCAGCCTTCAAAGCTTTATCGAGATTATTAATATTGCCAGATTCGTCAACTAATTTTGCTTGATTAGCTACTCCCAAAAGAGTTCCAGCGGTATCAAACAAATTTACAAACAGAAAAGACATTATCACGCTGATCATAGCTAAATCTAAAGCCCCTAAAATATCTAATTTCATAAATACTGGTAAAAAAGCTGGGGGATAAGATACTAGCCCTTGAAATTGAATGATACCAATTAAAATTGACGAAACTGTTACCATCATTACCCCAATTAGTATTGCTCCTGGAACTTTTCTAACAGCAAGTATTGCTATCAAAAGGAAGCCTAGCATTGCAAGCAAAGTCTCAACCCTAAGCAAATCTCCCATGCTGATTAGAGTTGCCTCATTTGGTACTATAATGCCTCCATTTTTTAAACCGATGAGCCCAATAAAAAGACCTACACCTGATCCCATGGCAATTCTTAAATTCATGGGAATACTTTCCAGCATCAATTGCCTAATTGGAGTTATGCTCATTATCCAAAATAAAATTCCAGCTATAAATACTGCACCTAGAGCTATTTCCCATGTATAGCCCATCTCACCAACAACTGTGTAAGTAAAAAAAGCATTCAGCCCCATTCCAGGCGCTAATCCAACTGGCCAATTTGCATAAAGACCCATAAAGATGCATGCAATCGCTGCAGCTATGCAAGTTCCAACAAAACTTGCTCCTTGATCCATTCCTGCGGATGACATCATTTGTGGATTAACAAAAATGATATATGCCATTGTTATAAATGTAGTGAAGCCAGCAACAAGTTCTGTTTTAATTGATGTATTGTTTTCTTCTAATTTGAAAATTTTTTCTAGCATTAAATTCAAAATTTTTATTTAAAATTTAAGTTTACAACTTATACTATTACATTGTTATAAGTTCTTTGATAACTTAAAGCAAAGTTAAATTGATATACAAACTTAATGCTTCTATAAGTTATAAAATTTTGAAAAATTGATTTCATACTTTTGGCATTAATATTGCATCAATATTAAATATAGGGATATTAAAATCATCCCTATTAAACTTAAAAATCTTGGGGAACCAAATGAACTACAACATATTCTATAAACAAATTTTACTAATTGTTTCTTTTCTCTTTTTCATGACCTACTCATTTGCTCAAGAAAATACCATTGAAGAAGTTTTTGTTACTGCAGAAAAAAGATCGGAAAGCGTTCAAGATATTTCTCAGGCTGTAACTGCTATAAGCAGCGAAGATATTGAATCTAAAAATATCAATTCATTTGTTGATTTAAGCGCAATTGTTCCAGGTGTAACCGTTGCTAAGAATGAAGGCTACAAGACAGTTATTTCCATTCGAGGCGTCGGCAATGAAACCAATCAAAATGCAATTGCGGCTCCTTCAGTCGCATTTCACATGGATGGAATCTTTATTGCATCTCCATTTTCACTTCAAACCGATTTCATTGATGTCGATAGAATAGAGGTACTGCGAGGACCTCAGGGAACTCTTTTTGGTCAAAATTCAACAGGTGGAGTAATTAATGTTATAAGTAAAAAACCTTCTATGGAAGGATATTTTGGAAAATCAGATATTACTTTCGGGAACTTCGGTCTCACAAAATTTCGATCATCAAATAATTTTGTGCTCACCGATTCTACTGCAGCTAGGCTTTCAATCTCATCAACAGAAAGAGATGGATTTAGCGATAATCTAATTACTGGGCAAGACTTGGATGATGACAGTAATTTAAGTTTACGTGCAGATTTTTTGATGGATCTTGGTAATGATTCATCTCTACGGATTTTCGGTCAATTCTTTGAGGTAGATCGGAATGGTTCTGCAATGAAGGGAATTGATGATCCAACTCCAGATGCTAGAGATTTAAGACAAGACAGCATATCAAATCATGAATTAACTTCTTCAGTCTTTGCTGCAATTTATGAGTCTGATCTTGGCTATGCCAATTTGAAAATAATGGCTAGTATCCAAGAAGACGATATTTCTGTAACAAGAGACAATGATCGTCATAATTACGGAGATCTAGTTATTGCAATTCCAGGGCTTCCATTAGGCTCAACATATCAAAGAGCAGAATTTCGTCCTGAAACTTCCCTGGTTGATACTACAACTTTTGAAATTAACCTAGTCTCTAATGAACCTGCTATGAATGGAAAATTAGATTGGACACTTGGTGCTTTTTATATGGAGCATGAAATAGAAAACCACATTCGAGGATACAGAGATAATGATTTAGATGGAGATCTTCAATACGTATGTGGTGAATCTTTCGCAAGAGATGATTATTGTTTCACAGTTGGAGGCCCGGCCCCATGGTTTTTATTTGAATTTGATTTTGTGAGCGATGCTTACCCAACAAGAGAATCTTTCTCAGTTTATGGAGAAACCTCCTATTCAGTCTCCGATCAAATGCGTCTTATCAGTGGACTTCGTTATATTGAAGATGAGGTTAGCAGCTGTGTTAAAAATTTCTTTACCAGCGTCTGTGATAATCTTGAGGGTAGTTCAGAAGAAACAACCGGTAAGTTTGCTTTAGAGTATGATGTTGATGACGACACCATGATCTACGCTTCATTTACTGCAGGATCCAAACCAGGTGGAACTAATTTAACCTATGGATTTACTACTCAGGCAGAGCTTGATGCAAACTTCTTATTTACCTCACCATTAGTTGACCCCTTGGTTTTTAGGACTTTTGAGGCTGAAGCTGTAGATTCAATGGAATTTGGTTTAAAAACTGATCTATATGATGGAAGAGCGAGAGCTAATATTGCAATTTTTTCATACGATTATGAAAATCTTCAATTCCAAGCAACTGATCCCGATCCATACAGAGGCGGAGTTGCAAACATTCCTGAATCAGAAATGTCCGGGGTTGAGCTGGAGTTTACCGCGTTAATATCTGATGCTTTAACCTTGGACATGAATTTAGGTTTTCTTGATTCTGAGGTGACTTCAGATTATGAGGCTTTGGACAATGTCACTGCATACCAGTATTTCTGGGGTGAAGAGGACCTCAGATATGGTTTGAGGGAGAGCATTAAAGGAAATGAACTTGCTAAAGCTCCAGAATTTACAGGCGATATATCTTTAACTTATGAAACTATGATGTCGTCGGGAACCCAATTTACCGGAATTATGCAATACATTAAAAGAGGAGAATTTCAACAACGTGTTAACAATAATCCTATTGTCGATGCTATTGATGCATATGATATTTTGAATTTAACTGCTAGTTTTGATTTTGTTGGCGACAAGTGGGGATTAGATTTGATGATACTTAATGCAACTGATGAAGATGGAGTAAATTCAAGCATGACAGATGTGTTTGGTGTTGCTGCAACAGGCCTAGAGTTAATTCCACCTAGACAGTTTATGGCTCGCTTGAGCATGAATTATTAATTAATTCATAAACTAGACAACTCTTTTAGATGGCCAAATCTTTATTTGATACAATTCAATATGGACAAGCTATTTATACAAGCAGATGAGTTACTAAGAGACTCTTTCAAGCTTGCCTGGCAAGTTTATCAAAGTGGTTACCGCCCAAATTATATTATTGGTGTTTGGAGAGGCGGAGCCCCAATTGGTATAGCTGTTCAGGAGTTTTTATATGTCCTTGGCATATCTTCAGATCATATTGCAATTCGCACTTCTCATTACAAAGGAATAGATGAGAGAGATAGTCAGGTTCAAGTTTATGGCCTTAACTATATTATTAAGCAAGTTGAATCAGAAGATTCACTCTTAATAGTAGATGATGTTCATGATACGGGCATATCCATTCAAAAAATAATTTTAGATCTTCAAACTGCTTGTAAAAAAAATACACCTGAAATTAAAGTAGCTACCCCATACTTCAAACCAAAGAAAAATAAAACAGATAGAAAACCTGACTTTTACATTCATGAAACTGAGCAATGGCTTGTCTTTCCGCATGAGCTTGAGGGTTTATCCATGGATGAAATTATTGAGTTTAAGCCTGAGCTTTCAGACCTTGTTGAAAAAATTAAACCTTTTAT
>MDTA01049395.1_pt1 | contig 11968 bp, 7 predicted proteins | sample 811151 | NCBI WGS metagenome assembly MDTA01 (sample SAMN05326648, study PRJNA326480) | marine metagenome | isolation source: seawater | place: Indian Ocean: South | collected 2010 | reverse complement strand
TTTTTTAGGTACAGTAGCTCTCATTTTCTTTCTTCATTTAAATTTTCTCGATCTGACCATACCCTTTTCGATTTTAGATCGACTTCTGCAATTAACAAGATTATATTGGAATACGCTCAACTTTCACCACTTGAGCCTATAATAATTGCTATACCTGAATTATTCTGCAACTCAGTTATTTTATCTCTGTCTTGTGACAATGTCACATTCATTTCTTATGAATGCGATGAATTTCTAATTCCTGTTTCGGATTCTGTCTTAGATATTCTCAATAATAACAAGCTTTCGTTCTATTTTCACGTCCATTATTTTGGTATCTATAGAAGGATTCCTAGTGCATTGTTGAAAGTACTTCGAAAACAAGGTGTTCTCATTATTGAGGATTGCGTTCACTCTTTTTCTTATCCTTCGAACAAGCCCCCCTTCGGTGACCTTTTAATCTTTAGTTTGTACAAGCATTTTTCACTTCCATATGGCGCTTTAGTTATTCTCAGGAAATCAATTAATAAGTATATTTCTAATATTGATTCTCTTGCTTCATCTTTTTATTCTATTTCATTCGCTGATCACTTAAATAATTTCAGCCTATGGTTTAAATGGTTCTTAAAAGTTTTTATTCTTCATCCACTTCGTATATTTAACACACCTGCTTCACTCCCTTTATATGAACATTCTCAACCATATAAACTCTCTTCAGCATCTCCCGATCGGCTAATTACTACATTAGCTTATACTCAACTTAATTCTTCGAAAAATACTACAGTCCATAAGTTTAATTATGACCTATATGTATTCTATCTCTCCTTACTACTTCCTGGTGTCTTGTTCGAGCAATATACATATTCTCACTTGATTCCTTTTAAACTTTTGGATTCTCTGGATAAGCATCACGTCCTTAACCGTTTATATCGTTATGGTTTTCCCGTTACAACTTGGCCTGACGTTTCTTCTGACTTTAAGCATCGTAACTATTCATCTTCAGTATCACAATCTATTTCTAATCAACTCTATCTTTCAAATCCTTTCTCCACAAAAATTGCTGCTTCTAAATCTCTCTATCGTAAATTGCTTCTTCCTCTCGTTAAACGCTGTACTCTTAAGGTTATTTCTCCTTCTGAATACCTCCAGTTTTTAGACGAATCTTCTCAGGCCAGCTACTTACAATCTGTCTCTTATAGCTTCTCCAAATCTCAAATATCTAATTGTGATCCAATTTATATTTCTGTTGTATTAGATGGAATCTATACCATCTCTGTTGCTTGCATTAATGTTAAAAGATTGAAGTCACTTCTATCTGTTGGCCTCTGTAATCTTGGGCCTGTCGACTTACCTCTGTCCTTCTTGTCCTCCGATCATATCAAATTTATATCACTTCTTGTCCTTAAGCGGGAGAAGTCGAAACTTCGTCTTCCCTTCATTATTTACAAGCCATTTATCAAATTTTCGGACTTTAATACCTCTTTACTCAAAAGATCAGGATTTGTCAAATTGCCATTTTCAGAATCTTACACTACAGGTTTTTTAGACTTGACCTGTTCTACCGCGGATCTTCGAAGTTCTCTTGCTTCTAAATGGAGAAATGTTTTAAACAAAACCGAAAAACTAGGCTTAAATGTACATACTCTTGATATTAATCATGAATCCATTGATTTTATTATTAAGGAGTACCGTCGTCATCAGCTGGAGAGAGGCTACACAGGTATCCCAGGTGATTTACTTCTCTCTCTGTTGAATCGTCATTCATCAAGCTTTCACTTCACTCTTTTAAAAGCCTATGATACTGCTCCTTCTTCCTCTTATCTAGGTTTCTTGCTTACTCTCTCGTTTAACAATACTACGACTTATCTTATAGGTGTAACTAATGCGAAGGGTCGCAAGTTGCAGGCTAATACTCTCTTACTTTGGAATGCACTAACACACGCACAAGCCTCTGGCTCGACCATATTTGATTTAGGCGGCCTTGGCACTGGTCCTACTTCCTCCATATCCAATTTTAAGCTAGGTACTAATCCTGAGTTAGTTTCTCTTCTTGGCGACTGGATTTTTTAGTACATCTCTCTCATGATTCCTCATTCCTTTCTTCGTTATTTCTTTTATCCATTTTTTCTTAAAAATAATATCCTCTTCAAAGTCAAACCCTCAGGCTCTCTCCGGGTTCTCCTTTTTCATGATTTTGACGATCGTCATATTCCCCTCTTCTATTCCCAATTGTATTGGTTGTCCTCTTTTTGGTCATTCATTTCTCCACAAATGTTTGAAGGAATGATGGATGGGCGAATTCCTATCGAAGGTCGTAATCTATTAGTTACCTTTGATGACGGCTTTAAATCTAACTTAAAGATCTCTAAAGAAGTGTTAGAGCCATTGAATATCACGGCAATCTTCTTTGTTTGTTCCAATTTTATTACACAACCTACTTATGAGTCCTCTAAGTTGTTTTTAAAAAATCATATTCAGCCTTGTGATGGTTTTCAATGTATTCCTGATCATTGGACTAACCTCTCTCCTGATGACATTGAATATCTTATACGTCAAGGACATACTATCGGTGCCCATACCGCCAATCATAAACGTCTTACAGAGCTTTCTCCTTCCGAGGCCTACTATGAGATGAGTATCGCTCGCCAAACCCTTAACTCTCTATTTAGTTTAGATGTAACACATTTTGCATTTCCTTTTGGTGATTCCTCGAGTTACTCACCCGAAGTTGCTGAAATGGCCCAAAAATTATTTCCCTATATCCATACTGGCTTCCGTGGAAATAACGCAATCGCACCCAACCCCAGTCTTATCTTACGTGATTCAGCTTCATATCAGTATCCTTCATTGAAATATGGTCTGTTCCCAAATCATCATCTCGCTGCTTTTTTAGAAGGTTCTGTTGACTTGATATATCGCCGTTCTATTTCTGCTTATTCATCTTAGAATTATAGAATACAGCAATTCTTTCTTTTATTTTCTAATGAATGTCGTTTATGCTACTGGTATTTGGGAGGGTGGTGGACTTTCCTATTTAAGAACGCTTTCAAATTTTTATTTTACTAATGGAGCTATTTATATTCTAGATGAGCGAATTAAGACTCAATTTCGACCTCCTGCTGAATCTCGTTGCTTATACTTTTCCTCCGGGCTTATCGGCAGGCTTCAAATTCTTTTGTATCGTCATTTTCTTATTTTTCCACGCTTTCTTTTCTGTTCTTCCGGTTCATATGCTGAGTATTTTCTTAACGGTATTCCAAGCCTGTCTCGTTTGCCTTTTATCTCTTCTTCGATATTCATTCTTTGCCAAAATAAGTTATTATTCGATCGAAAGGTTATAAATGAATTTAGTTTTCGTTATCGTCTTAAGCTAATCCTTTTGCGCCTTTATTTTGTCCTAGCCACTCGGGATATTGACACTATTCTTGTACAAACCTTATCTATGCAAAAATGTATTTCGCTATCACTTCTTTCGACGCCAACTTTCTTGCGTTTGCCCAGATTTGAGGAGTCTTCTCCACTCGAATTGAATAGTAAATCTTGTCGTGTTTATAGTTCCCCAACGTCTGCTCCCCTTAAGTTATTTTATCCTGCTTCTTTTCTTCCGCACAAGAATCATTCGCGTGCATTTCAGGCATTAAATCAAGTTTATGATAAGCTTGGTCCATTACTTATACTCTATTGTACGATTAGTAGCCAGGAATTATCTTCTATTTATTCCCGTCCAGGCATCGTAGTTCCCCTTGGACGACTCTCTCGACCTGAGGTCTTTGATTACTACCAAATATGTGACTATTTATTTTTCCCTTCATTATGTGAATCTCTCGGCCTTCCACTTCTTGAGTCTGCATCGTTTAATTTGCCAGTTGTAGCCTCAGATTTAGACTATGTCTATGAAAGTTGTACTCCAGTTCGTACCTTTAATCCCTACTCAGTACTTGCCATAACCACTTCTCTTCTTTCACTCTTGTGATCTCACTCCCTATGAATCGCTTTTGCTTTGCCCTTTCAAAGTTGTCTGTCTACCTAAATCTCTGGGGCTTTCGTCAAACTTTATATAAGACTTTAGGACGTTCTAGTCTAGTTGTCCCTCTTAGTATTCCTTCCTTTCGTAAAAGTATCTTGGTTATTGGATGTGGTCAATTTGCCTTTAGTACTTTGGCTCCAAGGCTGTTGACACTGGGTATATTCTCTCCAATCGCCTATGCATACGATCCAAATAAGCTCTCTCTTCGTAAGTTTTGTGTTGCATATTCGGCAAAGCCTGTTGACTTGTCGAATTTAAATCACTTTGATGCCTCTGGTATTGATCTTGTTTATATCTGCTCTGATCATTTTAGTCATTATGCTTATGCTAAGCATTTCCTTCTCTCAGGAATTGATGTCTATTGCGAAAAGCCGCTCACAACCTCACTATCTCAATTGCATGATTTGGCTTCTGTTCTTTCATCCTCTTCTGCTCGATTCTTCGCTGGATATAATCGTCCCCACTCATCTTTTGTTCGAACACTTCGTGATTCTTTCATCTCATCCAATTCGAAGCAGCTTTTTCTTAATTTTCATGTCTCTGGGCATTTTTTAACTAGTGACCATTGGTACCGTTCCTCATCTCAAGGTTCTCGTATTTATGGAAACTTAGGCCATTGGATTGATCTTTTTGTACACACCTGTTTTTGGTTGCCTGAGTTGCCAGCAGTATTCGACATAAGTATCTTTTACTTAGACACTCTTCATTCTGACGAAAATATCCTTGTTCATATATCTGATGGTAAATCAATCTTTGCATCAATTTCATTTTCTTGCCTAACTGAGCCTATTACTGGTGTCAACGAGTCTCTTATTTTTTCCTCAGATAAATTTACTGCAAGGATTCGTAACTTCGAGGTCATGGAATTAGATTTATCTACTTCTTTGCGTGTCTTCTCTCATAGGCATAAGTCAGCTGGTCATGTTGAGGCTATACGTCAGCCATTTTCCCCTCACTACCGTTCTGATGTAGAGCCTTTGATCTCAGAGATCCTCTTGTCAAGGATTAAATCAGTTGTTTCGTCTCGGGGTTCATCCTGCTCTTTCGATCTTAAAGGTGAGCTTTCCGATCTTTTTTCTTCTTCCGCTCTGGATTCCAGTCTTTCCTGAACCCTTTTTCCAAGTAAATAGAATTCAGCTTTATTTCGTCGATTATATGTTATAGTTGCTATAATTAACCCTACTATGTCCCTTCCTATAGGTTTTGTTTAGCCGCCTCTGATTTATTTCAATCATTTTTCACTCGCTTTTCCTTGCCTTTTTCTTTGGAGTGTTTTTAAAATGTTTTTGTACTAGATATTCGCTTTCCGTTCCCCCTTTTTTATACGTAGGTATTTCCGTTTGTCATTTTGAAGCAACTTCTCCAATCACTCTCTTCTGGCTCTATTACGGTGTCTGATCTGCCTGCTCCGGCTGTAAAGCATGGGATGTTGCTTGTCCGCACCTCCTGCTCCCTGGTATCTGCTGGTACAGAGAGAATGTTAGTTGATTTTGGTAAGGCCAACTTCATTGATAAAGCTCGTCAACAGCCAGAAAAAGTGCGTGAAGTTCTTGACAAAGTTAGCACTGATGGCCTCCTCTCGACTTATGAAGCGGTTAAAACTAAGTTGGACTCCCCGCTGCCTTTGGGTTATTGCAATGTAGGCACGGTAATAGCCCTCGGAGAAGGAGTTTCTGATTTTAGGTTAGGTGATCGTGTTGTCTCTAATGGCCCCCATGCTGAGCTAGTTGCAGTTCCCCATCGTCTCTGTGCACGTATTCCTGCCGGTGTCCCCGACGAAGCAGCTTCCTTCACGATTCTTGCCTCTATTGGTCTGCAGGGTATCCGTCTCGCTCAACCCACTCTTGGTGAATGCTTTGTAGTAAGTGGCCTTGGGTTGATTGGCTTGCTTGCCGCTCAACTCCTTGTTTCCCATGGGTGTCGCGTGCTTGGGTTGGATCCTGATCCTTCTAAATGTTCCCTAGCAGAGGACCTTGGGCTTACCGTCCTGAATCTTTCTTCGGGTGTAGACCCAGTTGCATGGTGTTTGGATCATACTGCCGGTATCGGTGCTGACGGGGTATTAATAACTGCTGCCACCTCTTCAAGCGACCCTGTAGACATAGCGGCTCAGGTTTGTCGTCAGCGTGGTCGCATTGTGCTTGTTGGCGTCACAGGTCTGGAACTGCGTCGCGACCTCTTCTACAAAAAGGAAATTACTTTTCAGGTCAGTTGTTCTTACGGCCCTGGACGTTACGACCCCGATTATGAGCAGAAGGGTAATGATTACCCCATAGGCTTTGTTCGCTGGACTGAGCAGCGCAATTTTCAGGCCGTTCTCCATGCTCTGGACATTGGCGCGCTACGTACTGAGCCCCTTACATCCCATCGCTTCCAGATTGAGGAAGCCGCTGCTGCCTACGACCTTCTCAGCAGTTCGGAATCTTCCCTCGGTATTTTACTTCAATACGCCAGTACTGCTGATCCTCAACAGCGAACCATTTCTCTGTCCGCAGATTCCGTTGTTGGTTCTAGTTCTCTTCACTCCGCTCAACCACTGCTGGGGGTGATTGGCGCGGGAAATTACGCCAGCCGGATACTTATCCCAGCCTTCGCGAAGGCTGGCGCCCGCTTCCATACTCTCGTCGCGTCTGGCGGTATTGGCCCGGCGCACGTAGGACGTAAGTACGGCTTTCGCCATGCCAGTACCGACTTTTCTCCTCTCCTAGCTGATCCCAGCTGCAACACCGTGGTGATCGCCACCCGGCATGATAGTCATGCGTTACTTGTCCAGCAGGCTCTGGCTGCCGGTAAACACGTCTTCGTAGAGAAACCACTTTGCCTCACGTCCGAGGAGCTCGTCGCCATCGAGGAGGCTCTTACTGGCGAGCAGCTGTTAATGGTTGGCTTTAACCGTCGTTTTGCGCCTCTGCTTATCGATTTAAAGCAGCAGCTTCGGCACCTAAATGGGCCCATGGCGTTCGTTTACACCTGTAATGCCGGTGCGATTCCTTCCGACCACTGGATCCAAGACCCGGCTCTTGGTGGTGGTCGCCTAATCGGTGAGGCTTGCCACTTTGTGGACCTTCTCAGCCATCTGGCTGCCAGCCCTATTGATAGTTTGCATCTCCACAGCATTGCTGATGGCAAGCTCTGTCCAGATACGTTTTCTATTCAGTTGTGCTTCGCCGATGGCTCGATCGGTACTGTTCACTACTTCGCTAATGGCAGTAAGGCCTTTCCTAAGGAACGATTAGAGGTGTTCGCTGATGGAACGGTGCTGCGCCTCGACAATTACCGCAAACTCCAGGCCTGGGGCCTCCCTCGTTTCAGCACACGCCGCCTTCTTTCTCAAGACAAGGGCCAGCACGCCTGCTGTGCAGCTTTCTTGCAGGCTGTTGAAGCTGGCGGCCCTTCACCTATCCCTGCATCAGAGCTGTTTGAAGTTCAGCGCTGGCTTCTGAATGCTGTGAACAAATGAGTACCTGCTGCGTTGTTGGACTCGGCTATATAGGCCTTCCCACTGCTGTTGTTCTCGCTCGCGCAGGCCATCGGGTCCTTGGTGTTGATGTGAATGCCCACGTGGTTGCCACCGTGAATGAGGGCCGCATCCATATCGTTGAGCCCGACCTTGATCAGGCTGTGGCGGCGGCTGTGGCCTCCGGTTCTCTCTCGGCTCAGCTCACACCGTCACCGGCTGACGTGTTCCTTATTGCTGTGCCCACTCCCTTTCGCAGCGGGCCAGACGGCATCCCCCTCCCTAACATTGATTATGTGCTGGCCGCAGCCCGCGCAATCGCTCCTGCGCTGCGCCCAGACAATTTGGTGCTGCTGGAATCCACCTCGCCGGTGGGCACCACTGAGCAGGTGGCCCAGGTGATCGCTGACGCGAGCGGGCTGAGCAGCGAGCAGCTTCACATTGCCTACTGCCCTGAGCGGGTTCTTCCTGGCCGCATCCTCCAGGAGCTGATCAGCAACGATCGCGTGATCGGTGGCCTCACCCCTGCCGCTGCTGCCGCCGGCAAAGCCTTCTATGCCAGCTTTTGCCAGGGCGAGTTGCTCGCCACCACGGCCCGCACCGCTGAATTGGTGAAGCTCACCGAGAACAGCTTTCGCGATGTGAACATCGCCTTCGCCAATGAACTCTCGCTGGTGTGTGATCACCTCGACATCAATGTGCGTGAGCTGATTCGTCTGGCCAACCACCACCCCCGAGTGAACGTGCTCCAGCCCGGCTGCGGCGTGGGCGGCCACTGCATCGCCGTGGATCCCTGGTTCATCGCAGCCGCTGCTCCTCACTGCACCCCCTTGATTCAGTCAGCTCGTCGTGTGAACGACGGAAAGAGCCGCTGGGTGATCGAACAGGTGAAGGCCCGCGCCTCTGCTCTGGAAGATCAGCTCGGCTGCCCCGCTCGCATCGGCTGCCTCGGCCTATCTTTCAAGCCGGATGTGGATGATCTGCGCGAATCCCCCGCCCTGCACATCACCACTGAACTGCTGGTAGCCGGCCTTGACGTTCTCGCCTGCGAACCCAACCTCTGCGATCACCCCACCATCAAGCTCCATGCGCTCGATCAAGTGTTGGCTGAAGCTGATCTGCTTGTGTTCCTTGTGGCTCATAGCCCTTTCAAGGGCTTAGATCTCTCCTGCCGTGCCGTGTTTGACCTTTGCGGAGTCACTGAGCAGGGCTGAATCAGGGGAGTGCGTATGAATTTTGCAGTCGACGGACGGTTGATCCCAACTCTTGCTGACATCGGCCCACGCAGGCTCCAACGGCGTCTTCGCTACGACCTTCGCCAACGTTTGGATCGGCGGTTACCTCCTCGAATTGCCCTTGCTTGGGCTGGTGGTCGTTCGATCACTCCCCAATGGTTGTCAATCCTTCGGAGCTTGGAACTGCCGGGTCTGCGGTTACCTGTTTCGAAGCCGCCCCAAAAGGTCTCTTTTGACTTTCTGCAGCAGGAAAAGCAGTTGTCGTGGCCGATTTGTTGGAACGATCCTAACTGGCCTCGCCTCTGGCAGTTTCACCTCCATTACTTTGACTGGGCTCGGGACTGGATTGAGCTTGCTTTGATCAGTGGCCAATGGCCTGATCAGGCGGCTCTGCTTGAGCCCTTGATTGACCGCTGGATTCAGGCCAATTCACCTGGACGTGGCGATGGCTGGCACAGCTACACCCTCTCCTTGCGGTCACGCAATTGGATCTGGTTAATCCGCTCCTGCCCCCAACTCGCAACTCCATCACGGATTCAGTCGCTCTGGCAGCAATTGCTCTGGCTACAGGCTCATCCTGAGCACTGCCACGGCGGCAACCATTGGCTCGAAAACCTCACGGCTCTTGCCCTAGGAGGGCTTCAGTTCGCTGGAGCTGAAGCTCAGGCGATGCACAGCCGTGCCATGCGGCTTCTCCAGAAGGAACTCTCCTGCCAAGTTCTTGCTGATGGTGGCCACGAAGAGCGCAGCGCCAGCTACCACCTGCTGATGTTGGATCGCCTTGTTGAGCTTGCTTGCACACTCTCGTCAATCGATGGCAAACGCCCTCCTTGGCTGTTGAGCGCCATTGAGGCAATGACCACCTGGGCCAAGGTCGTTCGCCTGGAGGGTGGTGGTGCACCACGGTTTAACGACAGTGCTGAGGATGCGGCACCCCCTCTGGATCAAGTGATCGCTTTTGCCGACGGCTATCTGCAAAAGGGCGTTGCCAGCTCAGGTCTGCGTCGGCGCTTACTGGAGGGGACGGCCACAGAACCAAGCCCTTCAGCTCTGGCTTTGAATGCCACAGTTTCCTGTCCAGCTGTTGTGTCTGACTTACCAGCCACTGGCTGGACACTTCTGAGGCCTGGTCACGGTTGGGAGCTGGTCTTTAAGTGCGGCGTGCCCTGTCCGCCGCATCTCCCGCCCCATGTGCATTCCGATCAGTTGAGTGTCGAGCTTAGTTATCAAGGCAAGTGGTTGCTCAGCGAAGCCGGCACAAGTATTTACGGCGATGGTCCAGAAAGAGCCTTTGAGCGTTCTGGTGCTGCTCACAACGTGCTGCAGCTGGGTCTGTCTCTTCCTTCAGGAGAGATTGAGTGGATTGAACCTGTTGAGGTGTGGGGTGGTTTTCGAGCAGCCCGCAAAGCCCAACCCCGCCATCGCCAGAGCGGAGTCTTGAGTGACTCTTTGTGTTTTGCCGCTGGAAGCCACGATGGCTTTGATCGCTTTGGTGCGAGCCACGCACGTCGTGTGGAGCTGAGCAATGGCAATCCCCAAAAGGTCGTTCTCACTGTCGAAGATGCGGTTTTGACGGGGCGCTCCCTTCATTTCCGGCAGTGGTGGCATTTGGCTCCAGGTCTTTGCAAGACATGCTGCAATCAGCAGGTGTTTGAAGCTCCGACAGCGCAAGCGATCGAGTCCACCTGGCACACAACCTGGTTTTCGGAAGGCTTCGGGCAACGCACCCCACGCCAGAGCTTCTGCATCAGTGGCCGTCTGCCCCCAGGAACTCACCAACTTCGCTTCACCCTTCCTCTTTCTGCCGCGTCTTTGTAATCCTCACCGTTATGCCCCGCCTTTGGCTGATCAATCAGTTCGCCAATACCCCCGATTTGCCTGGGCATACCCGCCAATTTGAAGTGGCGGCAGGTTTGGTAAGTGATGGCTGGCAGGTTGAGGTGTTCGCCTCTGATTTCAACCTCACCCAACGCAAATACCGACATTTGCGCTTTCCGCGTCTTTGGAGCACTGAGCGTCCTGCCGGTATCCGCTGGACCTGGTTATGGGTGTCGTCTTACAACCGCAACAATTGGAAGCGCCAGCTCAACATGCTGAGCTTTTGCCTCCATCTCGCAGTAAGGCTTGGTCCTGTCGCAATTATTGGCCGGCTTGTTGGGCGCGCTCCTGATGTCATTCTGGCGAGCTCACCCCAGCTCCCAGCTGCTTTCACCTGCTTTTGGATCGCTCGCCTGGCGGGCATTCCCTTTGTGCTTGAAGTACGCGACCTCTGGCCTCAGGTGTTGATCGATCAAGGGGGGAAAAGTCCTCATAGTCCGATGGTGCGTTTACTCGGCTGGATGGAGCGCCAGATGTATCGCCATGCCTCCAGTGTTGTTGTATTAGCCAAAGGTGCAGAGCCTTTTGTACGTGAACGCGGTGCCTGTCAAACGGCTTGGCTTCCCAATGGCCCTGATCTTGAGTTTTTTACACCTCGGCCACTATTAGCCGACGGCTCTGTCTTCACTGTTTTGTATGCAGGAGCCCATGGTGATGCCAATGCCCTAGACAATGTGATCGCTGCAGCACGATTGCTTGAGCAGAGCCAGGTTCCGATTCGTCTTCGCTTTGTGGGTGACGGCCCTGAGAAGCAATCCTTGATGCGTCTTGCTGAAGATCTGAAATCGGTGTCGTTCGAAGCCCCCGTTCCCAAAGCTCAGATTCCAAATCTGATGGCGGAAGCTGATGCGATTCTTTTGTCCCTCAAGGATGTACCCCTCTTCCGCTATGGGGTTTCACCCAACAAGCTCTATGACGCCTACGCCCTCGGCAGGCCGGTCGTCACCACAGTGGCGGGCGCCATCAACGCAGAAGTTGAGGACTATCGGTTGGGCGAAACGGCTCCACCCGGCGATCCCAAAGCCCTTGCTGCCGCAATCAAGCGCCTCATGGAGACCCCAAAATCTGAGCGTCAGGCCATGGCGAACAGGGCGATCGAGTTGGCGCATTCCATCTATTCACGTCAGCGCATCAATGCTGAATACAACGCTTTGCTGCGTGGGTTGATCGCGGCATGACGATTGTCGTTTCGGGAGCCAATGGCTTCACGGGTCGCTTTGTCTGCGCAGAGCTGCAGCATCGCCGGCGCCCTTTTATCGCCTTGCTGCGTCCGGGCAGCGATACCTCATGGATGGATGCTCATCAGATTCCGGTGTGCTTTGCCGATTTGAACAACGCCCAACAGCTGGCGGCGCAATTGAAGGGATGCGATGCCTTGCTCAACTTGGCTTC